>SXGQ01414057.1_pt1 | contig 17388 bp, 11 predicted proteins | sample 3178371 | NCBI WGS metagenome assembly SXGQ01 (sample SAMN11356859, study PRJNA531348) | freshwater metagenome | isolation source: freshwater sample F1-20 | place: China: Fuxian Lake, Yuxi | collected 2017-12-25 | reverse complement strand
TTAATTAGAGAAGCTGAGGGTGATGATGATAAAGAAAACAAAGAAGATAAATCTGCTGAGATTTCTAAAGAAATAAAGGAATATTTTGATGAAAACTTAGACTTTGAGGCTTTTTTACTTTCAGAAGAGGAAGTTAAAGAAGTTGAGACTAAAGTTGAAGATGCTGCTAAGAAACAAGGAAAATCAATCGTTATCAATGGTATGAACCCTATTATTGAAATCGTAAGATTATTTAATAGAGCCTATAAGCTACATACCACGGATGTAATCCCTGGTAATAGGTCGGGTGGTGCAGTCGATAGATTAACATATAATGAATATACTGCTTTTGGTGGTGGTTCTGGTGAGCCAAGTGCTACCGAACACGGACCATATAGACATAAAAAGACATTCAATATTTGGGAAGATGCAGTGATGGATGTTCTTGCTGATACAAGATTTGCTCCAATATTTGCAAAAGAAACTGTTTTAGATGATGGTGCTGGAAATGTTAGAGAAGGAGCAGGAGTCGCACTTAGACAACTTATGACAGATCTTTTAGATGGTGATAATCTTTATAAATCAGGTAGTGGTGGTGATTCAGCTGGGGCTCAAAAGAAAGCTATTGAAAAATACTTTGGTGAAGTGGGATCGGACTTTTTTCAGAAAAATTCAGATGTTCAATTGGGTATGGTAGATAAGAAAACTGGTAAAAACGATATTGAAATTAATAATGAAAATGCTGACTCTATTACCGTATCAAACTTACAATTTGCTAAATCATCATCTTTGACCGCTGATGAAGTTTTAAAAGAAAGTAAATTTAGATTTACAACTTTTCAAATAAATGGTAAGGATACTGAAGGTAAAATTGTCCACTGGTATGTCTTTGTTAATGAAATTGCCAACGATAAATATTATGTGATGATGTCTAAAACTATGGCTTACTTCAGAAATCTAATACAAAGCGAGCATCCTTCTACTGAGATTGGTAAAGGCGACTCAGATATTAATCCTGAATTAAGAGATAGATTAGGCAGTGGTCCTTATCCTGTTATTCACACTGTTATGACTAAAAAGGCTTTGGAAAATGTTGGAAACAACAGAGCTAAGGAAATAGAAATCAAAGGAATTGTTAAAGAAGAGGATAAGCCAAAAACAAGAACTGAAACAATTAAGATTACTTCTGTAAATTGGTTGGTGATGAGACAAATGGAAGATAATAAGTTCAAAGGACAAAATATATTGAAACTTGAGTCTAAAGATTCAGTTGCTACTGCTTTGAAAGCTGTGAAACCAGCGTTTATCAATTATAGAGAAGTTGTTGATAAAAAATATGATGAGGGTAAATTTACTCCAGAGGTGATTTCAAAATGAAATATTTAAAAAAATATGACTTTTTTAAAGAAGTATTAGCTATATCAACAACCGATAGACCAGATGAAAAATTGGCTAAACAAAGCTTGAATGATGTAGAATCTGATTTAAAAGAGTATCGAGAAAAAAAACCTAAAATAGACCAGCTTTATAACTCTACAAAGAATGATTTAGAAATAGAACAAGAGTTAAAGAAAATGTTTCCTGAAAAAGAGAATAAAAATAGATTCTTAGTAGAATATCTTAAAATTTGTAGAATTCAAAATGAAATCAACAGAAATAGCCAAGCAAGAGTTGATGCTAATATTAATAAAGATAAATATGTTCAGGAGAAGGGATTGACAAAAGATCCTACAAGTATTAAGAGATTAGATACACAATTAAAAGAAATTGACGTAAAAGTAGGTGATTTGCAAAAGATTTTAGCAGAAAAGTCAAAGGAACTCCAAAAACTGATGGATGAACACAAAAAACTTATGATTGATACTGAGAAAGAATTAAAAAAAGACACTCAAGAAATTCAAATGAAAAAGTAAAAAAAGAAAAAATATCGTTTTTTCTTTTTTATATATACTTTAAAATTAAAAAAAATATAAAACAATATGGCAATTCAAATTGGAAAATACAAGAGACCAGGAATCTTCTTAGAAGAATTTGACAAGTCTGTAATCACAAGCCCAGTAGTTGAAGGTATCACAAACCTCGTTATTGGTGTTTCAAGAAAAGGGCCTGTTAATACACCGATTAGAATAACTACAACTAATGAGTTGGAGTCTATTTTCGGTCAATTAGATAGAGGATTAGAAAGAAAAGGTTCATTCTTTCATAGAACAGTTTCTAAAATGGTAGAAACGGCGCCAGTTTTCGCTATGAACCTATTATTAACTGATGATACTTTAGATAAAATTGAATATCAATCACTTTCTTCTTCAGCAGGATATAATAATGATATCGAAAGAGAAGGACCTTACAGAAGATTCTTTGATACAACAGGTTTCTGGAAGAGAGATACTGATTCATTTATTAATCTTACTAAAAATAATTCTGGATATGCTGAAAGAGCATTCAACATTACGAATCTTTCAGACAGATATGTTTCAGTATTTATTTTTAAATCAACTTTGACTGGTTTTGATAGAACATTGTTAGAATGGTATGGTTCAATTGAGAAAATGCCATCTTATGTTAATCCTCAAGACTTCGCTTCTGATTATCTTGTAGATGTTGTTATTGTTGCAGGTGATTGGTCTAACTACCAAGAGTTAGCTGTTGATCCAAGATGGAGTTCATACTTCAACGCATCCGGTTTGAGAAAAGCTCAGGTTAGAAACTTCGCTAATGATAGAAATGTAACAACATTAGCTTACTACGAAGGTCTTTCCTTGATTCCATATTTTAGAGATTTAAATGGTAGAAACATCTTTATTGAAACTACTATCAATAGAGATACTGATAGAACAGGTGTATTCTGTGCATTTAATAATGACTTAGTAGAGGCTGATTACTATAATGGTGTATTAGACTTATTAGGTAATACAATTGCAGATGGTGGTGAGAATGAAATTAATTTCCTATCATATAAAGAGACTATTACAGAAGACATCAAAATTGTGTCTACTCCTCTTGACTTACCTGGTAACGTTACTGCTATGTTAGGTGATTTGGGTCCATCGTATGGTTCTTATTCATATGTTTCTCAAACACCTCACGCATATGGTTTCGATTTGACTGGTGGTAACGAATTTGTAGAATCAATGTTGACTACTGGAATTGTTGAAAATCCAGAAAGGACTGCTTGGTTTGGTGAAGGTTCAGTTTACAATGTAGACTTAGCTTCATCTACTCCTGCTATTGTTACGGCTACAACTTCAATTAGTGTGACATATAATGTTGGTCCTGGTGCTTACGCTGTAATTGGTGATACATATGTTCCAGTTGCTGGAACAGCTACTCTTATAATGAATGCTGGTGACTATCCATTTAGCACAAGCGTTGCTACTTACTCTTCAGCTTTTATATTAGATAACACTGGTGAAATTTCTGTAGTAAACAGCTTAACAGTCGGTGTTAATCCAGCTGTTGGTTCTACTGACATAGTTTTAGGATACATTGACTTAGTAGTTGCGTCTCAATCATTTGTCTCACCTCTTTCTTTCTCTGTTGAAGATGTTACGGTAGGAACTTCTGAATATATTGATTACGATTTTGGAACTTATTCATCAAGTGACTATTATATTTCTGAAGTGACGGCTGGTTCTGGGATAATCAAAGTTGAGTTTCCTGGCACAAATGTGACACCATCTGTAACAAACTACAAACAGTGGAGAAGATTCAAAATGTTTAACAGATTGGTCAATTTAATTGACAGTCCTAATAAAAATAGAATGTCTTTAGTATTAAATCCAACTACATATGAAAAATATAGTTTTGAGAATATTACAATTTCTAATATTGTTCAGAGTTCGGTATTAAATAAATCATTTACATTGACTACTGGATTGACTACAGCACAGTTAGCTGATATTTTGAATGGTTATCTAGTAATTTACACTGAGGATAATGAATTTATATTAGGTTCTGAAGGTGTTCAGACTAAATCAGATATCGCTGATTTGAATAATACAAGTGATTCAATTGGTGTTGTTGGTAAATACTCCTCATTCTATACTAAAAATTATGACGGTCAAATTAATACAAAAGACTATTTCTTTAGTAACAGATTATTCTTAGGAGACTCTGGAGCATCTGCTAGTAATGCTAATTTACTTGGAACAACAGTTGATGTGTTGTTTGTAGATGGTGAAGAAGCAGTAACTGGTGGGACAACTCAGTCTTGGGCTGGATATGACTATATCATCTTCCGTTCAGATGTAGCAAACTGGGACACTGAAATTAATCTAGCCACATTTGAGCAACTATATTTTCCTGATTCTGAATTGAATAAAGGAACATTCACTTTGACTACAAATGAGGTGACAGCTTTCAATGGTAAATCACCACAACAAATTGCGGGACTACTTGGATATGGTAACGGCTCTAACTCTTCTGAATACTACGCATACACTGTTTCTGAAGAAGTAGTTTATGAGCAGCTATTGGATGTTTCGAGAGTATACGATAATTTAGTTAAGCATTATCTAAGAATGTATACGGATAGCTCTTCGATGTTATATGTTGAATTTAAAGATTCTGATTTGACAACAGATGTTGATGTTGCTGCGTTGGCTAACAATACGTTCTATATAAAATCTGAAAAGTCAAACTACAAACAAACAATTGAGGTTGAGATTCCAGCTGGATATGTTCAAGTTCCAAATAAGATTCTTATAAATGGTGAGAGATATTCTGAAGTAAAAGTTGGAGATTTCTTAGAGGCATACTATGATTCAACTGCTCTTCAGACTGGTCAATATCCAAGAAAATTAACAAGAATTTTGTCAAAAAGACAATATTCGGGTGATGCTTCATTGACTGAGGTGACTTGTGATTCTAGAATCGCAACAAGATTCTCAGGTGGTGAATTACAGACTCAAAGATATACTACAGTAGATCAATACGCGACTACTTATAAAGCACTTTCGTTGAAAGGATTTAGAATTAGAAACGCTTCGATGCCTGATGGAACTGAAGCAAGACAAAATTCAATTTTGAATTTAGTTGCTAAAGGAACTCCACTATTTAAGGCATTGACAAACAAAGAGGCAATTGACTTCAGATACTTAGTGGACTCTTTTGGGTTAGGTTTAGCAGAAAGAAGTAAACAACAGTTAGTGGATATTTGTGGTGATAGATTAGATGCTTTTGGATTTATCAACATGCCATCTGCGAGAATGTTTAAAAATTCTTCTTCACCTACTTTCGTAAATACTGAAGGTGTTTTACAGATGGAATACGTTGCTAAAGGAGGAGATCCAGAAAGTAATCCAGCATTCCTTTACTCATTTGGTGATGGAGCAGGAACTACTTGTGTAGGTTACTTCTTCCCTTATGTTAATATTAATGATAATGGTAGACCATTAGACCATCCACCAGCACCGTTTGTTGCAACAACTTATATGGCTAAACATATTTCAAATGTTGGAAATGTTACACCTTGGACAATTGCGGCTGGTGTTACAAATGGTAGAATCACTGGTATCAATTCAATTGAACAAGATTTCACACCTGAGGATATCGAATACTTAAATCAAGCTCAAATGAACCCACTTGTGTTCAAAAGAAATAGAGGATTCATTATCGAAACTGAAAACACAGCTCAAACTCTTGTTAAGTCTGCTCTTTCTTACATTCACGTAAGAGAGGTGTTGATTGAACTTGAAAGAGAATTATCAAGAATGTTGTTAGACTTCCAGTGGAAGTTCAACACAGCTGATGTGAGAGCTGATATTAAGTTAAGAGCTGATGTTATTTGTGAAACATATGTAAGTAAGAATGGTTTATATAACTACTTCAATAAAATGGATGAAGAAAACAACACTCCAGAAATTATTGATAACCAAATCGGTGTTCTTGATACATACGTTGAACCAATCAAAGGTATGGGTATCATTGTAAACAATGTGACTATACTTAGAACAGGAGCTATCGCAGCTGGTGGATTTATCAATGGATAATTCTTAAAAAAGAAAATAAATCAAACCCTCAATTAAAAAATTGAGGGTTTTTTGTTTTAAATCAAACTTTTTAGTATTGAATCATTATAATAGAGGAGACAAAATATGTAATATATAAAAAAAATAATCTAAATTATATGTCAAATAATAAAAAGAATGAAATGTCTGAAGAAGACTATCTGAAAAGACACTTACAAGACTTAGAACAGGGTCAAAAAGAGGCTTCTGGTGAGTTACCATTTGTTGAAGGTCCTCAAGTAAACAGAACTTCAGATCTTCAATACTTTAATATGGATATTAGAGAACTACCTTGTGGTCAGTTCTATCCAACTGGAACTCTATTCATGGTCAGACCAGCACAAGTTAGAGAAATTCAAGCTTATGCAATGGTCGATGATAACAATTTTTATGATATTGTTGAAAAAATGAATGACATGCTTCAAGCTTGTGTGAGAATTAAATATCCAGATGGAAAAATGGGTTCATACTTAGAGATTAAAGACCAGGACAGATTATTTTTAATTTTCTTAATTAGAGAGTTGACTTTTCAACAAGGAAACGCCTTAGCCGTAAACGTTAAGTGTGGTTGCGGAACTGAAAACAAACTTGAGCTTACTAGAAAGAACTTTGTATTTCACGAAACTGATGAAAAATTAGAAAAGTATTTTAACATTGCTACTAAAACATTTCAGTTTAAAACTGTCAATGGTAAATTTTTTGAATTAACTCCACCAAATATTGGTCTCCAGAAAGCTTTCACAGACTATATCGTTAGAGAAAATCAAGAAAAAAGAACTCCTAATTTGGCTTTCTTGAAAATTATTCCTTTTATGATGGCTGGAAGAACTTCAATCACTATTGATGGTGTTAAAGCTAAAGTTAAAGAGTTTGAGGAAATGGATGATATTTCTTTTCAATTCCTTAATGCGGCGGTTGGAAAAATGACTATTGGTATTTCTGAATTAAAGACGACTTGTGAGTGCGGTGAGGAGGTCCGCACTGATATGCAATTTCCCAACGGAGCCTCAAGTATTTTCGTTGTTCCAGATGCCTTTGATGCATATATTAAAGAATAAACTTCTTTTACAAAAACACTGGAGATTACAGGAATGGGCAATAGATGAGTGGCCATTCTGGCTTTTAGAAGAAAATATCAAACTTGTTAATGAACTTTCCGAAGAAGAAGAAACAAATCGAAAGAAACAAGAAGGTGAGCAATCTAAAGGAATGCCAAACTACGATGGTGTGATGAAGAATATGAGCACTCCTAACTTTGGAAACTTTAGTATGCCAAGCTTCTAAATAAATAAAAAACTATTAAAAATAAAAAAACCCATCAAATTGATGGGTTTTTTGTTTATAATAGATAATCTTAATATCCTGAAACCAATGGTGGTTCGATTCTAAAGCTTTGATCAATATACTCATCAATAAAGTAGTCATAGACAAAGTCTAAAGTTGTGTTTTCAATGATGTTGTTAGAAGACCAGTCAAGTGAGTAACCACCAATTTTCTTTAATTGAACGTTTTGGAACGTAACTCTTCTTAATACAACACCTTTTTTATCGTGTTGATTTACAATGATGGTTCCGATAATATCAGACTTATAGTGAAGAGCACCGTTCTGAGAGTTAAATACTAAGTCATACCAAGCTTTCATTGTGTTCCAAGTTTCCATAGAACCCGCTTGGTTTACATTTACTTGTAGAGGAATAGATAGAGCTCCATCAGTTTTTGTTGGAGGAGCCATAAATAATCTCGTAGAGTATTTAAATCTCTGAGTTTTCTCAGCGACGTCAAATTCTGTCAAGTTTAAGTCAATTTTAGTTGCGTTTTGAAGCAATAAGATAGGGTCTCTTCCCTGAGCTTGTAAGATAACTGGTAAAATAAAAGTTATCTCAAACAAGTTTAGATACACTACTTCATCTGGTAGAGTTCCTGGTCCACCTGGTGATCCGGCATTTGTTACTTGGGTAAAATGTGGCAACGGCATATTTTTTTAAATTATTTTTTGTTATAATTTATATATTTTTCTCAAAAGTCTCTTTAGCTCTATTATTGACAATTATGTTGTCAAAATTGCCTTTTCCACTTTTTAGATTTAATAGATATTTATTATGAACTGTAATTACAGATATTGTGGTAAGGAAATTAAGTATGGTAGACCTGATAGAAGATTCTGTAATAAGAATTGTAAATCTAAAGAAAAAGCTATTTCAAGAGAACTTTCTGCTCTTAAAAGAAAGAGCAAAAAAAGTAGAGATTTTATAAATAGATCAAAAGAAAAACATAAAGAGAAATATAATTATGACTTAGTTTTATATGAAAACTGTAGAACAAAAGTTAAGATAATATGTCCTATTCACGGTGAATTTGAACAAACTCCGGATGCTCATCTTTATTCTGGTAGAGGATGTGAAAAATGTGCTAGAGAGGCACGAAGAAAAGACATGACTGTAGAGTAAACTATTTTAATAATTGTGACTATATATACTAAGCAAAAATAGTTTTATTTATATGGCAAAAATATACCTAATTGGTGACTCTCACATAGGCTTAGGTTATCCTAATTCAGTAGATAAGTGGTATAAAGTTCATCAACAATACTTTTCACAGTTCTTAATTCCTCTCTTAAAAGATAGGGTAAAGTCAGGTGATATGATTTTACACTTAGGAGACCTTTTTGATAATAGAAATGTAATTCCAATCAATCTTCTAAACTATGGTATGGATGTAGTCGAAGAGATTTCAAAAATAGCACCTCTTCACATAATCATTGGAAATCATGATTGTTGGAGTAAAAGCTCTGACGAAATTAATACAGTAAGACCATTTAAATGGATTCCAAATGTCCATATCTATGATAAAACTACTCAGATTGAATTTAGTGGATTGAAACTTTGTTTGATGCCTTTCATTGAAAAAAGATTAGAACAAATTAAACTAATTAATCAAAATAAAGATAGTGACTATCTTTTCTGTCACTCTGATTTAAATGGTTGTCGTATGCACTTAACATCAGTAAGTCATAGAAATTCTGATAAAATTGATATCGAAGACTTTACGTCTTTTAAAAGAGTATTTTCCGGACATATTCATATTCGTCAGGTCAATAAAAACTTTGAATTTATTGGTTCTAATTTTCAAATGGATAGGAATGATTTCGGAGACCAGAAAGGTATTACAGTTCTTGATACTGAGACCGGTGAAACAGAGTTTATCGCTAATATGGTTTCTCCTGTTTTCAAAAAAGTCAGAGTTGTTGATGAAGATGGTGTTCAATTACTAGAATCTTTGAAGGACTCAAAAGATTATATAGATATCGCTATATCTAATAATTTATTAATTTCTAACAGAAAACTACGTAGAAAATTGGAAATAATCTTAGAAAAGAGTAATTTTGCTTCTGTTGAATATATTGATGATATCACAAAAGAATTACAAGATGATGAAGAACTCAACGAGTCTATTGAAATAGACGAAGAGACTATGGATATTTCAATTTCTCTTGATTATGAGGATTATGTAAAAGAATATATTCTAAAACAAAAATATGATAATGAGAAGTTCAAATCGGGATTAATTTCTGAATTTGATGAAATAATTAAAATTTTTAAAGACAACTATAACGCACAAAACGATTAAAATGAATCCTATTGAAGTCTATGACCGGTGTATATCTGGAAAACCATATTCTAAAGAACTTAAAATTTATACCAAAAAATATCTAAATAAAGTAGTTGAAAAATTAGCAGAATTAGATGAATTCGAAAAGTGTATAGAGTTGAGTAAGTTTATTGAAAAAAGATTTAACTTTAGTTCAGCTTCTGTAATTTAATTTTCAAATCACCAGTTCCTTTTATAACTCTGTGATAGACACCCATAGGTATAAAAACTCTGTTAATCACTTTAGGTAGTTCATTATCTATTTGAATCATCCAATCTGTCTCACCTATAGATTCAACAATTCTATCTTCTCTATCACGGTGCCACATAAACTCACCTGAGTCAGTATCTTGACTGAAGACTCTGATAAATTCATTATCACTTAATTTATTTTCTTGAAATGGTAACATATTTTAAAGTTTAATCTTTTTAATATTTTGTTTACCAGAATCCAGGATAAGTTTTACCACCAAACAAATGTCCGTAACGGTTCAGGCGACACGCCCAATATCCTGGTTTAGTCTTATCTTTCTTAGTTGAACATTTATGTCTTGAAGCAAAGTTTCTTCTTGCTTCGGCGTCACTTACTTTAGCAGTCAGACCACCTTTTACGTCACCAAAATTCACACGGATTATTTTCTTAGTTTTAGGATTTTTAACATATACATAGTATTTCTTGCCAGAACCTGTATTTCTCATCGGATGACCTAGTTTCACTTTTTTTCCATGATATTCAGCCTCATTTACTTCGATGATATTTTCCATAGGTAGGTCTAATGGAACTAGTTCACCATTAAACCATCCAAATTTACCGATATCAGTTGATTCAAAGATTTGTTTATCAATATCACAAAGTTTAATTTTACCTAATTCAAAAAAGTGACGAGTTTCTTTAATTACATCATAAAACGCTTTAGATCCTGGTCTATAAATGTTTTCGGTTATCGGTTTATTATTCTCTAAGTGGTATTTAAGGCTTTCTGAAAATATAACATTTACAAAATCAGAGGCTTTTTGTATATTCTCATCACCACATTTACAATCTTCACATCCACAGTAGCAATCTTCTTCACCTGTGCAGTCATTACAACATCCACATCCTGAAGTTTCACTTTCTTCGCTATCATCTTCTTCTGGTTCATCGTCATCTGAAAATTCATATTCGTTTTCACAGTCAATATTGTCCACATGGTCTATATTTATAGTAATGAAAGACTCAAACTTTTCTATTTTGTCTAATTGTTTTTTAAATTCTTTTTCGGTTTTTTCTTGGTCATCTACAGATGTTTTAAAACCTGGCTTTTCTTCTTTATCCTTTTCTAAAGATTTAGCTTTAAAAACAATTTCTTCTGCTTCTTTCTTTTTATTTTCTTTACTAAATTTATTAACTTTCATATATTGAGTTATTTTTTTAAATATTGATTATGGTCACTAATTACTTAGTTTTTTTACTATGAGAGCACATTTTTCATACTCTTCATTTGATTCTAATTCTTTAAGATAATCTTTTAATTGTTGTCTACTTGATAATTCAAGTCTTAATTTAAATCTAACTTCTTCTAACTCTTTCATATTTGACGTTGATCCGTCAATTATTTTGTTTATGATATATTTATCAGCCTTCTTAGAGTAAAGAAAGTCATCCCAAGTATAGATTCCATTTTCATTAAGAAAATTCATAATTTCTTCAACACAAGAATCTATTTTAGACTTTTGTGATGTTTTTTTGCCACTTTTAAATATTTTTCTAAAAAACTCTTCATTTAGAAAATCATCATAATTATGAATTTTACTCATACCTTATATATTATTTTATTTGATTGAGAAATGTAAAATTAATATATAATCAAAAGTCATAATATTAGATGTCAAATCACAAAAAATTGTTCTTCTTCAATAAAGAGGGTGATTATTTAAATTTTAAATATAATGAATCTACAGACCGTTTTGAAGGAGACATACTTTTTCATAAAAATTCTACCGATACATATAAAACAGCTGCTATCTATACCTTAGAAAACATACCTTCTTTTGAGTATGAAATTCCTGGGGAATTATCGACTAAAAAGTTTCAACTATTTAATGAGAAAGGTTTTCATTTTTATGGCACCGGCTACAAAGCTGAAGACCCGGTCACAAAAATGGAACCAGTAAACAACGATCCTAATTTCTATACTAAGTGGATATATGGTGATAATTTTGACAGAAAATATCCTGTCGGGTCTTTAATAAAATTTAATACACCATTCTTAGAATTTAATAATCCTAATCAAGCTTTCACTGTAATTTCAACAGGACCAAGTAAAATAATGATTGTTTCATTTATTGATAATGCTACATTTGAAGCACAATATCAACCTCAATATGTAGAAGTAGATAGCTACTTGGATGTGACAATTTCTGGCGTAAATGCGTTTGGTGTTTATGACTACAGAGATGCTAATTATATGCCAAAGCTATCTTTATGGAACGAAAGAGAATTTTTTGATGAATACTACGTCGGTAGAAAAATTAATGTAATTGGTAGTGAACATAATGATGGTATAATAACAGTCACTAATTCTACATTTAATGACCTGACTCATTTTGAATACTCATTAGATAGAACCTCTCTTCCACAAGGCACAAATTTGGTAATGGAGGTTCTCACAAGAACTGATGTGCCACTAGTGTATCAAGGTGGTATGACACTGACTGGTAATAGGATAGAAATCAAAGAATTATTGAGATATCCTCAGACACTTAAGCCTGGTATAGAGTTCAAAATCGTAGCAAGTCAGTCTTCCGCTACTAATTTTTATAGAGTAGCCTCTATTCGAGATTTTAGAAATATAACGACTACTACAGCTTTTAATGTTGAAGACCAAGTAATTTGGAATGGTAAAATTTATCAATGTATCACGTCTTATACACAAAGCATAAGTAATTTGGCTACTTCTAATATAACTCCTGAAAATACTGACTATTGGTCAAATCCAACATATGTTGGTGTAGAAAACAGTTTTGCTTATGAAGATCTTCTAAGTGCTCAAATATTTCTGACATCTGATAGATATTATTATACTTATGGATGGACCTACTCAGCAGAAACAACTTTGGCTTCTTTTGCTCAGAAATATAAATCAAACTTAGAAATTTTTAACATAGATTTGTATTATGCCAATAAAAAACTTAAAGCTGACTTAAAATATCCATCTAAGTACGCAATTGTCAATTTTTATCATACTAATATTGGTCCAACTTATTCGATTGGAACTGTAAATGAAACAGTTGAGAGGATAGTAGAAGTTACTGAAAAATTGAATACCGAATTGAACTACAATTATTCTGAGAATCAGAAATATGTAGTAGTTTTTACCGATATAGATGAATTCGGTATAAAGCTTGTCATTAATAATCAAATTTACGATGAAGAGGCTGTTCTAATCTATTCTGGTGCTTACATAGATATGGAAAGAACCATTGATAAAACTCTTAGAAACTGGTTGAAACGTTGGTATGTGGATTTGATGGCATTAGGTGTTTTAGTCGAGTTAAAGTATACTGGAAGTTTCACATCTGTTTTCTATAATTCAATTGTTATCAAATCTGAATATCCAAATGTCGAGGTTCAACTTAATGACATACAAGTTGGAACTACTGCTTTTTATTATTTAGAGCACTCAAAAGTTCTTTTTTCAAATATGGGAACTTATCTCAACATCAATATTGATGGTGAGGATTATGGTTTTACTGTATCAACAGTAGGTGCTACTCTATCAATATCTACTGCGCTTGCTGATTGGGAAGATAGATATTCATCGACAGTGGCTGAACTTCACTCTGTTCAAGTCAAAGCATATAACACATTACTAAAATTTGATTTATTGGATCCGGGTCCAAGACTTTCAGCAGCTGGTTTGAATTTAGACTACACAATCACAACTGGTAGAACAACTTTACCTGGTTTACCGGATTATACTATACAGACAAATTTATCTGGGAATCCAGGAGTTCTGGTCGCATCTAATGAGATTATACTACCGTCATCTTCAACTTTTAGTTTTGAAAATGCTGGTTTTTCAACAGGAATGGCTCTTACAATAAACAACACTTTTTATACTTACGTAAATCAAGACTTTGTAATCCAATATCTTGAGCCTCATACAATGAATTTAAGTTACCAAGGTCCTTTTTGGGGATTAACCGCTAATCCATGTTTAGTTTCGCCGTATCAAGTTACCGGTTTTGATTCTGGATTTAGTCAATCAGTTTGTATCGTTCCTATAACACCAACATCTAGTGTTATGGGTCCTTATTACCCACCGATGTTTGATCCAAGTTTTAGTATTTACATAAGCACATTTAATGTTTACACAACTAATTACTATCAGGGATATCCAGGACTTGTTGATATCGAATATGTTGAACTTACAAATTCGATATTTGGTTTTGGTGATTATTTAGTGTCAATTGATGCTTACTTTGGAACACTGAACGCAACTATTTCTTTACCAGGTAACACTCAGAGTATAGAGATGGAATTAAATACAACTAACAGTTACTTATATTGTTTATCTAAAAAGAAACTATATGTTGTAGATCCTACTAGTAATACTTTAATCACAACTATAACATTTAGTAGTGTTTCATATGATGCATTTGATATGGAAATTAATCCGGTAAATGGAGACGTTTATGTATCATATCAGAACGCCGCTCGAGTTGATATTTGGGAATTTGATAATTTGACTTCATCTCCATCAGTGACACTGAACACAAGTACTTCTAACTTTCCTCCTCTAGCGACCAGAACAGGTGCAATGGTTTTCAATGAATTTGAGGGGGATATGTATATCACGACTGAAGGTAATCCTTCCGGGCTTAATGAAGTAATTAGAGTAAATGGTGGAGTTGTTCAGAATTTCTTGACCAACCCTAATCAAACTATTCAAAATACAAGCTATGATATACCTGGTCTTACTCATAGTATCTTTTATGACCCTGTTTATGAGGCTATATATGTTTATGGATCGGCTAGTCTTTGGAAAATTGATAACGACGCTTATGAACAAATATCTGGAATAGTCACGAGACCTTTTGTAGATATGATCTTTAACAATCACTACACACAGTTAAATATTTCAGATTCTAATAGTGACTACACTATACTAAATTTAGGAACGACATCATATACTACACTGGGTTATACTAATAAGTATGGTTATTTAGGAGTCAGTCAGTTTGATAATGATGTTTACATGAGTGTTCAAAGTCCTGGTATTTCAAAAATAGTAATTATATCATCTGAAACTGGACAAATTAAAGACGAGTTGACTTTATCTTCACAAACTGGTAGAATTATTTACAATCCAGAGAGAAAATCAATGTGGACTTATCAAGCCTCTTCTAATACATTTGTTGAAATAGAAGTAGAGATTAATCAAATAATAACTCAAGTCGCTAGCACTTTTTCGCAAATTGCTGAGAATAATTATGGAACATTAGATGCAAATTATCAACCTAAAGAAAGTGTCTGGCTAAAAACTCGAGATTATTTTAGAAGACCAAGAGAAAACTTTGAAAGTGAGATTGCCGTAAAATATTACTGGAAGTGGTTAACAGACCAAACACCGGAATTCTTTATGTATGACTTTTCTGGTGAACAACTAGAATCTACAGGTCCATACGCATATACAGGTGAGAAACCGTTATCAACGATTTATTTGAACAAAAATCCTAATAGAGATTTAAACAGAACACATTTACCAGAAGAACAACAGACAGTTTTCAATAAAATAGAATACACTCTAAGTTATATAGATGATTCAGATGATGTTTCAGTTGAAGCTCAGTCTTTAGAGTTATTTTTAGGATTTAGGTCAGAACAAGAAGGCGCTATAAGATCAGTTTTGCAACTTTATAAAAAAGAAGAAATATCATTTGATATAATTTCATCTTCTGTTACTAATGTTACATTTGAAACGCTAGATCCAGAAGGTGATAAGAGAGGTAGAATCATGATTAATGAGACTTCGACCGAAAATTTCACTGGAAGAGGTCTAAAAGCTGGTCAACATCTAACAATTTATATCAAAGACAATACTAATCAGTTTAATCAATACATTTCTGAAAATAACGGACTTTTTGTAAAAATTAGAGAAGTTTACAGTAAACAATTAATTGTTGATTTCTTTAGTCCAGCTTTCGATTCATTAGCTACTGAAAATACAAAACTTGTAGATTATCCGAAAGTTACAAAGACGACTTATCTAAAATCTACTTTTACTGTGAGAGATAGAGAAATTGGTCGATTTATAACCTACGGTGAGACAGAAGATGAAGATATAAGATTTAAAATTGAATTAGGAAATGTTGGAAAGTTAATAAATCCAGATGAAGTTTTCATTTTTAAAGAATATGACATAAACGAAGGTGGTATCGATTGGACTTATCTCAATATGAAGAGAAAAGAAATGTTGATGACCAAAGACGTAATATATCCATATATCGGTGCTTATAAATCGATAATAAATGCAATAAACTACTTTGGATATAATGATCTTCAATTAAATGAGTATTATGAGCAAGTCGAAGGACTACAAGATAGAAGTCTAACAGTTTCAACTGGTGGTAGAGTTTTATCAAGTGGTAGAACTATATTTACGAATAGAGGTAGACAATTGTTTAAAATTGAAATACCGGATATATTCGACAATACAGTCAAAGGTTGGACCGAAAAAGACTATATTACAAGTGAATACTTAACAAGTGATAAATTTAGAGCAACTAATTCATTTAATCTAACTTATTTCATAACAGACAAAGAAGGAAACTACATACTAAATTATTCTTTAGAAGAAATTATAATAAAATTACAAGGTCTTAAGTATTGGCTTAAGAAAAATATTATTCCTTTAACACATAAAATATTAGACATTACGGGTAATGCATACGTAGAAACTGGAAATCACCTGACTCATAATATGTATGATTGTCAAATGTTTAAATTAAAAGAACAAATGACACCAGTGACATTTAAGATGAATGAAGTATATTTGTCACCAGTAAATAGTGGTTCTACTGTATATAACTGTGTTATTGAGTTTTACAGTATTATCGAAAACTTAGGAGCTAACTATAATCCAAATCAGATTCTTGATGGTAACGGTGAACTGCTTGATAAACCAAAACCATATTATGAGTTTTCAAACAAACTTGTTTCTCCTGATATCTTTGATATAAAAATCAGAACTTATAAAACATATAAAGAGTGGGCTCCTTATGTGACGTATGATGTTGGAGATAAAGTAATCTACTTCGATAAACTTTATGAGTCTACTAAGACAAATAATAAGCTTAATAATCCAAGAAAGTATGAAAATGTTTTGACTTGGCAGCCAAGTTCTAAATATAAAGTCTCTGATGTAGTTGAGTATCAAAGAGAGTTTTACGTATTCTCTGGTTTAGGTGGTCAGTCAACGACTGCACCATCATTCTATCCACAAAGTTGGTTAAGGATTACCGAGTGGAAACTATTAGATTATGAACCGGTTCAAATAATAAGTGAGCAAAGAAAAGGGACAAATTTACTTCCATTTAATTTTACTGTTGACTCGAATATTGATCCATTTATAACAATTGAAGTTACATCTCACAGTGGTTATGGTGCTGTATTTGCTGATAATAAAAATTATTATTTGAAAGGAACTAAAGATATTACGGAACCTTATAGACCAATAGATAAATTGGGTCCATTTACTCCGATTACTCC
>SXGQ01001520.1_pt1 | contig 17392 bp, 20 predicted proteins | sample 3178371 | NCBI WGS metagenome assembly SXGQ01 (sample SAMN11356859, study PRJNA531348) | freshwater metagenome | isolation source: freshwater sample F1-20 | place: China: Fuxian Lake, Yuxi | collected 2017-12-25 | reverse complement strand
CCGCAGGGTGCAGATAGTACGGTCCCCGGTCCGCAGGGTGCTACAGGTGCTACAGGGGCGCAGGGGGCCAACGGAGCACAAGGGGCGCAGGGTCCTGCTGGACCGCAGGGTGACTACGGCCCACAAGGCTCACAGGGGCCTCAGGGGGCACAGGGAGCACAGGGTCCACAGGGGGCTGCCGGTACTGATGCTCAGCTACCGTCGGGTACTGTTACCGCCTATGCGGGTAGTACGGCTCCTACAGGATGGTTGCTTTGTTACGGTCAAACAGTTAGCCGTGCAACTTACGCAAACCTATTCTCTGCAATTGGTACAGCGTTTGGTGCCGGAGACGGATCAACCACTTTTGCACTTCCTGATTTGCGGGGTCGAGTAGTAGCTGGTCTAGACAATATGGGTGGAACGGCGGCTAGTAGGCTTACGTCCACGACCATTACGGGCGGTGCCGCAACTCTAGGTAATAGTGGAGGTACTCAGACTCATACGCTTACTGGCGCAGAATCTGGAACAAGCTCCCACACGCACACACAGAATAGTCACGGACATACCCAGAACTCTCACTTGCACTATGTAGACTATACTAGCGCCACAGGTGGATCGCTTACCGGATTTGTTCTTGGACAGGCCGTGGCTAATCTTGCACAAACCGGAAGCACGACAGCTACAAATCAGAGCACTACTGCTACCAATCAAAACTCTACGGCCGCAAATGCGTCCAGTGCTCATAACAACGTGCAGCCCAGCATGGTTCTAAACTACATCATTAAGACCTAGGAAGTTATGTCAGTAGTCAACTTAAGAGACGGTTGGATTATTCCGGAACCGCCTAATCCAATGCCAGATGATGAGTTTGCGTGGAGAACTTTAATTGTTAGACAGGGCGCACTAGCAGCTTCGGATTTCCAAATGCTTCCAGATGTTGTGTCAGATAAGGGTGCATGGGAACTCTATCGTGCAGCTTTGCGTGACGGGGCTGCAATTCTAGCGACACGCAACGGGGACGAAGTAACTATCCCTGATCCACCAACATGATTTCTGTCATCACTCCAACTTACAATACGCCTCCCGAAGTTCTGGCTCGTACATGGGCTTCACTCAAAGCCCAGACTTTCACAGACTGGGAGTGGGTTGTGTGGGATGATTCAGAAGGGGAACAGGTGTGGCGACAACTTTACGGTTTCGCCTCAGATGAGCGATACAAGCTGTCTGCCCACCGTTCTCTCATTCATTCTGGTAAGATCGGAGAAGTCAAGCGTAACGCCTTTATGGTTGCCGATGGAGACATTCTAGTAGAACTGGATCACGATGACGAGCTTACCCCCGACGCTTTATCAGTTCTGGATATCGCGTTTTCTGACAAGACTGTAGGCTTTGTCTACTCAGATTGGTGTGAGATTCTGCTTTCTGGAGAATCGGGAATCTATCCGGATGGGTGGGCTTTCGGATATGGATCGCATTACTGGTGTGAAGAACACAACGTATGGGCAATGAAGGCACCGCCTATCAACGCTACAACGATCCGACACATTGTATCTGCTCCAAACCATGTAAGAGCATGGCGAGCGAATGTCTACCGTAAGCTAGACGGGCACGATCCTCAGCTACCTGTAGCCGATGACTACGAGCTTGTAGTGCGAACGGTTCTAGAAACAAAGTATCATTATATTCCACAGATGCTGTACAAGCAGCACATTGGGCCAGCAACAGCCCAGCGAACAAGAAACGGTCTGATTCAGACTCTAGTCGCAGAGATTGCGAGCGAATACGATGAGCGAATCACAGAAAAGTTTGGAGAAAGAAAGTGGCAGTAGTAAACTGGCAGAAGGCTATCCTTCTTGGTCTAAGTTTGGTTGCAGTTGTGGTTCTTGGTATTGCCGATGTGCTACCCCCAGAAGCCGTTTCTGGCGCTCTTATGACGGTTCTTGGGTATGTGGCAGGCAACACCGTGGGTGCCAAGAAGGCTGACCCAATCACTCCTGTAATCGGTCGTCGCGAGAACCCTGAGGTCTGAATATGTCAACGCTACAGCAGGTCGTAACTCGGGTACAGCGGTTGTTCGGTGACGAGGATGCTGCTGTAGCTACTGTTGCTGAGGTTGTAGATTATGTTAACGAAGCTATCCGACAGATTGCTCAAGATACTGATGGGTTCTTTTCTACTCTGTCTACTGGCGGTACTACTTCTGCTACCGGAACTATTAGCCTAGATGTAGACATGCTGCGAGTCTCTTCGTACCGCATCTACATTGGATCCTCTACTCCCGGTACAGGAACAGCGGTACGAATTCCAGCACTTGATCCAGCTAACTATCGAGATAGCTACGATGCAGCTCAGCCTCTAGGCTACTGGATGCTTTCGCAGGGAACAGTTCAGCTTTACCCCCGTGTAATCTCACAGCCCTACTGGCAGACTGTAGAAGGTGTAGTCGTTCCGGCAGACCTAGTAACGCTAGGTAACGCCACAGGCTTTGATCGTCAGATCGAAGATGCTATGGTACGGTATGCTCTATACATGCTATACCTTCGTGTAGGCGATACGAACATGGCGAACACCGCTCTTGGTGACTACGGTCGCAAGATCGCAAATATCAACTACCATCGCCAGAACCCTGTAATGTACGACTTTGCTACAGTCAAGCAGCCTGATCTTGAGCCGGAGGTGATTTACGAGTGAATACAAGCACAAGCGTGCTGAAAGGATTTAAGGGATTAAACCTACAGCAGAACAGCGAAATCAAAGACGGCGAGCTTGTTGACGCTCAGAATGTAGTTATTACTCAGCAAGAGACAATCAAGAAGCGCCCAGGCTGCCAGACCGTAAGCTCAAATCTATATAACGATCTAGGTAATAACGCAAGAATTCTCATCAACTACGGCAGTCTAAGTCCATCCGCTAACTTTCTAATGGTGGGTAGCTCGTCTAAGATTGCAGCTCTCTACCGAAGCTCTGGCGCCTATGCGCTAGGAACAACTAGCGTGCTAAGCGGTACTGCTGAATCAGCTATTCAGTACAATGACAAAGTAGTTATCTTTTCAACTGGTACTTCACCGATTACCTTTGATGCGACTAGCAGCACCGCTGGCACCTACACTCAAATCACCGGCATTGCTGGAAGTGCAGACTATCAAGGTAAAGCCACTTTTGCCATTACCCATAAGGATAGGATCTTCTTTCTAAACAATAAAGGAGCCTACCCATCTCGACTTTACTACACGACTCTTTCAAGCACTAACGACTTTACCTCAGCCGCTGCAGCTTATGTAGAAAATAACTACATTGATGTAGGCGAAGGCGATGGAGACTTTTTAGTTTGTGCTGCTGAACTAAATGATGCTCTTATTCTCTTCAAGCGGTTCAGCACTTGGATTCTCTACACGGAGGGCGGTCCCACAACAGGCTGGTATCTTCGTAAAGCACACGCTACTGTAGGATGCACAGGACGGGACACTCCTTACCTCATCACTAATCTGATGTATTTTCTTGCTGGTGATGGCGTCTATCGTACAGACGGTACCACGTTTGAGCATATCAGCAACCCCGTAGATCCTGGGATGGTTGTTCCAAACGGTACGTTTTCTGCCGACGTTTGTAATAGGGCGGCAGCAGTTCGCTGGAAAGATTGGTACGTCGTTCGTAAGAATTACGAAGATGATAGGCTAGCCTTTGTTTACGGATGGCGTACCAACACATGGACCCTGTGGAATCTACCTTCTTACGCAGGCCCGATGGTGAATGATTTCAGCAACGTGTCAAACGCTGGAATGAATTATCCAAGCGGTGTAGGTGGAGGCGGTGCATCTGTTACATCTGCTGCATCATCCGAGCTTGTATATTTAGACTACAAGAGAGTAGCTCCATAATGGCTGATCCGTATTATGTTAAAGTATGGTCAATTAATCAGTATTTTAACACTGATGGATCTTCTACTGTCGCCTCAAATAACACGGCCGTTGAAGTTCAAATTGAAACTAAGCTTAACGATTTTGGTGTACCGTTTGACTGGAAGCGCATCCACACAGTCGCTGTAGATACAGAGCCTACAGATCAATCCGGCACGCGAACGATGACCATTACCTACATCAGAGATACTGTAGGGAACTACGGATCTAGCTACACGCAAGCAGATATCAAGCGAGCGCAGTGGCGGTTCAAGGGACCGGGCCGGTGTAGATGGATTGGAGTGAAGCTCAACTGTAGCACTACTCAACCGCTAGAGATTAACGCACTAGGATTTATGATGACTCCCGGAGCTACTGTAGGGAAGTCGATGTGAGTAACGTATTTACTCCGCTACCTGTACCTCGGTACGATGAGGGCATTCTACGGTACCTGAACGAAAGCTTCTTAGCTCTAGCTAGAATTATTAACTCAGGCCAGGTATCTACTCCGCCAGGAACTATTCAGCATACTGTAGCTTCTAGTGAACCTGATGGGTGGCTGTTTATTAACGGGCAGTCAGTCTTATTGGATGACTTTCCAGATCTTGCTCTCGTTGTTCCGGCAGCTTGGATTGTAGGATCTAGTATTGTTCTCCCAGATTGGAGAGGCCGAGTTCTTGTAGCCGCAGGCACCGGCACGGGGCTAACTAACAGAGTGCTAAATACTACAGGCGGTGCAGAGACTCACGCTCTTGTAGAAGCTGAGATGCCCTCTCACAACCACAGCATTACAATGATTGGTACCCTTGGTCCTCACGTTCACGATGACGGTACGGGTAATATTGCTCAAGCCGGAGTCGGTTTTGTGCCTGGATCTACAACCACTACCGGTAATAAAGGTAGCGGTACAGCTCACAACAACATGCAGCCCTGGGCCGCAGTCAACTTAATGATTAAATACTAGGAGTAGAAATGCCGCTTTACCCTGAAAAGCTTCGGGGGACCTCAGCACGTCCGCCAGCTACTTACAAGCCTCCCGCTGGTCAGAAACCAGATGTTAGGGAGCCAGTATATCGGACTCTTCCGTTACCTGTGCCCCCTAAGAATGTAGATCGGCCTATCACAAACATGCCGGTAGATCCGCGAGGCATGGAACAGCGCAAGATGAGAGAACAAGAAATGTTAATGAGTCAAATTGCTCAACGGCGAGCATTGGAGAATGCTCGGATGGGAAGGAACTTCTGATGAAAGAGCTACTAGGTAAGCTCAAAGAACTCATCGCCGAAAACGAAGAATACGAAGAAGGCGAAGAGAAAGGCGAGTACGAAGAGGGCGAAACCTGTCCCCATTGCGGGCAGAGCGCCAAGTGCTCTACTTGTGGTAAGATGTACGGTAATGGACCAAAGTGCGAAAAGTGCGGTAAGCGCGTAGCGGGGGAGTAACTAATGGATCTAGGCGAACTACTAAAGATTAGATTCGGCAAAACCGGAGAGCGTGTAGCTACAAAGCCCCCCGCTATGCCAAGCTCTACAGGAGAAATGCCTGTAGATCCTTATGAGATGCCAGAAGGCATGTCTATGCCTTCTACTCCAAGCGCAACAGGTCAGATGCCTGTCGATCCTGTTAGCACTTACCAAGAGTTTCTTGATGGCCTAATGCGAATTAGGGATGAAGAAATGGTTTACGGCTATGGTGATACGGGTGAAGAAGTTGCTCGTATTCAGCAAATGGTCGGTGTAGAGCCTGACGGCGTTTGGGGTTCCGAAACTCAACGAGCTGTTCAGAAGTTTCAGCAGATGCTCGGTGTAGATGTAGATGGTCTTTGGGGAGTAAAGACTGAGCGGGCTGCTCAGGACAAGCTCAATAGGCCCTATATGCAAGCTGCTACAACTCCTAATCCTGCTGGTATGTTTGATCCTCGTATGCTTGCTCCAGAGCAGTCTCCGATGATTGATCGGAATCAGCAACGCAATCGTATGTTTAATCCCTCTACTAAACCAGGGTATACTGGATAATGAATAATGACCCTCGCTCAATGAAGGGTATTCTTTCTCGTGGGGCTAACGTCTACAACGGTGTAGGAATGTCCTCCAAGATGGGTATTAACAAAGAGGGAATGTCACGAGCAGCCGCAAGAATGCTTAGTGAAGGCCCCCCTGAAATGAACAGGTTTAAGAAGTAATGGCTGGACCCCTAAAAGATCCTAAAGGCGGCCTCACACAAGCAGGTCGTGAACACTTTAAGCGTACAGAAGGTGCGAATCTAAAGCCGGGAGTGAAGGGGGCAGCCGACACTCCTGAGAAGATGCGGCGTAAAGGAAGTTTCCTTACTCGTTTCTTTACTAATCCATCAGGCCCCATGCAGCGTGATGGCAAGCCTACACGGCTAGCTTTGTCCGCAAACGCTTGGGGAGAGCCTGTACCAACAAACGATGCCGCCGCTGCTCGTCTAGCTGCTAAGGGCCGTAACTTGCTAGATCGTTACGAAAGTACCAAAGAGGGACGTAGTAAGGCAGCCAAGCAAATGCTGCGGGGTAAATAATGGCAATTTATGGCCTAGAAGAAACTGACGAAGAGAAGAAGAAGAAGCTCCAAATGTCCGCTGCTCAGGGAATGCTGAGCGGTAGCGCAGGAGGTGCGCCTACTTCTTCTGGGGGCATGCTTTTTGCTGGTGGCACTCCTTGGTATGATGAGGCAGGCGCTGGAAGGCAGCGTACTCCAGAAGAAGTCTCTCAGATGACCGGAGTACCAATTGACCAGCTAACTGCTCCAGCAGAGCCTGGCGTAAATCCAAATGCCCCTAGCGGTTTTGACCAGCAGCGAATTGCACAGTACGGTCTAACCGGAGATTTTGCTAGGGAGGAACTAGGGCTACGTCGTAACCTTAGTGACCTAGACCTACAACGGCAGCGCGGTCTTTCACGAGCAGCTCAAGATTTTAGTAACACGCTAAGTCGATCTGTTACTGCTCAGCAGCGGGCCGCTCAGCAGCTACAAGAGAGCATGGCTAGCCGTGGGCTTATGAAGTCCGGTATTAATCTACAGGCCGCATCACAGCAGGATCAAGATTATCAGCAGTACATTGCGGATCTTGCTTCTCAGAGTGCGCGCCGAGATGAAGATATTGAATCTGCCTACGGTACAGCGCAGCGAGATTACTACGGCCAGGTAGAAAAAATCTATGGCCGACAACTGCAGGCTGAGATCGACCGTAAGCTTGCCGAAGAAAAAGCTAAGGCAGAAGCAAGAGCAAAGCAAGAGCAAGCAGCCATGCAGCAGCGTATGCTTGAAGAGATTGCAAAGGCTCAGCAAGCAGCACGAGATGCAGCATTACTAGCAGGACAAGCAGCAGCAGCTCGTGGAGCACTACAGACGCCCGATACCCCCTATCTAAGCAGCGGCGGCGGCGGCTTTATTGATTCGAGTCAGTACATAAATCCAAATATGCGAATCGCACTACCATCCCTAGCACAAGGATCTAATATGAATTCTGTGCAACAATGGGTAATTCAGAATCTTGCTCCTAGCCTAGCTGGAGATGTTGTGGCTCTACCTGCAGTAGCTAGTGCTCTGGTTAATGCTGGAGGACAAGGGCTTACTGTAGATCAGCTTCGTACCCTTATTAGTAATGTTCGCAATAACTACGGAGTACTATAATGCCTATTGAGGCACCACAGCAAAATACTGCAGAGCGGCTTGATGCCGCAACAAAACTACGTTACGGCCAGAAAGAAGCTCAGATTGGCCGTACCAAGACTGACGCACAAAATCTTTACGAGTCCACCAAAAAGGCTCTAGAAGGTTACGGCGAAGCTGGTCGCGGCGTAATTGGTACTGAGTACGAAAATCTATTCGGTGCACTAGACCGCAACCGAGCGGCTTCTCAGGAAGCACTTGGACAGCAGGTTACCAATGTAGGTAAGGGCTATCAGACTGCTCAGCTAGTCAATGAGCAAGCTCGTAAGGATGCAGCAGACAGGCTTTCACGGCTAGCAGGCAACATTGGAGCAGGTTCAGGTGCTCTTGTAGCTACTGCTACACCAATGGAGCAGCTGGCACAGCGGCTGCTAGAAGAGAGCACTGCGGGCGAAGCTTCTGCTACTGCTAACATGGGTAACTGGGCAGCCATGCAGGACGCTTTCCTTGGTGAAGGCAAGGGCATGTCAGAACGGGAGAAGGCTTCTGCCGTCTCTACCTTTGAGACAGAACTTCTCAGTGCCCTAGCCGACGCAGAGTCCCGTAGAATGCAGCAGATCTACGACGCAGAGAATACACTGCTTGATCTTCTTACTGAGAAGGGTGCCTTCGCTACGGATTATGGCTTCCAGCTTGAGGATTCTCAGTGGAATAAGATTCTACAGGCTGCTCAGTATAACCTACAAGAAGAGCAAGCCCGTGCCGAAGCCGGTGCCAGAGGAGCATCAGCAGCTGCCGCAGCAGCTCAATTGGCCTTTGAGCGCGAAAAGTTTGAGCGTGAGTTCCCAACATCGGATGCATACAAGCGTGCTCAGACATTCTCTCTTTTGAACCCTGCAAAGAAGGCTCCTGACAATATCTACTCTGCTGCTGAGAGCTTTAAAATTGATCCTAGGGTTATTAGTGATTTGCTCACTTTGGCGCCATCGGCCCGCCGAGGAAATTCTTCCTATACGGCATATCAGCGCGATCCTGGCGCTTGGTTAATTAAAAATTACGGTACTAACGGTGTAAATATTTTTGATTCTCAAAACCCTAACCGTCTTATTGGAACCCTAAGCGGGGAACAGGTACAAGATATTGCCCCCTATGTAACTAAGACCATTAAAGGAAGCTAACAATGTCTAACCTAGATGATTTCTGGGCCAAACGAGGCGACAAGTATAAGCCGCTAACGGCAGCAGAGCGCGCTGAGTACGATCGCCTTGTGGCGGAAGAAGATGGACTTGTAGCTCCTACATCCGCACCAGCAGCCGCTACTGCAAATACCGCTGAATCTGTAGAAGAGGCTGATAGCGGCGAGCCGGGGGCGTTTACAAAGTACGCTGGTATTCCTTTCCGTGGCGGAGCTGTTTCTGGTGTACTTACTCGTAACTTTCTAAAAGCTCTAACAGGAATGAAGAATTCCGATCAGGATCTTCTAGTAATGGATCCTAATCAGGTAATGCCTGTAGGAACAAGCGGCTCAGAAGATACTCCTGAACGACAAACTGCTAAAGAGATTGAGCGTGTAGCCAATCAGATCCTTAATGAAGGACGCCCAGGAGTAGGTCAGCAGCTACGAGACGCTATTTTGGGCCGAGATAAGACAAGCCCCAGCTCAGAATTCACAAGACAAGCTGCAGCAGAAAAGAAGGCCTATGAAATTCTAGGCCTGCCTGTTCCTAAGGGTGTAGAACAAAGAGCTGAGCCTGGACTTGGCATGAGGGCCATGAACCTAGGTCTAGATGTAGCCCTAGATCCAATGACCTACATTGGAGTCAAGCCTGCGCTCACGGCTGGCAAGTATGTAGCTGGTAAAACTGCAGCTAGTAAGAGTCCTAAGATTGCAAAACTTGGTTCTATGGCTCCTGCTGGAGCAGAGAATGCCATGATTAGCGGTATTCTGGGTACTAATCCTGCAACTGGGGGGCTAGGTCTAGGCATCACTCGCTACCTTGCTGGCAAGGGGCTAACAAAGTACGCTCCAGAGTTTGTAGAGAACAATCCGACTCTAATGCGAATTATTGGTGGGCCTAAGTACGGTACACCAGCAGCAGGCACTGCTGCCAAGCTTTTGGCAGAAGGTGTAGAGGAAGCACCAGTAGCTCCTGCATCGGCTAATCAGGGAGTGCCTACAGAAGAAGTAGCCAAAGTGCTTACTGTACCCCGTAGGCAGGTTAGCCCTGTATTTAGAGATGCAGAAGAAGCTGTAATGCCAAGCCCTGTAGGTGTAGATCCACAAGCAGTTCAAGAAGCTGCAGAGCTAGCAGTGCGTCAAGCTGTAGAAAAGACTGCTCGTGCGCGAGCACCGCAGTTTAAGAGTGCGCCCGATTTACTGGATCTAGTAGAGCCTGAGCAGCAGATGCTGTCTACTACTCGCAATTTTCCTCGTAAGGGGCAGTTTGGTTACGATCCTACAGCAACGCAGACGCCTTTTGCTAATATTCCGCAGCGAGCAGTTCCAGAAGAAGTTGTTGACCCAGAGCAGCTTAGGCTCTTCAATCCTGATGAGCAGCTAAGGCTCTTTGGACAAAGCCCTCTAGAAGATCCTGCCAAGCTACCACAGGTACAAGCGCTTCTACAGCGGATGAACCCTCGTTATACTGGTGGTCCACTAGCTAGTAATACGGCTAATGCGCCTGCTCCTCTTCTCCAGTTTATGCTACGTCAAGAAGAGTTCGATAAGGGTGTAGGAGATCTAGTAGGTCAGCTTCGTAAAGGTTCTGCTACTGGCAAGCTTCGTGGTAAGTTTACTAGTGCTCAATCACGAGAGCTTGCAGATCAGATTGCAAATGCGCTAGAAGATCCTGCTCTCAGCCCTGCAATGAAGAGAGTGCTTCGTCAGCAATGGATTGAAGCCGCAGTAAAGGCTGGTCAGCTTCAACCCTCGGTAGGACAGGGCCTCTACAATATGTCAGATAAGTACATTAAGTAGGTACAATGGCACTAGACCCACAAGAGCTAGAAGAACTGCGACGGCAGTTGTCTGGAAAACAGACTTCTTCTACATCGCCTCTAACTTCTATGCAGCTAGATGAGCTTCGTAATAGAATTAGGATGGATACTGAAGTACTAGATCCCATGTCTGCTCGTGTAGACGTTCTTGGAAACGTAATGGACCTCTACACGAGACCTAGCCGTGGCATTCAGCAGGGCATTATTAATGCTTGGGATCAGCCTGTAGAATCAAAAGCTCAGGCCTTTGGTAAAGGTCTTATTCAGGGCGGCATCAGCGGAACTACTGCCCAGGGGGCAGATGTTGCTGGGCTTATCCTAGGAGAAGATGCTCCTAACTGGCAGAAAGCTACTCTTGGTTTCGGTCTAGATGTAGCTTTGGATCCTACAACCTACACTTCTGTTGGTTTAGTAAAGGGCATGTCTAAGCAGGCAGCTAAGACTAAGGCTGCTCGCCTTCTTGGTCAAATTGATCCGGAAAAAGCTCCTGCCTATACGTCGCTTGTAAAAGAGATTCGTGACAATTCTCCCGGTGAAGCATATATTCGCTTTGCTCTACCGTTCTCCAACAAGGGCATTACGTTTAGCAGCCAGAAGGCCTATACAAAGGCTAGGAGCGCTGTAGAATCTCTTGCCTTTGATGAGCAAGACAAGCCTCGCGCACTAGCGGCAATGTTCAGTCGTCAGGCTGAGCTGCCAGGTGGATCTGCTGACATTGTTCGTATCCAAGAGATGAAGAATGCTGCAGCGTTCCGTAGAGAAATGCAGCCTTTCTCTCGCCTGACCCGTGGCCTCAGTGATGAGGAGGCTTACGATATGGCGATTGCCATGGATCTAGATAAGGCTACAGCAAAGCGGTTGAATCTGGATAAGTTTATTAATCCAGAAACAGGTGAGTATTACGACAACCCTATTGAATACCTACGCACTATTGATGCGCCGCTAGAAGCTCAGATGGAGGGTATTAATACTCTCTATGATCTAGCTATGGTAATCAAGAAGGGTATGTATGATCCTTACTGGACTAGAGAATCTAAGCTAGGGTTCCACGGTAAAAATGAGTATAACCCTAACTATAACTATCGAGTATTTCTAAATAAGCAGGCAGGCAAAGGAACATACCGTATTCCTGTAGGCGGTATGGACAGTGCCAACTTTGTTCAGAAGCGTAAGGCTAACATTAGTCTAATTGAAGCCGAGAATCTTGGACTAAAGCCTGTTACGGATATTCGAGACATTGTAGCTCTCCGCAGCGCTAAGCACTATCAGCTTGTAACTCGTACCAAAGCTCTTCACGAGGTTGTGGGTGAGTATGGAGTAGCAGCAAACAAGAACAACGCAGGTTTTCTAAGTAAAAGTCCAGATTGGGTTCAGGTTCCAAAGGCCTTTAGTAATGAAACGATTAAAGGCCTTAAGGATATCTATGTTCCACGGGAAATTGCTGACGGTCTAAACAAGATTGAGTCTTTGTTTCAAAACGAAAGCGAACTCGGCAAGCTCCTTCGTGGATACGATACTGTAATGCGGGAGTGGCGATTCCTTGCTACCGCTCTACCGCAAACTCAAGCTCGTAACATGGTTAGCGACTACATCTTTAACCTTATTGATGGAGTATATAACCCTACTAACTATAGCAAATCAGCTAAAGTTCTGGCATCTGCCGAGCGAATCAACATGAACAAGTTGCTCGGAGAGAAAGTAGAATATCCTACAGTCACTATCGGTAAAAGTGTTATTCCTGTAGACAAAGTACTAGACGTATTCTCGGATTATGGTGGTCAGTCGGGCTATATTGCGACTGACGTATACAATACTAACCCAACTCTAGGTAAGTCTTTAGGTTCAGCTACCGGTATTCAGCTACGAGGTGCCGCACGAGCGCCCTATCGAGCCACAAAGGCCAAACTAGGCAATGTCAGAGAGCTAGGCGAAAACTACATGCGTCTAGCACACTTCATTGACGCTTGGACTAAAGAGCTTGGCGATCACGTAGTTGATCCAAACACTATTACTAAGTTTGGCATCACCGATAAGACTACAAGGGATGCCGTACTGCGGGCAACAAAGAGAGTTCGTAAGTACAACCTAGACTATGGTAATAAAACTACCTTTGAGAAGAGATATGCTAGCCGTGTAGCTAACTTCTACAGCTTTATGCGGCAGTCTATCCCTATGACTGTAGAGCTTCTCTTCACTCGCCCTGACTTTATTGCTACTTATGCAAAGGGTCAGAATCTAGCAGAGAACCTACTGTCTGGCGGCCCAGATACTCCAGAAGAAGAAGCCCTTGTATCTTCCTATGTACGAGAGCTTGCTCCCTTTAGAGTAAAGGCGTCTCAGCAGAAGCAAAAGCAAAAGGGAGATGTAGAGAAGCTTCTTGATTCTCTTACTGGAGGTAGAGGAAAGAATATCCTTAACACTGGAGCCAAGGCCGTAGGCGGAGATGAGGAAAGTGATATCTATCTTACTAACCTCGGTACTCCGTTTGAACAGCTACGCTACCTACAGGCACCCGCGACTCTAGTTTCTGAGCTGTCTAAAGGCCCTAGCAATTTTCCCACGGCCATCGGTAGGACTAGCAAGGAAGCGGGTAAAACCGTACTCGGTTCTATCTCGCCTCTTCTCAGGGCGCCTGTAGAAGCTAGCTTTGACGAGAGTCTAGTAAGTGGTGCAGATATTGAAGATAGCCGTGGAGGATGGGCACAATGGCTTGCTGGTCAAGTTCCCGAAACACGACTAGCTTATCAAGGCTATAGGGCACTGTCTAGTGGAATAAACGAGACAGAGGGTCAGCAGCAAAACGATATTACTAATATCCTTGGTGGTCTTACTCGTTCTGTAACTGGTTTGCCTGTAGCTGCTATTGGGCAGCGTGAACGGAATGCCGAAGCACGTCGTCAAATTCAGATCATCGACGCAATACTGAACGATAAAGAACGGTCACTGGAAAAAGGTAGATACGTTTATTTTGACGAGGATGGATTTAATCTTCGTAGAAGGAAAGATGAACTAGAAGCCTACATTTGGGCCAACCCAACGAGCAAATAAAAAAGCCCCCGGTCCATTGGGACCGGGGGCTTTTTACTTTCTATCAGTCGTTCAGCAGTCGCCGTGCCATGTCGTTGGCGATCTGATTGAATGTATACTGCGGAGCACCAGACTCAGGTCGGTTCGGATCTGCCGCTGGCTTGCTCTCTAGTACGGCGATTCGATTCCTAAGTGCCGGAAGCCCCTCGGGACCTGTGAGAAAGATCCAGCGAATATCATTACGCTGTGCCCCGTCCATTAGCTTCTGTGTCCAGAAGTTCCAGCCATCCTGATCGGGCTCCCGACCAAGAATAGTAACGTAATCTTCTTGAACCCACTGGCGAGCGGTTGCTTCGTCCACTGATCCACCTCCATTGAAATAGTTCTGAATTGCAGGAATTAGATTGTAGAGGGTATCTCCTGGGCAGGAGGTTCCTCCAGCATCTCGGTGCCCCCGAAAGTTCGGATGCGGTGAGAAGTATGCACCAGTTACTCCGGTTCTTGCTTGTGCGGCCATTGCCCGCAGAGAAGCATCGGCAGGAGTATCAACGTTGCTATCGCCAATCCAAAGAAAGGCATATGAGTTGTTGTTCTGGCCGTAAGTAGCGCCTCCCATGACTCCAAAACCTCGGAGTTCATAGATGTTTCCGAGCTGGTCAAACCCGTAGTTATAAGCAATGTCAACGTACTCCCCGCTCATGTGGTACTGCTGTACGCCACGGAGATAAGACATAGCTTCTTCTACGCTGTAGGCTCCCGGCCCGCCGCTACCACTATGGTGAATGTATAGGTTATCGACCATGCCCAGAAACGTAGTGCTCTTGGGTGGAACTAGGCCGATCTGTGCTCTTGTGTAGAATGCCATTACTTGCGCTCTCTTGTTTGATAGCCGATCTTGGAAGCATAGAATGCAGCGTGCGCCATAGCATCCTGCATATGCGTTCCTTGCTTGCCTTTCTTGTACTCTAGTCCGGCTTTTGCGTATCCTACAGGTTTACAACTGGGCTGCTGTAGAATAAACCGAACGCCTTTAGTATGTGCCCAGTATTCAATTGCACCGATAAGCTTTGCTGTAGGAAGCTCAGTCCAGCGCCCATCAGTTAGTTTAGGACGAGCAATGAAATCTTCTACAACAACCACATCGGGAAGCTCTGCGTGGTCTAGCCACGAGAACATCTCTTTATCTCTCACTTGTTCAGCGATCTGCCACCAAGGGCCTTCTTCGCCTACGTGTAGGCGAGCTAGTCCAGTGGTACCGCCAGGATCTACACCGAGAATGTGGAGGTGTTGCATAGAGTAACCTCGTAGCCGCAGCCGGCGTAGCCAGCAATATCAACCCAACTGTCTGCGTGTGTAGGATCGTGCATTAGTCGTGCTACCTTTACAAGAATCATAAAGACAGCAACTCCTGCCGAGTCAATCGGCTTGTCGCGCATGTAAGGCGTAGTGTTCCAGAGCGCAGCGATACGCTCAAAATTCTCACTGGGTCCACCATAGTTGTCGTTGCGTACACCGACAACATCTAGTGCTTTGTTTAGACACTCAAAACGATCTGCGCTCATTCTCTCCACAGCTTCCAGTCCACCTCAAACGGCATCTTGAATTCATCTTCTGGCACTTCTCTCATGATCGAGATTACACGATCACGAAGAAACTCTAGGTTATCTTCTGGTAAGTAGATCCAGATAGAGTCGTGAACCGTGTTCACAATCTGTAGATCTGGTAGCTGCTTATCCAGTTCAATCAGAGCGTACATTAGAATCTGCCCGCAGCCACCCTGAATAACTGAGTTGAACGCCATGTGTGTTTTGTCTTTAGGGCCGAAGTGTCGGCGTCGCCCATTCCACATTCGCACAAAACCTACACGCTCAGCCTGTAGTGCTGCCTCTTTGTTCAGCGCCATTACGCCAGGATAAGTTGAACGGTAACCGTCAACCCATTCCTTAGCTTGCTGAATCGAAACATCAAAGTTGGCTTGCTTGTAGAGCGTGGTCTGTAGGACTTGTGGACCGCCGCCGTACAGTAGTAGGAAGTTGATGGTCTTACCTACCTGCCTGCCGTCCTTCGGACCGAGCTGCTTGTCTAGTCCTAGGCGCTCAGACGTAGCTAGGTGTACGTCCTCGCCGTTGCTGTAGGCATCGTAGAGCGTGGTGTCGCTGGCGTAGTTGTTCAGGTACCACGAGCCGAGCCGTAGCTCTACTTGGCTGTAGTCGAACTCTACAAGCCTGTAGCCGGGAGGGTCCATGAACAGACTGCGCGCTGGTCCCTTACGAGGTACTTGCTGTAGGTTCGGGTTTCGGCAGGATAGTCGCCCCGTCTCTGTGCCGATCTGGTTTAGACCGGGGTGCAGCAGCCCGTGACTGTCCCGCTTGTCCAAGAAGCCTTGGTACCATGTGGACACTGCCTTGGACGTAGTTCGGTAGTCCAAGATTTTTTCCACGAAGTCCTTGACTTCGGGAAACAGGTCACTATACTTACGGAGAGCGGTAGAGTCAGTCGCTGGTGCTCCCTTAGTGGTCCGGTACAGGACCGGCACGCCGAGCGTACTGTGCAGGTGGTCCACTACCTGCCCTGTGCGCCCTGGAGACAGCCCCAGGACGCCCTCCAAGGCCTGTAGATGCCCTCTACCCTCCTCCTGTAGCCGGAGCGCCAGCGCCTCGTCTACAAGGAGGCCCCGGTCCACCACCTTACGGAGGACCTTAGTATAAAGTTGAGAGTCGCGATAAACCGAATCTAATTCCTGTCGTTGAAGTTCACCTCTACAACGCAGGTAGTGCTTGAAAGTCAATGCGACGTCGGTGCAAGCGTACTCACCCATGAGATAGGTTGGGATAGCTTCCCAGCCTATCTCCTTTTCTAGCTTAGTTAGAGACTTCTTTCTCTCCTTGAAATACTTTTTGGAGAGTTCGTCTAGGGAGAATGAAAACTCATTCTCATTGACGAGGTGGGACATAACCATTGTGTCCCAAATGAAGCTGTTAGTAAAATCAATGTTGTCTCGCAGTAGGGTGGTCAAGTCGAACACAGCGTTGTGGTAGACTTGATCGCAGTCAGCGAGAATATTAAACCGCTCAAGTAGAGCGGTGTCTAGGTTCACTGTACCGGGAAACTCTCCGTGTCGGAACGGCGCATAGAACGCCCTAAAGTTTCCACCTACAGGAAACCCCCACGAAATACCGATGATCTGGTTTTCTCCATAACGATCAGTCTTGACTGTTTCGGTATCAATAACAACCAAGCTCTGTCGCTGAGTCATATCTAGACATTCATCTAGATGTTCCTCAGAACGCACCACTTCCCATTGAAGTCCCATTACCCTTCTCAATCACTACGGGCCGACTATCAAAGTCTTTAGTTACATACCACAAGTTAGAAGTTCTTTCAAGAGCGTAAGGTTGTGGCTCTTGTGCAAGACGAATCTTGCTGAACTCTAGAATCAGAAGGCCAGTCTTATCCTTCTGTAGACGAAGCACTGTAGAAGCACGGTCCACAAACAACCGAGAACCGTAGACGTTCTCTGTGCGGTTGCCTGCACTGTTCTTTGAGTCGTGAGACACAACGATTAGCGTGCATCCGTACTTAGAACGAAGCTCTACAAGAAAGTCTACCATCTCACGAGCGCCTTCTTCGTCGCTAAGCGTGAGGTGTGTAGAAGCTCCGAGGGTATCAATTACAATAACATCGTATTGCTCTGCAAGGTTACGGTAATACGCTTTACCTTCTGGAGTAAGAATCGAAATGGTCTGACCAACTGGCACAATATGCATTGGCAAGTTCTCTACAGGGAAAGCCTGCACCATCTTGCTAAGAAACGATGCAATTTCAGGATGGCTCATCTCTACAGAACTGTAGACT
>SXGQ01129188.1_pt1 | contig 17393 bp, 13 predicted proteins | sample 3178371 | NCBI WGS metagenome assembly SXGQ01 (sample SAMN11356859, study PRJNA531348) | freshwater metagenome | isolation source: freshwater sample F1-20 | place: China: Fuxian Lake, Yuxi | collected 2017-12-25 | reverse complement strand
GCTCACAGGCGTAAACGCAATTCTTAGGCTCGTAGTCAGTTCATGTAAGCCACCCCCGCTTGTCAGTTGCGACGTAGAGGTTAAATACACAGTCTGAACCTGTAATACCACGCCCATAGACCCCGTCGTCAGCACCGTCCCGCTCGTCGTCGGCAGTGTGAGCGTCGTGCTGCCAGCGACCGCAGGAGCCGAGAGGGTCACGGAGCCAGAAGTGGAACCCGCTAAAATAAGATCAGCCATAAATCTCCTAAAGAATGACCCACCGATGTCCGCTAGGGACCGTCACGGTCACGCCGCCGTTCACCGTAATGGGGCCAACACTGACCGCACTCTTGCCAGAGGAGAGGGTGTAGTTCGTAGTCACAATTAATTGGTTCTCCATGAAGACCTGATCCTGGCCCCCACCAGTCGCTCCCCCGCCTACAAGCCCCCAGGCCGTGCCGTTATACCCCTCAAACGCCGTGAGTGTGCTGTTGAAGCGGAGATACCCCGTCGCTGGGGACCCATCACGTTGCCCCGTCGTTCCAGTGGGGAGGGCGGCCGATCCCACGGTGCTTGTCTTGACAACAGCCTGGTCAATCGTGGTCAGAGCCGCAAAGCCCAGATAGGTGACTTCGATGTTACTCGATCCACTCGGCGGAGGGGCCGTAAAATTGAGATTTCCCCCAGACAGAAAGTAGGAGGTAGCCTGTTGTTTCACCCCAGAGATACAGACCAGCACCGAGGGTTCTGCCCCTGTTGGATAAGAGAGGGCAAATTGGGTAGTAGAGCCATTACCTGAGAAAAATTCAACCTGCTGTTGCCCACCGAGTATTTGATTGCCAATATAACTCACGAGTTCGTCCTTTTTATATCACTACGGGTTCGTCAGATATTGTGATTTTACTGCTTGACTATATTTATCATTCCGATAGAGAATACGTTGCATACAGATCCTTTTAGCGGAAGATGGCGACGGTTAAATATATGGCGTCCATGAAATTGTATGGTGAATCAGAAAATCCTAGGAAGAATCTGAGTGCCGATGAGCTTGACAACGCATAGGTCGTTTCAGGGTTCAAGGCACTAGACCCCCCTGTTGTGCTTGTTCTGTCTGTGCCATAGGTAATAACACTAGCGTAATTTACATCGGGCATCGCCGTCGTGAAATTGACCGTGTAATTCCCCGTGCCATTGTCCGTGATGCTGCTCACATTCCCACTCGCCCGAATCGCAGGGGTCCCCGTCCCGTTGAAGTTCACCCACGCCCGACAGGTGTACGACGGAGCCGAGCCAGAGGGTGTTGCCAACACCGAACTACCCAATGTCAGATTGCTACTAATTGTCGGCGTTCCACCTAGGGTATAGGTGCCAGTCGCCGTGCCAGATAAGACGGGAGCCGTAATTGTCGGAGTGGCAATCGCCGTATTCGCAACAATAATAGGATTCTGAATCGCCATGGTACGAGTCGAACTCCTCTCTTACTGATCCAGGGCTGCTGGACGTGCCGCTTTCAACTGAGCAGGAGTCGTGGCTCCCATAATCGAGGCATCAGTCGTACAATCCCGCAAGGCCTGCTTCTTCGTCGCAATGGATGTCTGAAGTGTTGTATTTCCCGCTTCGACCGCTCGCATAAACTGAGTGTCCAACGCTTCCAACAGCGGCTTGCGTTCCGCACGAACCAGATCCTGTTTAATCACTCTAGCTTTAGTCATGTTAATCGTAATCATTGAAAACTCCTTTGATAATATTTATGTAGTGTATTCCCAAGCATTCCGAAACGTGCGATCGGTCGGAATCGTGTCTGTATCAACGATCTGATACGATTTCCCTGCTGGTACATCTTTTGCCGCCAATTCCTCAATCGTATGATCAAGCAAATATTCTGCGGAAGGAATGAGAATGGCGACACCACCGTCTGCTGTTGGATAAAGAATACGTTTCATGAGAGAACTCCTTTGTTAGCGGAAGACTGATACCGTTGTTGATCCCGAATCTGATAGGCTCCCATCTCCCGCAAAAATACAGTTCAGCCTCAAGCTTGCAGCTAGAAAATTAGCCGTACTTGCACTGACCAGGTATCTCGCAGCTCCAGAAGCGGCATTATTGCAATTCCCCGAATATGAATAATTCGCATCCGGCATGGACGTCGTGAAGTTGACCGTGTAATCTCCGGTTCCGTTATCCGTAATGCTGGACACGTTCCCGCTGGCTCGGATTACAATTGCTCCAGTCCCGTTAAAATTCACCCAGGCTCGACAAAGAAACGCCGGTGCCGAGCCAGTTGGAGTCGCTAACACCGAACTTCCCAACGTCAGATTCGTACTAATGGTCGGAGTTCCCCCAAGCGTATAAGTCCCAGTGGCTGTTCCAGATAACACGGGCGCACTAATAGCAGGAGCAGTAATGGTCGGAGTTCCCCCAAGCGTATAAGTCCCAGTGGCTGTGCCAGCAAGTATAGGTTGAGTAAGAGTCGTTCCAGCAGGTAATGCCGTAATCGTGGTCGTCGTGCGGAATCCTAGATGCCGCACCATGACATTGGCACTAGCCATTGGTGCACTGGTAAAAGTCAGGGTTGTACCTGAAACCCCATAATTTGTCGGAGCGGTCTGTACAATGCCATTGACGGCAACCATGACGGTATTTGCACCAGCAGGGGTCTCTGAGAGAGTAAATGTGGTGTCCGTGCCATTCGCTGTAAAATTATCCACAGTGAACAGCCGAATATTATTGGCCAGTTTGGAGGAGGCAATAGATCCATCGGGGACCGTCAGAGACAATCCTCCACTGAATCCACGATAAACCACATAGATGTTGTTTGATCCTGCGCCGGGAGCAGCCGTGAAAATCAGAGACGTAGCACTGACACTATAGGACACCACGGGTTCCTGCTGGACATTATTCACGAAGACTTCAATGGCGGTGGGGACATCCACCACCCGTGTCATCGTGAAGATCGTTGTGGACCCGTTTCCAGAGAATCGATCGGCATCCGCAGGAAGTCCTGGAGTACGCAGCGGATCAAATGTCGAGTATGTTGTGCCAAGATAACCCACAAGACCCCCCGCTTAGGTAATTTCTAGAAGTGAGGCCACACAATCCGAAGTGCCATTAGCTGAAGCGAGCACCTTCAAGACATCACTCGCCTGGAGCACCACCTTCTGATCACCCCCCACAATCACCAGGGTAGAGCCAGGCAAAATCGGGGCTCCTGCAATCAGTGTATAGTCTACCGCAGATCGGGTGAGATAAGCATTGGCCGTAATTGCACTAGCTGATTTATTCGCCACCGATAATCCAATCAATGTTGTTTGAGTGGATGCGGGACAGGTATAGATCGTGTTGCCTGTCGTGATCAGATTGGCACTAAGATATGATCTAAACGTATTCGCCATAATAGTATCCTCTATTCTCTATTTATAAGGTCTTATCCAAGCGCAATCGCCATGGCCACACCGGTTCCTGCTGGATCAAATTGATTGACGCTATTACCACTCAAGATATTCACCGTGGCTGTATTCAGCACGGTCGCATCGTAGACCTGAATCGATCCTGTATTGGCAAATGCCGTGGAAAAGAAAACATTTGTCAGCGTGGAGACACCAGTCGCACTGAGAGTGCCAGCAATTGACGTATTTCCCGCTACGGTCAGGTCATCAAATCCGATAGAATCTAACGTAATATTGCCACCGACCAATAAATCCCCACCGATATAGACACTATTGGAGACATTGAGACCCCACCCACTACCAGTAACCGTGACAGCTCCCGCAAAAGCAGAGGTGTCGGCGACCGTGAGGGTGCCACTGAGTGTCGTATTACCCGCCACAGCAAGATTATCAAATCCCACTGCATCGAGGGTGATATTACCCCCGACCAACAAATCTCCCCCAATATAGACACTATTGGAGACATTGAGACCGAAGCCACTACCGGTGATGGCCACATTACCAGTAAACACCGCCGTATTGGCTACATTCAGAGTTTCACCAGCATGAGTGAGACTCAGAACCGTATTGGCGGTAAATGAAGGTCCATCGGTCAACGTATTGGCCAAGGACACCAAGGCTTGTGTGGTGGAGAGCCATTGCCCGAAGGTATTTGCGTTGGTAATATTACTGATTGCCATGGGATCCCTTGAATGCGATAAGTTCAGCAATCATCAATTTCAGTTCACTCATACTGTGTTCAAGTTGTTGCAGGCGAACTCTAGTTTCCGAACGATCTAACCGTTCAGCTTTGATGCGTTTACGAGCCAATTCGAATTGGTGAAGACCATTGATATCAGTATTTAGTACCGCACTGGAATCCATATCACGCACAAACTCGGTGTTGGTAATCTTAATAGTACTCATGAGAGTGATGGAATCGCCACAGTTCGGAAATTTTTAATACGTGGTGCCCGTGCCGAATTGGTTGAGGTCATCACGATCTTGATCGCAAAGTAACGGAAGTTCGTAAAGGACCCATACGAAATCTGATTTAAAGGAATATTCCCGCTGCCTGGAGCAAAGACAAATTCTTTCAGATCGGTAGAGTTCAATGAGATATTATTATACCCCTGAATTGGAGTCATCAATTGATAGTCTTGTGCGTCAAAACTATTGACGTCATCAGCGGACAACAATTTATAATACACATAGATATTCGATTCACTGGGTTTGTACGCAGTCAGATACACCCGCAGGTCACCAGCGTCCATATCATCCGCCAAGACCACTTTGCGAGTAATATACCGAGCATACCCAGGACCCCCTGACGCATTATCTTCTCCGACTACCACAGCAGTTGCCGTCCCACCCCCACCAGTAATGGTCACGGTGGGTGATCCTGTATACCCCGATCCCGCTGTATCAACCACAATGGAGGAAAGGGTATTGCTGGTAATGACCGCATATGCATTAGCTCCAGATCCCCCACCCCCACTGATCGTGATCGACACATTGGAGTTGGCAAAATTAGAGGTGCTGCTGGTCACGACCACATCGCTGTTGGCTAATCCAAGAACGTTAACACGATTTTCCACTGCCAAGATACTCAATCGTTCCATATCAATCAATGGCGACACATCCGTATTGTTACTGGCCAAATACATCCGCACTTTGAAGGATTGATTGTTGGTGGTGATCACCCGACGACCCAGGGTATCTTCAAAGAACGTATTGTTGGTAATATCAAACGGGCGATAGACTTCCTGCGCACCCCCAGATGCCAGGGTCGTCGCATAGTAGGACGACACACTAGTATTTGGCAACACTAGATTGTTTGAGGTGACATAGAAGGTATCCATCGGCACATTCGCCGTGGGAGCTTCTGAGGGAACGACTACACATTCCACATTGGCGGTGACCGAATTATAATTGGCTCGCATCAAACGGAACATCAAGTCTTGGTCTTGATCGGCAGTCCAGGTTGACGCATTCTGCGACTTAAAGAATGACCCCATATACGGCTGCGACGAAATCAATCGGTCTGTTCCAAGAATATTCTGCCCTAGTTCGGCTAGATAGACTTCATAGTTAATGCTATTCGCTAACAACACAATTGCATATTCTTGTCCTGTCTGCAATGTCACGGGTGCATCAAATCGTACTTCGGTATAGAAGGCTGCATCCTGCAACGGTGGTGTGGCGATTGCATCTGCCAATCGTGCCGAGAGTGTTTCTTGTGAGACTACAATCACATCTTCTGGATTGAGCGAAACCGATGAGAAGGGAATAATTTCTGACGAATGGGGATATCCATTCACCACCGGACGCAATTGCACCTGAACAGGAATATTCGCATCTTTACTCTTGAAGATTAATCGTAAAGAGGTGACTTGTACACCATTCTGATACTGATTCTGATCCACCAAGAACGTTTGGGCTAGAGGATCATACCATCCCACCACAGCACGACCGACAACTTGCGACCGTTGAACAACCGTAGTGACTATATCACGTTCTTCAGACACCGAGGTGCGCCGAATAGTTGGAACACGTGTAGACAGAATAGTTTGTTCAGTGGTTTGTAATAGTCCCTGGGCAAAATATCGAGCATCACCATTCGTGGTGGAACTCGGCAAATCACCAGTCTGAGTATCCACCAATCGGAAGATACGTTCGCCCGTTCTGAAACGTGTGGTGTCCGTACTGGGAATAATGAACACTCCAGACACTTCACCACGACGATCGGTAGTCAACGTACCAATGGAATAGGTGGAGGTATTATTTGGTGCTGTCGCCCACGAACTGGAAACTGTAATCAACTTGGTTGAGGTATTATATGACGAAATTGTTTTGGATTGTCCAGCCCCAGTCCCTGATGTGATAAAGATGGTCTGGGCAGCATAGGTGGAGGCAGTATTCGAAGACTGCACATCATTGGAGAGCGTTAGTGTATTTGCTGATCCCGCATACGCTCCACCCGAATAATGATGATGCCCCACGATACGAGTATTCGCCCCAGAGGTTGTTCCCACCAGGAAGGTCGCATTGGCGGTGACGATCCGTACATTGCCGATATTGGCGTCATCCCCTGCCGCAATATTGATGACCGAGACATTAGTCGTATTCTGATTATTGCGATTCAGCACTACAATGGCCGAAGCCAGATTACTGCTGGTGGCTGGTTCAAAGACTCGTACGGTTTCATTATTCTGGTAGGTATCGATATAAGCCGCCGTATTCCCAGACAATTCAATAATATTGGACTTATTCAGATACGATTGTACCGCCGTGGTATCAAAGAATCCATACATGGCGGTGTTGGGTTTGAATGCGGATCCTACAAACAACACTCCCTGGGATCGAACATAAGGAATCACCGATGTATCCACCACACGATCACCAAGTGACCGTGTAATAACATCAGTTGAGAATGTTGTTTGAATGCCAGTATGTCCCTGATGTTGGGTAATATCCGCCACAGTATTCTGAAGAACAGATCCAAAAATTGGCAACAATGCAGCTGAAGAATTCCCCACCCATTGCGGTCTCACCACTTGTTCACGGGATGCCGAAATACCCGTCCATTGTGTCTGCCAATTATTCCAAACGGTCCCGAAAATTTCTGGAGCAGATCGTTCGACCAATTGCGACAACATTACCCATGCATCATTGTCACCTTCGGCGTTCACTAACACATCGGGTCGTTGATTCGTATCCACCCAGGTGTCTGAGGAGGGATCCAGTTTCAATTGGCCAATAAAGGAGACCGTATTGAACGGATTGACATTGATGAATGTAGACGCCAGGGGTTGTTCCACAAAAGCGGTTTCGGTGTAACTCAACGATAGAATATCACCGTTGCGACCGTAATTGGTAGAACTTCCTGCATTGATAGTCAAGGGATAGTTCTGCGTCAAGAACGGTGGTCGCAATTCCTGATTCTGTTGGTCAATCGCACAAATATAATCTGGTTTGCTCACATCACCAATATTGTGCCCCTTGAAGGGATCCACTAAGATGCCATTCTTGAATCGATTCAGTCCTGTTTCATCATCGACAATCTGTTGATTCTTCGCATCCTGTTCCAACAAATTCAATGATGTATAGTATTCTAAATTGGAAATACGTTTTTCCAGGGTGCCAATATCCCGCATCGTATATCGGCGATTGTCAATATACTTGATTCGTATTCCACTAGGGTCATCTGTATAAGCTGGCAGAGACAATATATACAGGGTCATCGCATTGGCTTGATCAGCCGGAGACAACGGATTTAGAGATGACACTCCACGAATGATTTCAAAGGTGCGATCCTTGGTCAACACCACCTTATCAATGCGGGGGAGATAGTAACAGAAATCAGTTTCAAAGTTGGTGCCAGAGATTCCCAACACCGTCTCATCAAACAATCCGGCAGTATCACCATTTTTACGACGAGACCGGAAATCAATACAATCACGTAAGAAATATACATCTGCGGATTGCGACGAGGTATAGGTTGGAATATCAGAATAGGCTACCCCCGCATCAATATAGGAATCTACGGTCAGATATCCTGATCCAGTATGTTCATAATAATTCAAATAGGCTACGGTATTGCCGGATGGGCCTCGTCGATTCGGCAACAAACTAATCGTGGCATGATCATAAGTGTTATCACGTTGTCCATTGTCCAGTGTATAATTGCTGGTCAAATTTGTGGCGGAAGCAAGATTGGCAGTCGTCGCTACATTAGACCCAAAATCATACACCCCTGCTAGTGAAATCACGTCGGCAGTATACACGGATTGAGCAAAGTTCGGAACTTGAAGATTGGCAATGGCCGAAGAGGCAAACACAACCTGAGCACCCTGCGATCCACTTTGTTTATACCATGTAATGCCTGCCGAGACACTGGTCGGCGCACTCGTATCAATAATCTTCGTATTGGCGGTTTGAATTTGTTTGGTCTTGCGCAAACTCCCCAAAGAATGAGAATACGGCAACTTGACTTTCACGTACACTTTAGCACTCTGCGATCCCGCATTGGGAACCGTAATCGTATAGGTGGATGTATTCGCCGCAGTCGTCACGGTGACGGTATTGGCCCCAGCGGTGAAATTAATGACCTGATTGTTGGCAATTGCGCCACCACTGGTGGTGACCACCAACACATTATCAATGGCATCGGTTCCACTCAGAGGAGACCCAGTGACAGCAGACGTAAATCCGGAGGCTGTGGTGAAACTGATGACATTAGATGAGAACGATTGCGAATACAGTTTACGGCCATAATATTCACTATTGGTAATCGGAATGCCTCCAGGAACGGTGGCTTCACCAATCGCAAAGTTGGGCAATTGAAGAATCGCACGATTAAAATCGGTATCCGTAATATAGGTGCCCTGATACGGATCAACTAACACCGACTCTTTGCTCTCGCTCGACACATCCATCGACGTACTAATGACATTGCTGGATCCGTATACAAAGGATTCCGCATCCTTGAACTCATAATCCAACGAAAAGATAGTGGCGGTTGTGGGAATACCAAAAGAGAAATTGCGTGAGACGGTCGCCACTTTCGTGGACCCGTTATAGGCGGTAATCTGCCGGACTTCTCCTGCAGACACTCCAGCGTGAGTCACAATCCGAACCTTGACACCCGCATATGCATTCGTAACTGCCGACGCATCTGAATTCAACTGAATCGTATTAGCGGTGCCAGTCCCTCCGCAGTTGGCGGAAAGAAAAGCGACATTGGCATCAATAACGTAGGCTCGCCAGATACCGGTGTTGATTGAGGTTGAGTTTGCTCCCGATTGATAATCTAGTGCCCGAATGCGCAGAGTGCCGATATTGGTCGCCCCAGCAGTGGTGGGAGTGGTTGTGACGATCGAGGCGGTATTCACACAATGAATGGTCAATGGAGCCAGTGTATCGAGAGCCACTGGACCCGACATTGAGGTGACATCGACATAATTCTGATAATCAACCGTCAAGGGATAGTTGAAAACATTGGCCACATCACGAGCCCGTTCTGTTTTGATCGTGGTGGGGGCAATCGTCTCAAATTCGTACCCCAAGACGTAAGCTTTCCCAGCTTCCAGAATCGTATTGAATGCATTGGCATAGGTGGAATGATCCGTTAGGGCAATCTGGAACGGACGCACCATATAATTGCCGGATTCATCATAGGTTCGACGGGCTAGTGTATTTTCCAGTTCAGAATTCTGGGGATACACAATTTTCTTGATCAGTTCCCCGTTCTCCACCCGCAACAATTCAATAAACGAGGAATCATCGGTGCTGGTCAACGTGCGTTTCGCTAGGGTCAATGAGATTTTATACCGAGTTGCTCCAGGAGATTGGTAATTCGATGATCCTAAGGCAGGATCAAGCAAGCTGGTATCGTTACTTTCGTCAACAATGGTTTCACCGATTTCCAATCCCACCCGATAGGAGGGGGTGGTGGTATAGCGTTCCAGAATAATCGTCTGGGCACCCACACGAGCAAAGAATCCATTGACAAAGAAGACACCATCATTGATAGAACAAATCGACCCAGTCCCTCCCGCCGCCACAGAGACGGTGGTGGCTGTAAAGAGTGTATCGGCTGTCTGAATATTTTCTGATTGGGTGAACTCCACACCAGACACATATTGCACCATCAGGGTGGGAGGATTGCCATCGGCACCACTATCGACAGCAATTACATAGGCTCGGACCCCACGGCTGGTGGTGTCGATAATAAATTTATTCAGAAAATCGGTGACATCAATAGTTTCACTAGATTGATTGACAGAATTCAGTTTGAGATACTTGACGCCAATCGTTTCTAAGGTCGTTTGCCCATCAATGACCATCGACCCATTTTTGAATACGTAAGACCCAAAACTATCAATCTGCTTCTGTAACCCTGTTTGGATTTGGGTCAGTTCACGAGCCTGGACTGCATACCCAGGTCGGAAAAGCAGACGATAGAAATCTTTGGTGGGATCAAAATCGTCAAAGTATGGATTCTGGGATAGATCAAGTGCCATGTGTGTTTACCTAAAATGAAATTACGAACTTGATGTTTTCTGCCTGGTCAATTGCACGACTAACTGGTGCCCGATTTTCTACATACACCAAAGATCCACTTCGAGGATCTTGTTCGGGATTCGTCAAATTCACCACCGTTCGGGTAATCGCCGACGTATTGCCCTTCAATACTCCACCGATCTGAATCGTTCCCCGTTGTTCGGTCACAAAGACATCATTAGTCACATAATCAGTTACGACTGCCCGATACGTCGAATTTGCTAAATCTGTACCCTGATAGACAAACTCATCACGGGTGAAATTCGATCCCGTGGTCACCAGAATAGTTGCCGCAAGTAACACCGCAGAATTCGCATTCGCTGAACTGACTGCCGTGTTCTCATTATATTTATGTGGTCCCAAAAGAAGTCCCACCTGTCGGAAATCATTATTAGCAGTAATCTTTCCACCTTCCGTTGAATCTCCACTACCAATTTTGATAGAGATCATCACGGTATTCGCCCCCAACTGCTGAGCTGGATTGAACGCATGACCACGATACGGAGACAAGACAGGTCGTACATTCGCTCCAGTACCACTGCCACTCACTGTCACGGTACAATTTTGATACGTATAACCCGACCCAATGGTGAGAATATCACAAGAACGCAGAGATCCATTGGAGACATTGGCATTAGCGGTGGCACCCGCTCCCGCCCCCGTAACGGTAATCGTGGTATTGGTATTGCCATAGCCCGACCCACCTGTTTCCACAATCAATCGTGTGAGAGCCCCGTTCACAACATTATTGGCTGACCCATAATAGGTTAGAATTTGTGAATCTGGAATTGGAATCCAATCGTTCGTGATGAACTTATTGGAGGAGACAATGGCATATTCATACTTCCAGAGATACCCATCGGCAGTTTCCACGAATCCGTTATCCACTGTATAATCGCCAGTCGGTTCAACGATTGACGGGCTATTGTTTGCGTTATTAAGACACCGATAGACGGCCCCATCCGAGGTGTAAACGTATTGGCTGTTTGCTGATGCAAATTGGGTGTTGGCCCGATCATCATAGGCAGTATAAATGGTATTCGCCGTCCAATTCCTTCGAGCGATCACTAATGAGATATCATTTCCGACGACTTTTTTCCCTCCAAATGCCGCATTGGACACATCAAAGGTCGAATATTCGGTATCCGCAATGTTCGGAGGAGTGTCGTTAGCATTCCACACCGCAGATTTGCCCAGCGTCACATAGCCAACCGTAGCGGTTGGTTCAGAGAACCCTTCGGCAAACTGAGTGGCATGATGATAACCGAGAGTATGATACGTCCTATTCGGCATAGCTTAGGCACTCACAATCGCAATATAAGATTGCGTGTTGGCGGTAAAATCAAAGGTTGAGAGCACGTTTAAACTCGTATTGCTTGTAATTGTATTTATAGTGCGTGATTCGTTGTTCACGACAATTGTGCCTCCTGGAACCAAATATCCCAAACTATTTGCGACGTTGAAGGTTGTGCCGGTGCCTGTGACCGTAATCGACCCATTCGCCACGTTGACGGTCCCTCCCAGGGTTCGTTCTAGCATCAGGGCATCTGTCTCTACCGTCGAACTAATGGTCAACAGGTCTTCATCCATCAGATATTCCGCAAACACTTTCATACCAGTCGGATGCAGAAGATCTAACAGAATCTCTTTATAGCGAGGAAAGGCCACTCGTGATTGAATCACATAGGAAAAATTTTGATAATAGTCACGATTCTGGAGGCGACGGTCTGAACTTAACAGAGAATCTGTGGTGACAAACTTCCCTGGATAGGTGAATCGGGAAGCAAACAGCTCCGCAATAGCCGTAGCCAATCCATTACCCTTCCCAGTCAGATCAACTAGGGGAGTGTTGGCATAGCCTGCCCCCCGATCTGTAATGAGAATAGATCGAATCTGCCCTGGATTGAATGGGGAGCTAGCCAATAAGGATTCTCCATCACTATAGATGGCTTCAACCTGAACATTCGCTCCAGTAGCACTCCCATTCGCAGAGGAAATGGTCACGGTGGGCAGATAGGGTTGACGATATTGTTCGCCCCCCACAAAAGTACGACCATAAATTCCTAACTTCCGATTGGTCGAAGTCTTAGTCCAAGACACATTCACATTCAGTGAGGTATTACTAGTAATGGTATTGATATAGCGGGATTCATTATTAATTTCGATCCGATTCCCGACAATCAATTCACCCTGAAAATTTGTACCACTGCCGGTGACGACCACGCCGGAGGCAGTCGTTGAAACTGTTCCATCAATACGAGGCGGTTGAAACTTAACCGTCTGAATACCGTTATTTGCCAGATGCACGGTTTCCACTTCAGCCGCCGCACCCCATCCTTGCCCATAGCCCTGCGTATTAGCGGTAGAAAGATAGGGATGTGGAGGATTCGTAAAGACTAATTCATCTCCAGGCACATAACCTGTCCCACCCGTCACCACATTCATACGTCCGAGAATCCCCAGACTCACCACTTTCAAGACTCCATTAGCCGTATTAGCAGAGGCGGTGTTGGCGGTAAAGGTAAATACTGGTGATTCGATATCTAGAACCGGCAAGGACGCAAATTCCACAGTGCTAGTGAGGATCTGTACATTAGTCACCGGACCCAACCCCGAAATTGACCCATCACTCAACGCATCAATAATTCGGGTATTTTGATCTTCACCCCCAGCAATCGGAAATCCATAATTCGCAGCATTGATGGCAACTGCATCATACAAAGAAATAATATCCCGATTGATCGAGAGGGTATTCGCATGATAGAACTCGCTATCATCCACTCCAGACACCGCCATCGTCAATCCAGTATTCGGAGTGGAGAGAATGTTGACGAGATCTCCCTCACGGAACCCCGCCCCACCTTTCAAAATAAAGATATTGGTGATAATAGCAGTGTAGATACTCTCCACTACAGCAGTGGCCACTTCTGAGGGACTGCCTCCCACCACCAGTACAGGATCACTGACATTGTAACTGGCGCCACCATTGACCACCGTAATCGACCCGAGAATGGATAACAAGGTAAAGGTAATGGTCAGATATTCCGTGGTGGAATAATAATACCGAGCCGTGACGAGTTCCCCCTGTGAAAAATGCGTGACGGAGGTTTGGGTGATGAATAATTCAGTGGTCCGAACATCCCCAATCATCGTTTCATTGGCACTCTCCACCAACGCCGTCGCCCCACTGGTCGACCCAATCATCTCCAGAAAGAGTCCCCCCGCATTGATGGCCGAGGACAACTGATTCGAGAAATAGACAAACTTAAGTATGGCGCCATTAGAGGGGGGTGTAGTGAAGGTAATAGTCGGATTATTAGGAGAGGTGGTATATCCCGATGTTTGAAGTATGCCATTGATATAAACCGACAAATCTGATGGTGCGGCAATTACTTCAATTAGACGAAATGTAGTGGTCGTCCCCGTTCCCACCGCTGTGGTGTAATAATCGTGTTGGCACCGCAGAGAAATTCGTTGAACATATTTGCCGTCTGAGGCCCGAAGAATAAAATCTTTCGGGTAAAACACATCAATCTCTTCCCCATACAAGGCACGGAAAAAGAATCTAAATGATTTTTCAGTACCCTTTGATGCGTAGAACTGTTTGGCGTATTTGATGAGGGCTGATTTATCTGCAATCAGATCACTGGGGATCAACGGCAGAAAGGTTCGAAGGAAATAATCTTCAAATGCCGTGAGTGTTCGATCGACATCAGCATAGTCCAACAAATGTTGCCCAAAATCACTGGCCTTATTAGTTTGTTCCAAATACTCATAATAGGCTTCCACAAAAGCCACAAATGTCTCATAGTCGGCTTGAATAAATGCCGGCAGTTGAGACCGAACTAAACTGGAAAGAATTGTTCCATGACTCATAGATTATGCCACAGCTGTAATTTGCAAGGAAACGGGATCGGTTGTATCAAGACGTAAAATCTGATTACGGGCGGCAGTCAAGATTCCCTCTTCAGATTCGGCATTAACTCGAATAAGTCCATCGGAGGAGTCTACGCTCAGAATCTTCAAATTCGGCAAAGTCAATCGGCCGATCGTATGGTCAATAGTTCCCGCATTAGCAGAAATCACGACCTTTTGCGCTAAGTCATTATAATAGAAAGTTCGTAGGGTACCGTATCGAGCAACAATCACCGCCGTTGCTGTAGCCCCAGCACCGCCACCCCCATCAATCAACACCAAAGCCCGTGTATATCCCTCTCCCCGTTCCAACATCTCAATCTTGGTGATCTGTCCATTCACAATGGTGGCTTGTGCGGTGGCACCTGTTCCGTCACCCGTAATGACAATCGTAGGGGGCTCAATATATCCAAACCCAGGGTTGTCGATGAGAATTTCATCCACTCCAGTAAATGAATTGACTTCTTCATCAAAGAAGGCTAATCGTTGAGTCCCAGTGGAATCCAACACATAAAATCCCGTCGATGTCACCACATCAATCAATCCCCCACGATGAATGGGGAACCCAAAATCGATGGTATAGGTTTTCAGAGTATTCAACAATGGGGTGAACCGTTTCTGAAGTCGAATAGAAATGTGATTCCCAATCACCGCTGTAGACACATCATCCACGGTGCGTTCCAATCGGGATGGGACCAACACCCCACCGAACTTATTGAATTCAGTGCCCATATACGTCTGAATCGATGTACGAGCCAGAGCTTCAATTTCCCCCGCCGTTTGGGTGGTGGTCTTAGTGTTGTAATTGATATGTACAATAAACAATAGATAGATAAAATCAGGATCAATAAATTGCGGTGTCACCGTAATCATTGAGCTGGGAATGATGATCTCATCTAAAATTCGTTGTTTTTCCGTTTCATTGATCGTCACATTCTCTGAGAGGAGATAGGACAAAAATACCTTCCCATAGACCGGAGGATTTTGATCCTCCCCACCCCAGACGGATAAACTCTGAAAAGCGGGATACTGATTTCGAATAAGCGTCTCATAATCGAGTGGAGTCACCATTCGGTTTTGTGCGGTATAGGAGAGTGGGGCTCGGTACTTAATTGACGTGAGGCTCTCTTGTGTGGACCCACCCGATGCGGATGAGACTGAAGTAATGATGACATTTGAGAATCCACCAATCGTACCAGTCGAGAATACATTCGCAAAATTTGCCACATCCCCATCGGTTCTCAGATAGGAACTAATGACAATATTGCCATTAGACAGAGCAGCACCGATATGATCATCTCCAAATCGAACTTTGTACTGATTATTAATGTCGGTATCAAGGAAATAGATCTGACTATTGGAGTTCGCAATAGTGGCATCGGTAGACAGAGTAAATGTTTGCGTAGATGTATTAACACTGGATTCCTGCACCAAGACGTCCAAGGTCGTTGTATCAATGGTACTGTCCGGCAGAGAGAATTCATGTTTTGGATTGGTAACATCATTATAGGTTTGACGATATGTTTGCATATCGCCCTGTTTCAGTTGAACTGAATTGAACGTAAAGACCCCATTTTCCTTGGCCACAGACTTCGCCTCAGTCGTAGAAAAGGTATAATTCACCCCATCCACCGCTTCTGATTGAAAAGATTGAAATCTCTCTAATGTCAAGGATGATTGTGTATTCCCTCCAGGAGGAGTAACCACAACATTGACAATAGCTGTTGCGGCACGCATCGATGATGGGGTATAGTTGATGGCTTTGGCATGAGATAACACCGAATCACGAATAATAGCCGTATCCAAGAACATTTCATTCGCTACCTGATTTAGGTAGTAGGCATTATAATGAGTATTATAAGCGAGGAGGTCAATCAAGACCGAGAGTCCTGAACCCTCAAAATCATAATCTTGGAAGGTCGACTGATTTCGAAGAAAGTCCTTCAAATTACTTTTGATGGCTTCAAAATCTAATTCGGTGATTTGTAATTTTGGATTATTGGACATAAAGAATCTCTCTTGTGACACCATATCCCATATATAATTTGTTTTTATGATATGCCCAAGAAATTCCAGAAGATCTGATATTATTTTTTCTACAAAATTCTGAAATGTTTTGTGTTCTAATCAATTCACCTTCAGGGGTTGTTATAACCCAAATTTTATTTTTAACAACGTATGACTTTCCCGATCTACTCATTGATATTTTTCTTCTCGTCTCAGAAGAATATATATTTCCATAATTTGGATTTTTATTTTTTGAATTTCTTTCAGACATTGATAATTTCCACTCTTCTGTATGCTTTCTTCCGAGATTGTATTTATTTCCTTTATGGACCAATCCCATTTTTTTCTTAGATTCTTCAGTATGAAACGTCCCTAATTTTCTATTTCTCATTTTGTCTTTTGTTTCTTGAGTGTGTTTTTTACCTAATCTAAACTTATTATTCTTATGGGCCACAGAATTTTTTAGAAAAATGATTTCTTCTTCCCCTATTTGACTAGATAATCCCAACCACGCTATTCTGTCGTTTTCTCTGTTATACATTTCAAATAAAATGAGATGGACATGTGCATGTTGTTCTGTTGTTAAATAGCAGATGTTATCTGTATCATTTACACCTTTTAGATCACCAAATCGTTCTTTCCATTCATGTTTCGGTATAATATGATGTTTATGCTGATACATGGCTATCGTATCCGTTCCAATAAAAATGATGTGGTAAACGGGGTGGGTTGAATATCAATAAAGAATTCTAATCGCACCTCATAGGCGTTTTGATCTTCATTTGGAATTACATCGACTCTATTGATGGTCGCTCGTGGCTCAAAGTTCTTGATGGTCTCTTCAATAAACCGTCGAATCGACTGGGCAGTGGATGATGTAATATTCTCAAAGAGCATCTGACGAATATTCGATCCCAGTTCTGGGCGAAACGGTCGTTCATAGTGATTAGTCAAAAGAAGATTATAGACCGACCGGACAATCGCATTGGCATCCTGAAG
>SXGQ01449105.1_pt1 | contig 17394 bp, 10 predicted proteins | sample 3178371 | NCBI WGS metagenome assembly SXGQ01 (sample SAMN11356859, study PRJNA531348) | freshwater metagenome | isolation source: freshwater sample F1-20 | place: China: Fuxian Lake, Yuxi | collected 2017-12-25 | reverse complement strand
TTTGTCATCCAATATGAAAAAAGTTCTTGAAACTTCCGAAAGAATAAAGGGAGCAATAGAAGCAACGCCAATTGGTGGTTTGATGGATGGTATGTCCGGTGCAATAAAATCTTTACCAGGTGGCGATGCTATAAACAAAGCTCTCGGTGTTGATAGTGTAGTTGATAATCTTAAACAAAATTTAGGAAACACACTAACGAATGTTGTTCAAGGATTTCAACAAGGTGGTGCAGCTGGTATGCAGGCATTAAGTGCCGGTGCAAGATCATTTGGAGCGGCATTGATGGCCGGTCCACAAATAGTGATAATTGCTATGGTTGCTGCTGTTGCTGGTTTGGTAAAATTATTTAATGGTGCAGACCAAGCAGTATCGGAAGTTCAAAAAACATTAGGTGGAACAAAACAAGAGGCCGTAAAAACATATCAAGCTGCTCAAGGAATGGCTCAAGAAATGGGATTAGTTGGTATAAATACACAAGAAGTTGTAAAAGGAATATCAACTGTTAGTGAAATCATGGGTGGTCTTGATGTTGCATCCCAAATAAAATCTGGCAATAAAGAATTAGAACAGTTTGCTAAAGATGCAACTGTTTTAAGTGAAAAATTTGGATTAAGTGCTGAAGAAATTGGAAATATAAAGTCACTTGCTACTATAACCGGCGAAAGTATGGGATCACTAGTTCAGAAAGGAACTGGTCTGGCAAAAGGACTTATGACTGATAAAGAGGCAATGAAGACACTTGCATCTGTTCCAAAATCAGTTTCAGTTGCTTTTAAGGGTGGAACCGAGTCTCTTATTAAAGCTGCTCAAAAAGCAAAAATGCTAGGGATGGATTTGAAAAAAGTTCAAGACATTGGTGACGGTATGCTAGATATAGAACAATCACTTGCCAAAGAAATGGAAGCCAGAGTATTGACTGGTAAAAATTTAAATTTGGATGCAGCAAGACAACTTGCATTAAATGGTGATATTGCTGGTTTACAGGATGAATTACTGAATCAAGCTGGATCGTTAGAAGAATTTACTTCAATGAATAGACTTCAACAAAAGTCTATGGCAGAAGCAATGGGAATGTCTGTTGATGAAATGACTGAAATGCTTACAAAAGCTCAAGAATATAAAGACATTGGACTTGATTCGGCAAAAGTTGCAGAATTGCAAAATATGAACCAAGAACAACTTGCAGAGGCAATGAAAAATACTAGCAGTGAAGAACAGAAGGCATACATAGAAAAAATAGCAAAAGAGAAAGAAGCTGCAACTATGGCAGAGCAATTTAGTGATATTATGACTAAAATACAAGAAAAAATAACAGCTTTGATTGCTCCACTAGTTGATGTAATTCATAGTATGTTTGATGCGGGAGATGCTGCTAAAGGAATAACTGGTGGAATAGATACAGTTGCTTCTGCCTTAACACCGGTATTTGATATACTTTCCGGTGTTGGAAAAATACTTTGGACCGTGATAAAGGCATCTTTTGATAATATAATGAAAGTAGTTGGTCCACTTTTTGATGTGATAACGGGTATATTTTCATCAATAAGTGCGGGTTCAGAAAGTACGGGAGGACTTGCCGCTATTTTTGATAAAATAAGTTCCGTTGTTGGAACAATAATGGACGTGGTTGGTGATCTTGCAGGAATTATTGTAACTATTCTAATATCACCGCTTAAAATGTTGTATGAGGCAATAGTAACTCCTCTATGGGAAGCATTCTCTGGTATATTTGATGCACTATCTAAGGCATTTGAACCACTAATGGGCGCTAATGAAACGGGACAAGAAACTGCGGGAATAATGGATACTATAAAAAAAGTTTTTGAACAGTTGCAGCCGATAATTGGTTTAGTTGGAACTATAATAGGTGGAATGATAATTAAACCAATAGAATTTTTTGCAACACTAATAAAAGGTATCATTCAATTGTTCACCGGTGATTTTAGTGGAGCAGTTGATACATTTGGTAAATATTTGTTTGATATGTTTTTAGACATACCAAAAATGATATTAGAATCCATTGCTGGTGCAATAGATGCCATATTTGGGACAAATATCAAAGGAGCTGTAACAGGATTTTTTGATTATGTTCAAGGTATATTCAATGATATTGTTGAATATGTTATGAATATAGGTGGATTGATACTTGATTATTTAATGGCACCATTTGATTTAGTATCAACCGTTATAGATGGCATTGTCCAAATGTTTAGTGGCGATTTCATGGGTGGTCTAGAAACTATTGGTGGTGGTATTAAAGATTTCATTATGGCACCGTTTGATTTAGTTAGTGGATTATTTGACAACTTAATGGGAACTATCGGAAAGATAACCGATAAAGTTTCAGGAGCTCTTTCTATTTTTGGAATTGGCGGTGACGAAGCTGAAGAAGAAACAGAGAAGAAAGCAGAAGAAACAAAAAAAGCTGGATCTGCTTCTCCTCAAAAATCAGCAACATCAGGTGCAAGTGCTCCTGCTGCTGAAACAAAATCTGCTGGTAGTGGTGGTGGTGCTAATCCTTCAATGAATCCAGAAGATTATCCAGAGGGTTCACTCGCACGCCGTAGAGCAGAAGACGGTGATCTTGAAGGACTTAAAAAAGAACTTAAAATGATGGGTGCAGCTGCTTCTGGTGGGATAATCAAGAAAGGAGGAGCAACACTTGTTGGTGAAAAAGGTCCTGAGGTTGTTTCATTACCACAAGGTTCTGTTGTTGCAAATGCAAGTGCAACACAACAAGTTGGTGCGGCTATGGATGCAATGGGCGGTGCCGCAGGAGCTGAACAACAAACCGAATCTCCAGAAGTATTAATATTACAAAGTATAGATGCTAAATTATCTGCTTTGTTAGAACCTTTTCAGAAAGTTGGGGAAGTCATTGGTAGTTTAAGTAAAACATTTTCTGGTGGTTTGGGATCCATCGCAGGTGGGATAATGGGTTCTGTTGGTGGTGCTATTGGTGGTTTATTTGGTGGCGATGAAACAGAAACATCTGGTGGAATTAAAGCAGGTGGAACTGTAACAACAGTATCAGAAACACCGATGGGTGTATCACCTGTTTTGTCTGGTGTTGGTGGAGAAGGTGCCGGGACGGGTGCTTCACCTGCTATAAATTTAGCAAGTGTAGAATCAAAACTTGACAATATTGCAAATATATTAAATTCGGCAGCAAATCAACCAACATACATAAACATAGGTGATAGAACTATCGAAGAAATACGCTCTGTATTAAATATGAAAGAATCTTACAACGTATCATCTAATATTGGTAATGGTAGACGGGTTTAATAATTTAGTATTTTCATATTTATACTAAAAGGTAAAACGAGGAAATTTCATGTCATTGATGGACTTAAATTCGGATTTGTCAAAATATAGATCGCAGGTTTCTAGTGAAGATAAAACAACACCACATTCTTCACAGGCAACTAATGCGAAAAATTTTGCAACCGTTCAACCAATAAGTGATGAACTAATTAAAAAAACTCCAAAGATAAATCAACCAAGAAAAAGTGATGTTACAAAAATATTGGGTTCGACTAAATTTGATGATATAAAACAACCAAACCAAACTGATGTTACAAAACGTCTTGGAGCAACAAAACTAGATGATATAAAAAAACCAAAACAAGAAGATTTGGTTAGTAGATTGGAAACATCAAACCTTGATAATATAATAAAACCAGAAACAAATGTCACAAATTTGGAAGAGCTTTCATCAAATTTTAGTGCAAAATCTACAAAAATATCTCAAACAGAAAGTTTACTCGTAAATTCTATATCACAGTATTCGCCACAAACTGCACAAATAAGAAGTGAGGGGTTAGGTGCGTTACCAATTGAGTCTATAATATCAAAATTTTCAGAAATACGCAGACAGAATATTGCAAGTAATTTTACTGATTCTGATATATCTGTAAATAGAATAGAACCTGGACAAAATAATAATGAATCAGAAACTAATCCACAAAGATCAATTTTATCAATTGATAGATCATCTTCAAGTCCAGAAGTAAATACAAAACAAAATGAGAGTATAAACAATATAACAAATCCTGATATTGTACCTGTAATACCTGAACAAACAATTGATAGAGAGGATCAGTCTATTGTAGATAATAAAAATTTGATAAATATATCCGGTAATATTACAAATCCAAATGTAATAATAAACAGAGTTAATCAGTCTATTGATAGAGAAAATCAAGGAATAACTATTGATCCAAATTTGTTATCGCCAATAAATAATATAATAAATCCAGATATAGCAGTTTTAAGAAGAGAATTATCATTTGATGTATCTGCACAATCACCGAATATAATAACAGAAACTTTGCAGGAAGGATTTATTGTAAATCCAGATATTAAAGTAATTAAAATAGAACAAGGAACTAATCATTTTCAAGATGGAAGTGAATTGAACTATGACACACCACCAATACGGTTTGTTGCAACATCAAGACTTGATAAATTAAAACCACTACAAGAAGTTACATCCGAAAGATATTTACAAAATTCTATACATGAGAAAGATAATAGTGAATTTAATTTAGATGGCATAACACCAACTATGGCTGGTGGAAGATATGAAAAACCAGTTCAATCTTTATTTTCAATAGTTGGTATTCAAGAAGTAAATAATTTTACAAATATACACGCTCTTGGGTTTGTTGCAAATGCACAATTAAATGATACAAAATTTATCGGAAATTCACAATATGTCTGGACAGGATTAGCCGATTCTGCTCCAGCAGTTAATTTTATATCAGACATAAATGGATATGGTTTCACTAAATTTGCTCAAATTGGGATTACAAACTATGAAACAAATTCTTCAGCATTTGGATTCATAAAAATTCCAGAAGTAAATTTCTTTGATATACAAGAAGGTGCAACAAATCAAGGTTTTAAGTCATTTACATTACCATTACAAACTGCATATAATGTAGAGTCATCTGCATTTACTTGGCCTGGAAAAAAAGATGCAGTTCCTGCTGTTAATTATTTTGATTTATTAGGAAAAGCAACAACAGATGGTTTTACCACATTTAAACTTCAATTTGACAGTAAATATATTCCAGATGCGTCACAATATGTTTGGCCTGGAACGAAAGAACAATCTCCAGAAGTAAATTTTTTCGATATAAGTGTGCCCAAAACAACTGCAGGTTTTCATAAGTTTGCAATATATCAAGATAGTAAATATATTTCAGATATTTCAAATTATACTTGGAAGGGAGCACGAGCATTAGCACCAGCAGTAAATTATTTAGACACATTAAAAGAATTTACTACTACTGGATTTCAAACTTTTACTAGTCTATGGCAAAGTTATTACAAAAAAGATTCTTCAATATATGATTGGGATGGTTTTGCATCACAAGGTGTTCCTGAAGTAAATTATTTTGACTTGATTGGTAAACACACAAACAGTGGATTCCACTCGTTTGCACAGACTTATGATAGTAAATACATACAAGATTCTTCAAATTTTGTATGGACAGGTAATAGTAATGAATCTCCTGCTGTTAATTATTTTGATTTAGCTTCAAAAAACACAACCGTTGGTTTTCATACTTTTGCTCAAAAATATGAAAGTAAATACATTCCAGAATCTTCTGAATTTGATTGGGATGGATCACGTGCAGATGCTCCAGTAGTAAATTATTTTGATTTAACTGCAAAACATACAACTGATGGGTTTAATTCTTTTGCAGAATTAAGAGTTACTAAATATATTCCTGAATCATCATTATATGATTGGAATGGTTTACGCGATGAGGCACCTAATGTTAATTATTTCGATTTAACTGGAAAAAATACAAATTTTGGTTTTCATACTTTTGCTCAAATTTATGATACTAAATATATTCCCGAATCATCTATTTTTGATTGGGATGGATCACGTGCAGATGCACCTGCTATTAATTATTTTGATTTGGGTGAAACAAACACAACAGTAGGATTTCATACTTTTGCAGAGTTGTATGATTCAAAATATGTAAAAGAATCTTCAACTTTTGATTGGGATGGTGCAAGAACTGCTGCACCTGCTATTAATTATTTTGATTTAGGTGCAAAAAATACAAGTGTTGGATTTCATACTTTTGCAGAATTATATGATTCAAAGTATGTAAAAGAATCTTCAACTTTTGATTGGGATGGTGCAAGAACAGAATCACCGGAAGTTAATTATTTTGATATTGGCAAAAAAGTTACGGAAGCTGGATTTCATAGACTTGCAGAATTATACGATTCAAAATATGTAAAAGAGGCATCTACTTTTGATTGGGATGGAACTCCTGAAAAATCTCCAGAAGTAAATTATTTTGATATAAAAGGAACATTTACGGAAGCTGGATTCCATAGACAGGCGAAAATGTATGTTTCAAAATATGTAAAAGATTCATCAGAATTTACATTTAAAGGAAAATTTCCAAAAGAGGGCGTGGATTATTTCGATAAAGAAGGAAAAAATCAGAAAGGATTTACATTAAATATACAACCAAAGGGAACAAGTAAACCTCCTGGAACTGAATATGCACATGAAAGTTCTTTTTATACATTTATTGGAAGAAGACCCGGTGATCCTTTAGAGTCTGTGATTGATTTCTTTGAGAACACAAATCAGTCTGGTTTTACAATGGATATTATGCCAAATGGTGCTAGTAATCCTGATACAGAATATGAAACAGAATCATCAAGATTTGGATTTAAAGGATCAAGACCAAAAGAGGGCGTGGATTATTTTGATAAAGAAATTAAAAATCAAAAGGGGTTTACTATTGATATAATGCCAAAAGGATCTGGAAATCCACTAACAGAATATAAAACAGAATCATCTATATTTCCTATTGGGTTTGGTTTTGCAGGAAAATACCCAAAACCACAAAATTTCTTTCCAGATTCAAATGCAACCGGATTTACTCAAAACATATATCGAAAAGGTACAGCAAGACCATTAACAACTGAATACGATTGGCAAACATCACTTCACACTTGGAAGGGATCTTCACCAACGGATGCTCCTGTTTACAATAGGTTTGATATACCTGGTAATCATACATCTGATGGGTTTCATAGTTTTGCTCAATTATATGATACAAAGTTTTTATTTGTAAATAAATCTGATAAATCAAAGCACAGTTCTCAATTTAGTTGGTCTGGAGGAAGACAATCTGCAAAATCTGTTAATTATTTTGGACTAAATAGACAACCTATTGGAAAACAATACCTAGATGCTGTTCAGGGAAATAATAAAACACAAGCTGCAAGAGGATTTAATACATTTTTTAGTGATAAAACTAAAACAAATTTAAGTTCATCATATTCTATATTTTCTACTGAAAATGGACAAAATAAATCTGCAGTAATCGATATACCCGTTACAAACTTTTTTGGCTATAATCCAACTGTAAAGGCTGGATTTTTAACAAATATGACTTTAAGTGACGGAACGTTATATCCCATAATATCACCAACTTTGGAATCAACATTTGGTGGCACAGCAAGATTGGGTGCCCAAGGAAGACGCGAATCACTCGGATTGAATACGGATAAAAGTAAATTTGAAACATATGCACCATTGTCTCTCGGAAAGCGTCCTTGGGCTAATGGAAATCTATATTCAACATTAGATAACCAGATACCAAACATAAAAACAAAAGCTCCTGCTGGATCTTATTTTACACCATACGAAAATGCGGTTAGAGATAATACTTTTAATTTTGGTTATTTGAGAAAATGGGCAACAGAAAAGGGAAGTTCATTTGGTAAATCCCCAATAGATGAACAATATGATAAATTTTCATTACCAACTGAGGCGTATAATTTAGATACAACTAGCCCACAACCATTTGTTGTAAAGGGTATTCAAAAAGAAAAATTTGTTGAAAATGAAAGATACACAAAATTTTCGGACTTCGGTGATGCCGATGTCACTCGTATAGAGAATTGGTTGAAAACTGTAAAGGGGAAGGCATGGCAAGAACGTCAGTCTATGTTGTACAAAATGAATCCAGTTGTTGATTATGATCCAGACGATTCACAAACCGCAGATTCAAATTTTCCAATAAATCATGTCTATAATAAAGATTCTTTGATAGAGAACGTAAAAAATATGGGCAAGTTTCCAAAAGGTGATATATTAGCCAGTCATGGAACAGCTCAAGCATTGAATAGATATGAAACTACTACTATAAAAATGAATCCTATGAATAATGGTGAATTGACTAAAATTCCAAGAGGAAATGCTCCATCTGATAGTAACCGTTATTCATATAAATTTAATAGATTAATTGCTCTTTTGGGTGAATTATTGCCTTCAAATAATACTCCGTTAAATAGTAAAATAACAAACGCACCTGCTTCACCAACTTCAACAAAAATATTAAGATTATCTGCAGCCGGTAGGGGACCAAATTCTTATATGGGTATGGGTAATACTGATATAAATAGATCAAGTCATCCATATCTGTCATATTATAGAACCGATGGTGTTCTTGCAAATTATCCAGATACGGCACAGGTTCAAGTTTTTTATGCAGGTTCTGATATTGGTGATGGATCAAATGGAAGTAACTATTCATATTCATCAAAATTAACAAAACAAAATGCAGAAACTTCAAATAGATTTGGTGGTATATTAAGTGCACTCTCATATTTGTTAGATTCTGGATCAAAATATGAAAATGATACAACTAATTATTCTTATGAAAATGGAGTATTAGACATACAGCCAAAAATTCAAGAACTAATTAAACAGAAAGGAACATTTAATCCTAGATATGTTCCGTTTATTGAAAGATTAAGAAAAACAAATTTAGGGTTTACAACAGGTGAACCAATTACATTAGTTCCACCTTCAAATCAAAAGCCAGTTGATGCTCCACATAAACAGTATTCAACTGTTGCTTACAATAAACTACAAAGAGTTAAAAGAGGAACTGCCGGTAGGTCACATGATTTTAATGATTTTAGGCATGATATTGAAAATGCTGCAAACACTGACGGAAATCGTGGAACTGTTCCTGGATATTTTTCAACTGATCCAAAAGTTGCTAGATACCATGAATATAATCTTGAAAAAAATCATGGTTTCGGAAAACAAGGTGAACCAGGAAATCAGAAAAACTTACCATTCAAAACAAATATATTTTATGACAAATCTTCCACCGGTAAGTATGCAATTCCAAGAGAAAAAGGACAGGGGTATAAATTTAGGGGAGATAGAATAAATATAATAGACTATAAACGTGGTAGTCCAAATAAAATAGATAGTGATTTTGTATATGAAATGGGAAGAAATCAAAATCAAAGTATACCTGGAACATCCGATTTAGTAGAATTTTATTTTACAACTGCAAAAATTCGTGGTCCTGAAGCGGCTGTTGTGGTTTTTCGTGCATCGTTTGATAGTATAACTGATAACCATAAACCATCTTGGTCGCCTGTTAAATATATGGGTCGCGCTGATCCAGTCTATACATATGATAGTTATGAACGAGACGTTAGTTTTGGTTTCACAATTCATATCGGATCTAGAGACGAAATGAAAGCTACCTGGCGCAAATTAAATTATTTGGCGTCTTGGACTGCACCAGAGTATGTTGGTAACTTTATCAAAGGTCCATTGTGTAGATTGAATATAGGTCATTTATTTAGAAAAACTCCCGGTTTCATAAACTCACTGTCATATACATTTGATAACGTAGGCGGAACTTGGGAAACCGCACAAATGAAAGAAGACTTTGATTTGGCAGGTTCATCTGCAAATATATCTAAACCCGGCGTATTGCAATTACCAAAAACAATACAAGTTGCAGTTGGATTTACGGTGATAGGTGTTTACAGACCACAATTTAATGGAACGATGTATCAGTTGTATGATGACGACCTCGCAGGAACAGCCGATGGTATTATACCAGTTCCAGATACAGTTGTTAATTATTTCAGAACATTTGACAATGTTTCGATAACTGATCCAGATGCTAAGGAATACACTCCAATTGAAGCTGGTGCTACTAATGTTGCAATGATTGCAACAACTGCATCTGCTGCTCCTGTACCGGATGACTTGACAACTGATCCAGTTCTTGGTGCAATTGTGAGAGCTGATGCAGCTACACCTGCACCTACATTGGCAGCACCACCGCCAGCAACAGGCACTGGAACAGGAACAAGCACTGGAACAGGAACCAGCACTGGAACAGGAACAAGCACTGGAACAGGAACAGGCACTTTTATAGGTCCAGTTCCACCATAAATCTAATGTTACATAAATGATTTAATTATTTGTTTGGTCATATTTATTGGTATGAATTATCTATAAACAATAGAGGTTTTTATGCCAAGTAGATATGACCAAACTAGTATAATAACAAATGCAAAAAAAATAAATCCAGATGGAACAGAAAGAACTGTTCGTAGATTTTCGAGTTTATTTTATCCAGAATTTACAAGAATGCAAGATGTTCAAATTATTTCTCAACAGGGGGATAGATTAGATTTGCTTGCTTTAGAATATTATACTGATGAAACTCTTTGGTATGTTATTGCACAGGCAAACGGATTGGGTAAAGGCACACTACTAATTCCACCGGGAACAGTAATAAGAATACCATACTATGACGAATATCAGGGAATAACCGCATTATTTAATTCATTTAATAGAGAAAGGTAATAAGTTATGGCATATTCAATTGGAATAACCAGTCCATTTGTTAGACCACCTGGTGCTGCAGCTGCTGAATTAAATGCAAGAGCGGCTTTATATGGTAGACAAATTCGGTCTGCAGCTGATGCGTCCGAAAGAGGTCTTTACTGGTCTTATGGTAAAAAATCTTGGGGTAGGATAGGCGGTGGTGGTGCATCTTTGGGATTTGCTGGGAGTCCACTTATGTCTTCATCTAATGGCGATTTGGATTTATATTCTTCAAGAAGACATTTACCAAAACTTCCTTTATTAAATTCAATAGAATGCACTAATGAAGGAGCTATGGGATCTTTAATAAAGGGTTCTTTTTCGTTTACCGTATATCCAGAAGTTAATATGAGTTCAATGGCATTAGGTGCAATTGAGGGTGCATATTTTAGATTAGGTAGAAATGTTGGAATATCTTTCGGATGGTCTGCATATGCAAGTGCAGCGTGTGCATCAAGATTTGGTTTTACGGGAGTTATATTTAGTTTTAACTGGTCGGTGAATCAAGATATGTCAGTTAGTGCAAAAATTGAAGTTGTTAGTGCTGCAACTATTTCAGTTGGAGCACCCGGTGCACAAAGTAAAGCGACTCCTCCACCTGCCGCACCCGCTGCTGCTGCACCTGCACCTGCACCGCCACCAGGAGCTCCCGCAGCAACAGCGGCTGGTACTGGTTTTGCTCCACTCGATCCTAAACAATTAACAGTTTTAGGTACGAATTTGGTATCTTGTATAGATCAAGACATGGCATCATTAGATCCAATTGGAAGTGCCGGTAGTGCCGGTGGAGCTGCTGGAACACCACCAACACCGCCTGCTGCTGGTGCAAATCCTTCTGAACTGTATGGAATAGCGGCGGGTGCCGTTGAACAGCATCCTGCACCTGCATCAGCAACTCCTTTAATATATTGGGCAGTTGGAATACCGTGGCAACCTGATCCACCAACAGAAGATGAAGTAATACCACCTATTCCGGGTGGAACTGCAGGAACTGCTGGTGCAGGTGGAACATCTGGTGCATCGGGTGCAGCAGGTTCTGCCGGAACAATTACAACACCTATTATTAAAAAATATTGGTTTGTTGAATTTGGATCAATAGAACTTTTCATAAATCAACAATTAGGAGCATCTGGCTTAGCAGGAATAACAAAAGTCGATATAATAGAAAATCGTACAAATTCATATTCCGATTTAAAATCAGCATTTCCAACAGAAATTCTTTGGGGTCCGGTAAATTATAGTGCTTTGGCAATTCAAGCTTTAGGATCAACAGCTCCTTCATATCCAGGAGGTGGCATGTGGCCTGGAATAGGAGCAATATGTCTTGGTGTAGACTATGTTAGAGAAACTTGGCGTAAAATTTTCAATGAAGAACAAACCAAATACAATCAAAAAAATATACTTAGCTTTTTAAATGAATTATGTAAAAGAATAAACGAAGCATCTGGAGATCACTGGTCAATGCATGCAACAGTTATTGAAGATAGTAACAGTTGTGGTGGACCAGGAGTTTCAAGAGCAGTTATTTCAGTTGAAGATGCGAATTACAAAGAAGTTCCAGGTCCTTTTAGATTTATTGCAAGTGCGGGTAGACCTATGTTGAAAAATGTTTCAATATCATGTAAACCTCCTGGACCAATAGCAACAGGAGCATACACAGCAGCACGTGGTGGTTCAACTGATACTGACGTTCCTGTTAGTGGTCAAGCTCCAATACCCGGACCAGGTGCTGCACTTACTCAATTGGAAACGGAAGCTATGAGTTACGGTATAAATAAACAATGGGAAGATGCATACAAAGCTGGTTTACAATCTCTTAAAAAAAGTAGAGGAGCTGCTCCATACAACCAATCAACAATATTTCCAGTTGATTTTTCAGCAACAGTAGATGGTGTATCTGGATTTGAATTTGGAGAAGCAGTAACTACAAATCTTTTACCATCTAGTTATGCTGGTGCTATGTATTTTACAATAACTAAAATAAATCACAAAGTTGATGTATCGAGTTGGGAAACAACAGTTCAAACTGCAGCGAGAATGAGATAAAAATATATGTCTACAAGACTTAAAATATATTATCCTGAAGATCAAATAACACGTAACCTTTTTACAAAAGGGAACGAATTTATGTTTATGCAAGACTTTAAAGAATATGTTGGTTTTTATCATAGATATTCAACTGGAGAAATTTATTCGGGTTATGATTGGGATGCATTTAGATCAAAACGATTGATTAGATTTAGACCGTTGAGTGAATCACAATCAAAGTATTATCAAATAAAACATTTCATAATAGACTATAACGGAAATAGACTTAAAAAAAGAAATGGTGCTGGTGATCAATTCTACAAGTATAGGGCACCAAGAAATGTCAGACGAAAATTAACAAATTTAGAATTACAAAACGGTCATATAAATAGATATTTTGTATACAAACGAAATGAACCATCCAGAGTTTTTTATGAAGTGGATGAATCACAAACCATAAATTACGGTATGAATGGGACTGGAATAAATCAACATTTGTATGGGTTGTTAACATTACCATGGAAAGTAAACGGTCCAGAATATGATATACTAATTAGCGGTATATTAACAAAACCTGGAGTAGTTAATACCAATTTACGAATAATTGAAAAGTTTGTGGGCAAATATAAATTATTGAAAAAGATTTTAAATAATCCAAGAGAACTAACCATATATGAAAGATAAATTTGCCAGTTAATCTAAAAATGATTATATTTGGGTTATGTTACAATCAATCCAAATTAGTATATGATTTTTCAAGAAAAACCTTCGGTTTGCATTCCAATTACAACTAATCCAAACAAACACCAATCTGCAGTTGGCATTATTGGTATGTATTTTCTTTTTACAGATGGCGAAGAACAATACCTAAACTTTACACATCCAGATGAAATTGATAGCGATATTGGTTTGCATGATATTCGTTTACATTCAAATACTATTGTATTCAATAAAAAGACATTGGTGTATAACGGTATGACCGATGGTATTGATATAAATTCATACCTACATTACCATACATCAGACCATATCAACCCGAAAGAATTTTACCCAAAAGGAATGGAAATACTTGCAAACAAATTTTACAAGATAGAAGATTTAGGTCAAGTCATACCACTTTCAAAACAATTGGAATGGGCAAGAAGAATTGCAAGATATGTTATGAAGATTTATGAAGATAATCCGATTACTCAAAGTTGTATAGATTATTGTAATGATTTCATAAACATATTCCATGAGATTGAAAAAAACGATATTCTTGTTGGTGACGAATGGAAGAAACAAAATTATATGTGGTATACCACAACAGGCAGACCAAGTAATGCTTGGGGTGGATTTAACTTCTCAGCAATGAATAAAAAAGACGGTAGTAGAGATAAAATCCGTTCAAGGTTTGATGGCGGAAAGATTGTTCAATTTGATTATGATGCTTTTCATATAAAATTATTGGCAAAGATATTGGACTATAAATTTGAATATCATCCCTATGAACAAATACAAAATGATTTAGGAATAGGTATGGACTATGACCAATTCAAAGGTAAAGTATTCCAAAACATATATGGAACAATAACTCCAGAGTTTATGAACCATACTTTTTTCCGTTCTGTTCAAGCACTCATAGATGAATTATATGAGAGGTATCAAACTGATGGTGTAGTCAAATCTTGGTTTTACGAAAAATTATTTATGGATATTCAAGACGCTACACCGAATAAGGTGTTCAATTATGTGCTTCAATCATTGGAAACAGAATACAATGTCCGTAAGATAAAAAGTATACTACCACATTTGCAGAATAAGAAGTCGGTGTTTATGATGTATCTGTATGATGCTTTTATTTTCGATATTCATCCAGATGAAAAGGATTTGATAGACGTTTTACGGTCTGCATTTGAGACTGATAATATGTCAGTAAAAATTTATGTAGGCGATGATTTTGGTCACATTAAACAAATTTAGGAACATATTTATATTAAGTGATTATTAATTGTTTATGGAATTTTATGGACTTTTTTGAAATAGCAAAAAAATGGAGTCAAGCAGTTGGTATTTCTTCACCTAGTTTTAGAAATAAAGACCATATGGACATTTTGCATGCAATACTTTCAGCAGAGATAGGGGATTATGTTATTATTGATAAAATGATAGAATATTTAGAAAAGGATGCAAATAAAAATAAAAACAGACGCAAACCAATAAAAATAAATAATAATCCAAATCAAGAAGATATTTGATTAAAAATGAGAGAAAATTATTGAAAACACAATTAGTATGTACTTTCAGCAAAAAAAATAAAATAGATGAAACCATTGACAGTATTATGAATGACTTTTCAATATCTAATAACAAGATATTTGTTTTGAAATCATTTGAAATACGTGATGATTATATTTTATCATATAATATTGTAATGGACACATATAAAAAGTTTTTGCCAAATTCCATAATGGTTCACCAAAAGCGTGAGACAAATACAATATACACAATAAATGCTCTGAATGAATTGATAATGAATTTGAATAACGGTATTCTTGATAAAAAATATCCGATTGAATGGGAAAGGTATCGTAACTGTGCTCTTCTTAAAAATAAAGAAGGATTCCGTGTTGTTAAGATTTTTCTTGTTAAAGTTCATACATTTTGATATTTATTAAATATAAAATTGGGTATATGTAAATGAAAAACAAATCAAAAAAATCTATAATAGATGAAATAACTCATAGGGTTATTAAAAAAATCATCGAGCACAAACGTTCAATCAAAGAAGGAACTGGTTTTGATGGCATATTTGAAGAACTCAAAAAGAAACTTTCTGATGTATCAATGATGCCTGATAATGTTATAGATGCTAGTATGTATAAAGAACATGAAATTGTTGATGCTCTTAAAGAAATTGGGTATAGATACAAAAAACCTATGGGTGGCAAATTACATTTTTTTAATAAAGAAACCAGTATAAGTGTTTATTTGATTCAAACTTCTGGTAAAATAACATTACTACCGTGAGGAATATATGAAAAAATATAATAAAAAAATAAATGAATCTATCACTGAAACAATGATAAGTCCATTAGGATATATTGCATTTATAGATGCGTTACCATCAATAAATGCAGATCGTAATAGTTACTTAAAAACTATGTTTCCATCTGAATCACCGGATACTTTGAAAATTTTATTTAAACCATTAATTGATTCAAAAACGTATGATGAAGTAAAAGATAAATTACAGGCAATAGGATCTAGATTTTCAAACAATCCATCCATTAAGGCCTTGTTTGTGTCAATTGCAAAATTAAAATCATCTTCATTTCCTGCTAGTGATCGGGAAACACATGAAAATGATATTGAACTTCTTATCAAAAAAACAAGTATTTACATAAAAAGAAAATTAACAGAAGAAGACATTAAAATTTTGGAAAAAATTATAGAAGAAATTAATACCGTGGTTAAAAATATTTCTGAAAAAATAGATAAAGAAATTTCTTCAATGGCATCTTCTGACGAAAAACCGAAAGAAGAACCTAAGAAAAAAGAAAAACAAAAAACAGAAATTAAAGTGAATGAACGCGTTAAAAATAAACTCCGTAAAAAAATAAAAGAAATAGTCAGAAGCTATCTTCTTGCAAAAAAATAAATTAAAAAAATATGCTAAAATTAGTAGATATATTAAAAGAAGATAGTGCTAAAGATGAATTAAAAAAAATTCTTAAAAAGGATTATGTTTCATTTGTAAAAGAACTGGGTGATAATATAAATGATCAAAAATTTATTGATGCTATAAAATCACTTTCAAATGATATGCCACTAAAAACTGCTGCAATTTCACCAGTATGTACTGATTTGCAGCCAACTCAAAAAGAAGTTGTTATGGATAAATCCTTGAGTTACCCATTGAAAGATGCTGCAAGTGCAGATGCATGTTTTAAAGGTGGTGTTGTTTCTCCTGCTGGTAAATCAATTGTAACCGGTGGCGGTGGTAAATTTGTTATTGACGGACACCATCGTTGGTCACAGGTATTTTGTATAAATCCAGATGCTAAAATTAAAGCCGTTGATTTACCAGACATTAAGAAACCTATTGAAGCACTTAAAGCCACTCAAATTGGTATTGCAGCTCAAACCGGAAAAGTTCCAACTGCTGCTGGTGGTGGCGTAAATCTTTTTACGGTTGGCGAAGGCGAATTGAAAAAATATGTTATTGATAACATAAAAGAGCCGGTTGTTGAAGTATTTAAGAAGTATAATAAAGGCGATACGCCAGAAGCGATTGCGGAGTATATTTGGGGTAATGTTCAGACCCTGAAGAAACAAAGTCCTCCGGTTGCGGGAGCACCAAAGAGGGATGTTATGCCACAAACCGATGATGCACCAGCTTGGGCTGATAACACTTTTAATGTAGAAAAACTACCAGAGACTATTGTTCGTAGATTGAAAGAACTTGTAAAATACAATAAAAAATAAAATACTGCTTGCTTATTAAACATTAAATTCATATATTAGTATTGTTCTATTAGACATAACATTCTTTTAGTAACGATTAAACATTATTTATTACACATTTGGAGAAACATCATGGGTATCAACCTCGATGCAATCAAGAGTCGTTTGAACTCTTTAAAAAACACAAACAATCGCACATCTAACATTTGGAAACCCG
>SXGQ01174599.1_pt1 | contig 17397 bp, 15 predicted proteins | sample 3178371 | NCBI WGS metagenome assembly SXGQ01 (sample SAMN11356859, study PRJNA531348) | freshwater metagenome | isolation source: freshwater sample F1-20 | place: China: Fuxian Lake, Yuxi | collected 2017-12-25 | reverse complement strand
GGCACTCTCTCGTTCCTGACTCTCTCCTCTCTCCTCGTAGGACCCTGACTAATAACCTGGCCCCCTGATGGGTTAAATTCACCGCCTGCTGGGGCGCAAGCCGCGGGGATCGGTGACATATGGTGACATATGACCTGGCCCTGTAGGTCGTCATGGACCGTCTTCACGAGGTGCAACTCACCCTTTTCAGCAGGCCGCAGGCCTGCTCCGGTGGGTGATGCAGCGCCCTGCATCACTGGGCGCGGAGCGCCCACCGCTGCTTGGGTGTGGAGTCGAGCAGGGACGTCGGGATCCCAGGTCCATCAAACCGCGTGTTTACGAGTCGAGCGTCCGCGGGGCGTCCGTTGACAGAGGACCTGGCCGCGCAGTTTATCTCCGGGAGTCCAACCCGTAATCGTGTCACGCTCACACCAGGCGGGGAATCAATGGGGTTCACCGCACGCTTACGGTCAAATGGCTGTGGATGCCTGCCATCGACTCCCTATCTGGCGACGGTATGAGTCCGGTCATAGATCTCTCCCAGCGTGATGTCCTCACGCCAGGACGCCGAGACATCGATGCCATAACGCTTCCGAAGCGAACGGCAGAGTGACTCCAATTCCATGCAGTCCACCATGCTGCCTGGTGGATAGATGGCCCGGTACACATCCATGACCCTGTCCTCTGGACTGAAACAACACCGTCGACGGCTGTGGAAACCAAATGCCTCGATAAACATTTCGAGAAACTCGCGGATCTCCTGCTTGGGAGCGTCCGGGAAACGGCGACGCCAACGAATGCCGGTGCACGCCCGCTCCCAAAAGGGACGCAACGCTTTCCCACTTCGAATCTCTGTCCATGTGCTGGCAGCCAGCGCGGCCGACACGAAAAGCGCCACTGGGATCCAAATCGGGTTGAACCCCCAATGCCAATACGTAGCGAACCCGCCTGCGAGCATCATCCCTCCCATCAACACCCCTCCGAATATGCGAATTGGTGACATGTGTGATGCGCTCGGGAGACCAAGCCATCCATGGCCTAGCACCGGACTTCAAATTATCATCGAGAGGCCGGTGTGTCATCGCTCTTCTTGGTCCGGCATCGGCTTCACAGGTTGGCGTCACGCAGGCGACGGGTTCTTGTTGCGGCTACCGTGCTGTGGATGGGAGGAGCCGATGTTTTCCTTGGGTCAGCTCCATCCCGAGGCGAGGGTCAGGACCTCATGGAATCCTCCAGCGCCATGGAATCGCTCAATCGCCAACTCGACACCTTCCTCCGATGCAACCCCAGGCTCGGTTCCGGGGTCTATCTGGCTCGGACCGCGGTGGTCGTCGGGGACGTCACACTTGGGGACCACAGCAGTGTCTGGTATGGGGCGGTGCTTCGTGGCGACATCAATCGCATCATCGTTGGCCACCACAGCAATGTTCAGGACAACGCCGTGCTGCATCTTGCGGACGACTTCCCGTGCCTCGTGGGCAATTGGGTCACCATCGGGCACTCGGCCAATGTGCATGCCTGCACGATCGAGGATGAGTGCCTGATCGGCATGGGTGCGACCGTGCTCGACGGTGCGGTGGTCGGGGCCCAGAGCCTGATCGGGGCCAATGCCTTGGTGACCCCCGGAACGGTGATTCCACCGGGTTCGCTCGTGGTTGGGTCGCCCGCCAAGATCAAGAGACCACTCACCATGGAGGAGCGGGAGGGGCTTCGGCACTGGGCCCAGAAATACGTGGTCAATGGCGCCTATTGCCTCCGGCATGGACTCCATCTCGGGGCGCCGCTTCTTGCGGTCGGAGAATCAACACCTCCGCGGGCTTGAGTTCAGTCGATCCGGATCTTTCCGGTCCACTGCGGGTGGGCTTCCCAAGAGGTGATCTTCTCCTGGATGTCTTGGGAGTCGGGTGATGGATGGACCCGTCCATCTCCTTCGCCTGCCCGGGAGACGATCCTGTATTCGACCGAGGTGTGGTCAGGCTTTGCGTCGGGCAGGCTGCCGGGTACCGATGAGCTCGATCAGCAGGCGTTGCAGGACGACGGCCTCGTCGAGACCGGAGGCCACGAGCTGGACGTTGGCCTCCAGGAGGCGGTCCATGGCGCGGACGAGTTCCTCGATCTCCCACCGGTCCACCTGCTTCATCGCCTGGAAGACGCTGAACGGATGGGCGGCGAGAGGGGAGAAGCGTTTGTCGCTCGGCATCCCTGTGGGATCGGCCGCCGCCAGCTGCGCCCGGGCTCCGTTGTAGTCCCGAGCCGGACGGAGCCGGCCGAGGCGACGGAGCTCCTTCACAAGGAGGAGGAGCCGGAACTTGGAGATGAGCCCATAGACCACCCCGATCTCGCTCTTCCGCTTGTCGGTGCCCGCCCGGATGGTCCAAAGCTCCTCGTCGAGGACCTTCAACGACCGGACCAGGTCCCGGTCCCCAACGGCCTCGCCGAGGGCAAAGCCTTCGGCCTGTTTCTGGAGCGGGGTGAGGAGTCGGACGGCGTCGACCGGAATCTCCGGGGCCTCTCCCACGTAGAGGAGGAGCTTCTCGACCTCGCTATGGAGGGCCCGGAGGTTGGGGCCGACGCGTCCGACCAGTTCTCCCAGCGCCTCGTCGTGGATGCGCTTCCCGGAGGCCTTGATTTGTCGGACGGCCTCCGATTCGAGCCGATCCGCCCAGTCCTTCTCATCGGACAGCGACGCGAAGTGCTCAACGGTCCCGAGCTTATCGAGAGTCTTGAAGAAGGCCCTGCGCTTGTCGGGCTTCCCAGCGGAGATGAGGAGTCGGAGTCCCTGCCAGTTGAAGGTCTTCCATTCCTCCGCCAATCCGGCCAGCGCCTCTGTGACGGTTGCGGACTGGCCGGTCCTGTCCTCGCCGAGGAAGGAGCAGTCCCGGAACCACACCAGCTTGTCGCCACCGAAGAAGGGCAGGGTCTGGAGCGCTTCGCGGACCTTGGCGATCCGTTGGAGCGCCTCGTCGACGGTGCCAGCCGATGCCTCGAGGATCTCGTGGTCCATCCCGGGGACTTCCCGGCACCACTGTTCCCAGAGCTGACGGGCGCGCTGCTTGACCGAGAACTCCTCCTCGCCGCAGACGAGCGTGATGGGAAGGGCTGGAGCCTTCGACGACCCGATGTCCTGAACCGCCTTCGGCATCAGGTCGGTTCCTCGCCTGAGGGCTCATCGCCTGGCTCGTCTTCGCCGATCCGGGAGAGCACTTCGCTCATGTCCTCGACCTCCTCGAACAGCTTGGTCGCCACGTAGATGGGACGCTTCTGAGCCGCGGCGAGGGCGAGGCAGTCGCTGGGCCGCCCGTCCAGTTCCACGAGCTTCGAACCGAGTTCGCTCTCCTGCCTCAGGATGAGTCTGGCGAAGTAGGTCGAGTTCCTGAGTTCCGTGATGATGACCCGTTCCACGACGATGCCGAATCCCTTGAAGATGTACCCGATGAGGTCGTGCGTGAGTGGGCGCTCATGGTGGCTCCCGCGAAGGGCCATGCCGATGATGGCTCCCATGTTGTGTTCCACTTGGATCACAAAGACCTTGGTCTCGTTGCCAATAAAGAGGGCCACCCCATTGGCGGAGGGCAGCAGCCCCCGGATCTGGACCGGTATGACGTCTCTCTTCATCCGGATAGTGTGGAAACGCTTGGACGCTAACGCAAGGGTGTCGAGCCGGCTTGGATGGCGAAGGACCTGTCCCCACCGCTCCTCCACCGCTCCTGACCAAGGACCTGTCCCCGACCCATGTCCGAGGCTCTTTGCTCTGGCCTTTGCGATAGGGTCGGGGAGGCTTTTGAGGTGCCTCAACGATGAGCGATCTCCTCCAGCCCGAACTGCTGAGGAAGCTGGAACAGATCCAGCTCCTCACCGCGCGTCGGGCCAAGAGCGGTCTCCGGGGCGAACGCCGCAGCCGCGCCCGGGGGCTCAGCGTCGAGTTCGCCGACCATCGGAGCTACGTCGTCGGCGACGATCTCCGATACCTCGACTGGAACCTTCTAGGTCGGCTCGACCGTCTGTTCCTCAAGCTCTACGAGGAGGATCGCGAGCTTCCGATCCGCATCTTTCTGGATGCCAGCGAGAGCATGAACTTCGGCACCCCCACCAAGTTCACCCTCGCCCGCCAGATCGCGGCGGCGGTCGGTCACGTCGGGCTTTGTGGGTTCGACCGGGTCTCGGTCGAGATTTTTCCTGCCACGACGGACCCGGTCTTGTCTGCCCAGCGACGGTCGCTCCGGTCGGTTCGTGGGCGACAGTCGAGCCTCGGGTTCTTCCGCAACCTCGAAGCCATCGTCCCTGGTGGACGGGCCGATCTGAATGCAGCCTTGGGCCGCGGTGCCCTCGAATCCCGTCACACCGGGGTGGCTGTTGTGCTCAGCGACTTCCTCGACGCCTCCGGATTCGAGGACGGGCTTACTGCCCTTGTTGCCCGAGGGTTCGAGGTGATCGCCCTGCAGATCCTGTCCGCCGAGGAACGCGATCCCACCCAGTTCGGCGACCTTCGGTTGGTCGATTCGGAGACCGGTCAGGAGGTGGACGTCACCTTTGGTCGCTATCGACTCAAGGCCTATCAGGAGGGCCTGGAACGCCATGTGGCGCGGATCAGGGAATTTTGTTCGGCGCGCGGCATCCGATTCCTTAGTCTGGAGAGCGACGCCGATCTTGGGACACTTCTGATGAAGGACCTCCGTGTCGGCAGTGTCTGGATCTGATCCCGGAACCCGAGAGTCCGCCATGAACGATTCCTTCCAACGCAGTCGGCGCCTTGGAGTGTCCCGACGCGGTTTCCTCGGCCTTGGTGCCTCCGCGGCCCTGGCGGCCCCCGGGTGGACTGCCTGGGCAGCGGATTCCGTTGTGCTGCCGTTTTCCAACGGGGAGCGGCCTCTGGTGAAGTATCCCCAGAAACGGCCCCTGATCCGGCTCACCACGCGTCCCCCTCAGCTTGAGACCCCGTTCGGGGTGTTCAACGAGAGCCTGCTCACTCCCAACGATGCCTTCTTCGTCCGCTACCACCTGACCCATGCCCCTCCGGCTCCGGAACTCCTCACGCCCGACGTGTTCCGGGTCGCGGTTACCGGTCAGGTGGACACGCCGCTGGAGCTCTCGGTCGAGGCGTTGAAGACCCGGTTCGAACCGGTCGAGACCGTCGCGGTCCTCCAGTGCTCGGGGAACAGCCGTGGCTATTTCCAACCCCGTGTCGGTGGAGGCCAGCTGGGCCACGGGGCCATGGGTTGCGCCCGTTGGAAGGGCGTCCGTTTGGCGGATGTCCTCAAGGCCGCCGGGATCCGATCCTCCGCCAAACAGGTGGTCTTCAATGGGCTCGACAAACCTTTCCTCCCTGCGACCCCGGATTTCATAAAGGCCATCGAGGTCGACCTCGCGATGACTCCGGAGCTGCTGCTCGCCTACGAGATGAACGGGGAACCGTTGCCTTGGCTCAACGGTTACCCGCTGCGTCTTGTCGTGCCGGGCTACTACGGCACCTACTGGATCAAACAGGTCCACGACATCCGGGTGGTTGGCGACGAGTTCAAGGGCTTCTGGATGAACCCCGGGTATCGGATCCCGGACGATCCCTGCGCCGCGATTGCTCCGGGACCGACGCCGAAGCGGACGATTCCCATCAACCGCATGAACGTCCGTTCGTTCATCACGAGTGTCGCGGACGGAACCGAGGTCCGGGTGGGGACGTCCCAACGTCTCCGAGGCATCGCTTTCGACGACGGACAGGGAATCCGAGAGGTCCTCGTCTCGGTGGATGGCGGCCGGCATTGGGAGGCCGCGACGCTGGGCAGGAGCCTAGGCAACTTTGCCTTCCGGGAATGGACCCTGGACTGGACCCCGCAGGGCACGGGGACCCGGACCTTGATGGCCCGCGCCACCAACCGGCTGGGCCAGTCACAACCTCTCGAGCCGCTCTGGAATCCTGCGGGATACATGCGCAACTGCGTCGAACCTGTCACCGTCACTCTCGTCGGATCATGAACCGCCTCCGCCTCATTATTCCCGGCCTGGCCGGCCTCCTTGTCTCCGTGCTCATGGCCGCCGATGTTGCGGTCGATCCTGTCCGGAATCCCTTCGCCGGGGATCGGCTGGAGTTGCCCAAGGAGGAGCCGATGCTCAAGGCGGGGGCTGGTGTCGAACTGGCCCGGTCCGCGTGTTCGGCCTGCCATTCGCTCGACTACGTCATCACGCAACCCCCGCTCAACCGGGCGCAGTGGACGGCGAGTGTGGAGAAGATGAAGGCGCGGTTCGGGGCACCGTTGTCGACGAACGAGATTCCGGCCCTCGTTGCGTACCTGGAGGCCAACTATTCGCCGCCCACGCGGTGACATCCGGTGATGAAGGGGCTGCGTCATTCCCCGACATGCCGGTGAGGGGAGTATCTTTGTGAGCTTCCTCTCCCCATGGGCCCTCTGGTTTGCCCTCTCGCTGCCCGTGGTGGTGGCGTTCTACCTGCTGAAGCGTCGTCGACTCTCCCGGGTCGTCCCCAGCACGGTTTTATGGCAGCGGTTCCTCGCCGAGAACCAAGCCGCCGCCCCGTTCCAGCGGCTGCGGCGTCATGCGCTGCTCCTACTTCAGCTGGCCCTCCTCGCGCTTGTTGTGCTCGCCCTGGCACGACCCTACCGGTCCGGGAACCGTCTCCGCGGATCCCTTCAGGTGGTCCTCCTCGACGCGAGCGCCTCGATGCAGGCGATCGATGAATCGCCCAATCGCTTCGAGTTGGCCCGTCGGCAGGCCCTCGCGATGGTCGATGCGCTGGGGCCGGCGTCCGAGGGACAGGAGATGCTGGTGCTCGTGGCAGGTGCCCACACGGAGGTCCGGCAATCCCCGACCACCGACAAGGCGGCATTGCGACGCGCCATCGAGTCGGCCCGGTCCACCGACGCCTCCACCCGTCTCGATGAGGCCCTCCGCGTCGCGGCCACCTTGGTGAAGGATCGTTCCGGCGCCGAGGTCCACCTGTTCAGCGACGGTGCCGGCGTGGATCTCGCGGCGGTCGATACCCTCGACCTCCCGCTCGTCTTCCACCGGGTGGGACAGCGCAATCAGAATCTCGGCCTGGTCTCCGCCGAGATGAAGGCCAACCCGGAGAACCCGAGCCAACGGGCTCTCTTCGTCCGTGTAGCCAACCCGACCCCGGAACCGGTCGAGGTGCCAATCTTGGTCCGTTTTGAGGGACAGCCCGTCGCGTCGCGGAATGTCCGTGTCGGTGCCACCAATCGAGTCTCCGAGGTCTTCGTCGTCGACCAGCCCCGCGACGGGGTGTTCACCGTCACTCTGGACCGGCCCGACGACCTGGCGGTCGACAACACCGTGTCGGTGGTGAGCCGGCTCCCGCGTCCGGTCCGGATCCTCCTCGTCACTCGGGGCAATCGGTTCCTCGAGCGCGCGCTTCGATCTTCCGGTCCCCGGGTGGAGGTGATCGCCGCGGCTGCGTATCCAGTCCAGGGTGTGGATCCCGACATCGTTGTGCTGGATGACCTGGCTCCTTCGGACTGGCCCCGGGCGAATGTTTTGGCCATCCACGCCGTGCGTCCGGGGTGGTCTTCGGGTCTGGTGGGCTCGCTCGAGGCCCCGGCGATCGTGGACTGGAGGGCGACCCATCCGCTGCTGCGGTTTGTTGGGTTTGACGCGGTCCAGGTGGCCCAGGCCCTTGAGATGCCAACCCCATCATGGGCCGTCTCGCTGGTGGATGCCTCAAGGTCTTCGCTGGTCTGGGCGGGGGAAGCCGACGGCCAACGGACAATCTGGATCGGCTTCGACCTCCTGCAGAGCACCTGGCCGCTGAGGGTGGGATTCCCGATCTTCATCGCCAACGCCATCGATTGGCTGGATCCTGACCGCGTCCGGTTCGATGCCCAGGAGGGCCGGACGGCGGATCCTGTCCGGTGGGTTTGGAGCGGGTCGGGTTCCGTACCCCCGGCTTCCGTGGTGGCTCCGGAGGGGACGGCCCAGACGCTTACTGCCGCGGAGGGTTCCCGGGAGTTCGTCTTTGCGGACACGGCCCGGCAGGGGGTGTATCGGGTGGAGCAGGGGACGAACCAGTGGTCCTTCGCGGTCAACTTGCTCGATGCTCGTGAGACGGACCTGACCCCGAAGGAGAGTCTGGACCGGGGACGTAGGGCTGCGGTGGCGGCCACCCAGGTCCAGCCTGCGAGCCTGGAGTCCTGGCGTTGGTTTGCCCTCGTGGGATTCGGAATCCTTCTGGCGGAGTGGTGGTGGTTCCATCGTAGGACGGCATGAACCACATCGGGGACAGGTTTACGCCGTGGGATGCGAGGGGTTCCAGCGACGGGCCCCAGTCGCCTCAGTCGCCCCAGGGGCCAGGTCTCGAAGGCTCGAAGGATCGCCCCGGGGGTCAGGTCCTGGCTGTTCAGGCGGGTGGGGTCACGACCTGGGCTGTTGGTGGGTGGGCTGTTGGGGTCAGGTCATTTGTGCTAGGTGCTGGCTTCCGCTGGCGGGGCCAGGTCCTCCCGTCTCCGGCCTCGGACCTGGCGGACCTGGGGACAGGTCCTTTGTGCGAGATGCCGGCTTCCGCTGGTGGGGACAGGTCCTTGGATCGGACCGCGTGGCTGGGTCTTTGGGGACAGGTCCTTTGTGCCCTTTGTGCCAGGTCCCGGCTGCTGGTGGGGCCAGGTCCCGGAGGCGCCGAGTGGGCTCATGGGGGCCAGGTCCTCATTTCGGCACCGCTCATTTCGGCACCGGTTGACCTAGGGGCCAGGTCCTCAGACGGCCTTGGGACCGCGTTCGGGGTCAGGCCCTTGCGGTTGGGGCCAGGTCATCGGCTTCGACTTCGGGGCCAGGTCATCGGGGTCAGGTCACGGCTGTTGTGGATCTCGGGGTGGGTTCTGATGCTGATGGGCGTTGCGGCCTGTCGTCCGGCATTGCCCGACTCCGGGGCAGGGGAAGTGGTTCTGTATTGCGCCCAGGACCAGGTCGTGGCGGAGCCCCTCCTGGCGGAGTTCACCCGCCAGACCGGGATCCGGGTCCGGACCGTGTTCGACAGCGAGGCGGTGAAGACCGTCGGACTGGCGAATCGACTGCTCGCGGAGCGGTCGCATCCGACGGCAGAGGTTTTCTGGGGTAACGAGGAACTTCGGACCCGGCAGTTGGCCGCCGCCGGCGTGTTCCGATGTCCCGAGGGTTGGTGGTCGTTTGGACGGCGCACCCGGTGCTGGGTGGTCCGGTCCGGAGCCTCTGGTCCGGTGGACCGATCGGGCCAGCCCCTCGCGCCCCCGGCCAGTCTGACGGCGCTCACCAATGCGGCGTGGCGTGGACAGATCTCAATGGCCTTCCCGCTGTTTGGCACCACGGCCACCCACTTTTTGGCGCTCCGTCAGCACTGGGGGCCCGAGCGTTGGAGGACTTGGTGCAAAGCGCTCTTCGAGAACCAGCCGTTTCTCGAGGAAGGAAATTCCCACGTAGTACGACGTGTGGCTCGTGGCGAGGCCTTGATTGGGCTGACGGATTCCGATGACGTCCAGGCGGCGCGGCGGGAGGGGTTGTCGGTGATGGAATTGCCGCTGGATGACCTGACCCTGTTCATGCCCAACACCGTGGCCCTCGTTGGGCGCCTTGGTGGGACTCGTCCCCAGGCGGAATCACTTGTGACGTTCCTGCGCAGTCCCGAGGTGGAGGCACGACTGGTTGCCGGGGGTGCGTTGGAACCCGATAAAGGTCCGACGGCTTCGGGTCTGCAACCGGAATGGGATCGGCTGGTGGCCGAACTCGACGCGGGCGTCCGGGCTCTGGAGGGGATCTTCCGTCGATGAAGGCAGCTGCGCTTGGAGGTCTCTCGTGAACGGAGTTCTGCTCCTGCAGTCCCTGGGTCTCGGGTCTCTGGTGACCCTGGGAGCCTTCTGTATTGGCTGGACCGTTGCAGTGGCCGGCATGGCATCCGGCTTCCGCGAGCGGAAGGCCTGGCAAGGGGTTGCCATTGCCGCGTTGGCGCAGCCTCCCTTCTGGTTGGCCAACAGTTGGCTGGAGATCCTTTCTGCCGTCCGGTTGTCGATCCCGAAGGATACCTGGGACGGATGGGCATTTCTCGCCGCGGCGGGCATCCTCACCTCAATGCTGTGGCCGATCGTCACCCTGTTCGCCTGGGCGGCGTGGAGGCGGCTTCAGGCCAGCCATCTGGAGGCGGATCCGGGTGTTCGGGGGTTCCGACTGTTCCGTGGCATCCTGATTCCAATGGGGCGTTCGGAGTGGCGTATCGCGGCGACGGTGGTCTTCGTGCTCGCGGTGGCGAACTTCACGGTGCCCGTGCTGTTCCAGGTCCGGGTCTTCACCGAGGCATTCTGGATCCGGTTCAATACCCAGTTCGACGCTGTCGGGGCCATGTCGGTCGGCTGGCCTCTGTGGGTGCTGCCGTTCGTGTTCCTCCTGTTCGGTGGACTGGGATCATGGACCTGGCCCCGGGTCGAGCTCTCCACCCCACCTCTGGCGTGGCAAAAGGCCCTCGGAGGCTGGGCCCTGGGTTCACGGGTCCTGGCGGCAGGGGTGGTCGTCGGGACGATCGGGGTTCCCATGGCGGGATGGTTGATGTCGGGCAGGACCTGGACTGAATTGCCCGGTGCCGCTGCGGCGGGTGGTGGCGCGATGGTCAACAGCCTCTGGACCGCGCTGGTTCCGGCAACCAGTGGCGTGGGTCTGGCCCTCGTGTTCCGAGGATTGGGCCTGCGGCCGTCGCGATGGCTGTGGTGGCCGTTTCTGGTGCCCGGGATTGTCCTTGCCGTGGTGGTTGTCCGTGGACTCCATCAGCCCTTCATTCCCGACGCCCTCAGGGGTTGGGGCTCAGTTTGGTTCGCGTTAGGTCTCCGGCATCTGGCGTTGTCCTGGTTCCTGGTGGAAGCCGCCCTGTCAGGAGCTGATCCGCGCTGGTCCGAGGCGGCGCGTTCCGTGGGTGCTGGCCGCTGGGACGCATTCTGGAGGGTCGATCTACCACAGGTACTGCCTCATCTCGGTGTCGCCTGGTATGCCGTGTATCTGCTCTGCCTCTGGGATGTGGAGACGGTCGTCCTGCTCCAGCCGCCCGGTGGTGAAACCCTCGCGCTCCGGATTTTCAACCTGCTCCACTACGGACACGCCGCCCAGGTGAACGCGTTGTGTGTGGTGATGTTGGGCCTGGCGGTGGCGCCGCTCCTTTTTGGGTGGTTGATCCGTCGAATCGTGCACCCTGGAATCCCCGTGTTCCGGCTCTCGGTCATCCTGGCGGCCGCGGCCGCCGGGGTCGTCGGTTGTGGGGATCCGGGTCGGGTCCAAAGCTCGGCACCCTTGGAGTCGCGCCTGTTTTCTCGGGTCGAATCCATCGGGTCCCGTGGTGTGGCCCCCGGGCAGTTCAACAAGCCGCGCTCGCTGGTCTGCGATCGACAGGACCGGCTCTTCGTCGCCGATTTCACCGGACGGATCCAACGGTTCGGCCCCGAGGGCCGGTTCGAGCTCCAGTGGCAGATGCCCGAGACGGAACTGGGCAAGCCCAAGGGGATGGGCCTGGACTGCGACGGCGACATCGTCGTGGTGGAACCTCACTACATGCGCGTGAACCACTTCACCTCCGACGGACTTTTGGTCTCTCGGTGGGGCACTCGTGGGACGTCCGAGGGTGAATTCATTCTCCCCAGGGCCGTGGTCCAGGATGCCGCGGGTTGCTTCCTGCTGAGCGAGTACACGGTGGTGGACCGAATCCAACGCTTCCGTCCGGAGGTGAAGGAACTCGGTCGGTTTTCCTCACCGATCCCGTCCCCATTCCGCGCGCCGCCAAGCCCGAACGTCCGGCGGCTTCTGGATCGGGTCTGGGGCGCCCCGGGTTCAGGGCCGGGACAACTCAACCGGGCGGAGGGGCTGGCGGTCGACGCCCAGGACCACCTCTGGGTCGTCGACTCGTGCAACCATCGGATCGAGGTGTTCGACCGTGAAGGGAGGCGGATCTGTACGCTTGGACGGGCCGGCACGGGCGCCGGTGAGTTCAGCTATCCCTACGACGTGAAGATCGATTCGACAGGCCGCGTGTTCGTCTGCGAGTTCGGCAACAGCCGGATCACCGTGTTGGATGCCTCGGGTCAGGTGGTCGAGATGCTGGGACGGGCGGGTGGGGCCCTGGGTCAGTTCGCCAATCCATGGGCGATCGCCCTCGATTCCAAGGGCAACCTGTTCGTGGCCGATTCCCAGAACCACCGGGTCCAGCGACTGGTCCGACGCTAGGCGCGTGGCTGCCGTGTCCAGAGTTCCAGCCCGGTGTTCGTCCGGGAGAAACCGTTTCCATCCCGAGGCTGTCCCTGTAGCGTTTTCCCTCCCCCCGAAGCGCCCATGAAACGTCGTACCTTCCTCCAGTCGGCGGCCGTTGCCGCATCCACCGTCGCCTTCCCCACCCTCCTTCGCGCCGCCGACAAGTCCGGCACGAAGCGGGCCGTCGTCGGCACCGGCGAACACACCTACGAGTGCCACCACGGCTGGGGCGACCTGCCATCCCACCTGAAATGGGGCGAGACCCATGGCGTCGCGGTCGACGGTCAGGGCTTCATCTACATCAAGAACAACACCGGTCCTTCCGGTCTGCGTCATCAGGACTGCATCGTGGTGTTTGATCCGAACGGGAAGTTCGTCCGAAGCTTTGGCGACGAATATAGCGCCTACAACATCCACACCGTCGGACACGGCATCGACATTCGGAAGGAGGGGGACACCGAGTATCTCTACCTCACCCACACCTGGGCGAATCTCGTGACCAAGACCACGCTCGACGGCGAGATCGTCTGGGCGCTCAGCACGCCGTGGGAATCCGGGGTGTACAAGGATCGCAAGGAGTTCATTCCGACAAACGTGGCATTCCATCCTGCGGACGGATCGTTCTACATCGCGGATGGCTATGGCTCAGGCTACATCCATCGCTTCGATCCGAACGGGAAATACCTCTCCAGTTTCGGTGGCCGGGGCGGAGCCGACCAGCATGGCAAGTTCTCGACGCCGCACGGGCTCTGGGTCGACACCCGTTCTGGACGCGAGCCCATGCTCTGCATCTGCGACCGTGCCAATGCGCGCCTCGAGTACTTCACGCTCGACGGCAAGTACGTCAGCACGGTTTCGGGGCTGAGCTATCCGGCGCACCTCGACATCCGGGGTGATGTGATGGTGTGTCCCGACCTCCACGCGCGGGTCACGTTGTTCGATCGGAACAACCAGGTGATCTCGCATCTCGGGTACGATCAGGCCTGGACCGACCGGGTCCTGAACAAGGGAGGGCAGGGGGGCTTCGTGATGCGGACCCAGCCCAAGACCTGGGAGGACGGTCGGTTCATCCACCCGCACGACGCCTGCTTCGATCGCGACGGCAACCTCTTCGTCGTCGAGTGGGTCTCCGTGGGCCGCGTGTCGAAGCTCCGGAAGGTGGGTTGAGGGGTGAGAGCAGATGGGTTCGGGCCGCCAGCCCCGGAATGCTGGGATGACGGAATGCTGGGATCGCGGCTGGGTGGGTGGCCGCGTCGGTCTGTGCCTGGAAGGGTGGGTACCGCAGTGCCCTGCTGCACTGGGTGCGATAGCACCCATTCTGTATGGTAACCGCCTCTTCGTCCGGGTCTTCTCTCCCCACGATCGGCCAGGCCCCCTCTAGCCTATCCGCGCACGCAGGTCCTTGAGGATTTCGGGGACACGGATCCACGGATCCTTGGGTTCCTCATACTCCAGGGTGACCCAGCCCTGGTAGCCGGAGTCGCGGAGGATTCTGAAGACCCGATCGAGATCGGCCGGCTGCGTTCCACGGCTGCCCTTGGGATGGATGTGGGTCTTGAGCTGGACGTTGACCGCCCAGGAGGCACAACGGGCGAGGTCGGCGTAGGGATCGGCGGTATGGAAGTTCCCGGTGTCGAGATTGATGCCGACCCAAGGGGATCCAACGGCCTCGACGATCTCCAACAGATCCGAAGCCTCGGACACGATGCCCCCGTGGTTCTCCACGCCGAGAAGGATCCCGCGTTTCCCGGCCTCGGTGGCAGCTTCCTTCAAGGCCTCGATGCAGAGTCGTTTCGATTCGGCTGGGCTTTGCCCTTGCGGAACCCCGGCAAACACCCGGATGTGGGGAGCCCCGAGCACCGAGGCGTGGGCGATCCAATCCCGGACTAGCTTCTGCTCGGCGTCGCGTCTGGCTCCCGGCGGATGGCAGAAGTCGTTGCCGACGGCGGTGCCACTCACGGTCACACCGCGGACATGGGCCCGGCGCCGGACTTCCGCGAGACCTGTATCCGTGATGGGGGTGGGGAAGTAGTAGCTGGTGAGTTCCGCACCATCGCATCCGTGATCGGCGCAATAGTCGACGAACCTCGGCATGTCCATCCGTGCTGGTTTTCCGTCCTTCCCGGGAACGAAATCATCGCGGAAGGAATACGCAGCCAAGGCCAGCCGCAGGCGGGCGTGCGGGCCGCGATGGTAGGGATCTGCAGCACGGAGTCCGGCACCCAGGGTCGAGACGGCGAGGGCGGCGAGCCCGGACTTCAGGAAGTGTCGGCGATCGAGGATCATGGCGGGGAGGAAGGCTAGAGCCCGCAGCGACGAATGGCTACGGAAGCCGAAGGCTTCAATGGGTGGCTGATGCAGTGCCCTGCATCATTCGGGCGCGGGAGCGCCCGACGGGGAAACCACTTGGTTGGATCCCCACCCTCCGCTCTCCGGTCAAACCACCTCCACCGTGTTGACCAGTTCGCCGATTCCGGAGATCCGGATGCGCACGACATCCCCAGCGGCGAGGGTGAATTCGTTGGGCGGGACCACGCCGGTCCCGGTGAGGAGCATGGCTCCAGAGGGGAACTCCTGACTGTGGAAGAGCCACTGTGAAAGTTCGTCGAAGCCGCGCTTGATCTTGGACACCTCGGTGGAGCCGGAGAACACGGCGGCACCGGCCCGTTCGATCGTCACGGAGATCGTCCACCGTCGGGCCTCTTCCTCGGAAACCCCGATGGTGATGTAGGGGCCGAGAGCGCAGGAGTATTTGTACATCTTGGCCTGGGGCAGATAGAGGAGGTTCTCGCCCTCGATGTCCCTCGAACTCATGTCGTTGCCGATGGTGTAGCCCACGACGGCACCGCGGTTGTTGAGAACCAGGACCAGTTCCGGTTCGGGCACGTTCCAACGGGCATCCGCCCGGATGCCGATCGGTCCGCCGGGACCGCTGACCTTGGCGGGCATCGACTTGAAGAAGATTTCGGGCCGAGGGGCGTCGTAGACCCGATCGTAGGCCGTGGCACTGAAGTCGGACTCCTCCATGCGGGCCGACTTGCTACGGAGGTAGGTGACCCCGGCTGCCCAGACCTCTTGGGTGTCAACGGGAGGCAGGAGTTTGACGGAAGCGAGGTCGACTCGAGGCAGACTCCCCGCGCGACAATATCCATCGAGCATCGAGCGGCAGTCGGGATGGTTGATCAGCGTTGAGAGATCTCGCACCCCGCAATAAGAGAGGTCCCAGATGGAGGCTGCATCCCCAATAATCAACCCAATCCTGGGAGTCTCCGTCTCGCCCTCGGCCCTGGTCCTGTTTGGGACGATGTATCGAAAGAGTTTCATGAGTTGAATTTTAAAAATTCAGTGAGGTTGAAAATCTGAACTCGTGAAGAGGATCCAGCAGGCACGCAGTGCTTTCAAATTGCATTTCCAACCTCCAGTGAGATTTTTAGAATGAATAATCCGAAGACTTTATCCGATATCAGTGCTACTAAAATGAGAATAGAGATTATAAGTCAGGAAGCCGAAAATCAGGGCGCGAATAAATCTCTGATGGCACTCTTGAATCCATTAGAAAAGTGATAACCTCCGGAGAAATAGAGCTTCAAAACGTGTGGAACTCGTTTGAATCGGTTATAGTTAAACAATGCCACTCGTTTATTGTTGAAATCTAACTCGCTCAAGTGCTCTCTAATCGTTTTATCAATAGTGCTGGCGGCAGTGAATTTGCCGTCAACAAGTGCGTCACGGGTTGCGATAAGCCAATTTAACTGCGGGCTTCGTGCCTTGACTTGGACTGATGGGCGTTGGCGAATGTTTGAGAACGTGGACTTAAGCCGATGAAGCAGATGGTCGTTTTTTAAGGGTTTCGGGAATTTACTCAATAGACCAGTCACAGATTGATTATGTCGACGATATTTTGCTAGTACATCGCGAGTTATTTTTTTTCCTTCTATTAATCTTGCGCAATCGCTCAGCCACAGATCGTGGGTCACCTGCCTGCAAACGGGCACAGGAAGGCACAATTTTAAAAATCTCTGTCTAATCGCAGAAGCCATTCCTGTTACGTAATGACGTTCAATATCCCAGTCGTCAGCTAGAAATTCTATTTTTGTTTCACCCCGGGTTGTTAGATCTTCGTTGCAAATATCCAAATCGTGGATAAGTAAAACCGTATTTGGTGCGGACTCGAAAATTCTAATTATTCGCTCAATCTTGTTGTCGTGCCAAACGTCGTCTTGATCGCTTAAAAAAACGAGATCTCCACTGCAGTATTCTAAAGCTTTTGAAAAATTGACGACATACCCTAGGTTCTGGTCGTTGACAAGAATCTTTACTTGGAACGGAGCCGTCTTGGCGAAACGTTGGACTATTTCTAGTGTGTTGTCTGTTGAGCAATCGTCTGAAATAATCAATTCATTCGGAAGTATTGTTTGATGCAAAAAGCTCCGCAACTGAGCTTCCAGATAGCGGCCTCCGTTGTAAGTCGCCATCGCAATTGATACTCTTGGATTTATTGGCGATCGCATACAGACGAAATGTACCTCCTGAAAAATAAAATATAGCATGGTGTGGCGGGAGGAGGCAAGAGGGGAATCTTCCCAAGACAATACACCCCGATCATTACGATGGGATCGAAGTTGACGGAGATGGATGGCTGCGGCGGGCCAGAGACGGTTCGGATCACCGGTTGAGGGGGATGGGGTGACCATGGATGGGTGTGGTGGAGTGCTTTGCCCCTCGGATTGAGTCGTTTTGGCGGTTCAGCCGCGACCTCCGGGCAGGCTACGCCCCATTCGAGGAGATCCTCCACCTCTTGGCTTCATTCCCAGCACTCTCAGAGTGCCATGCCCACTGCCTTGGGGCGTCCGCGGTCATACGTAAGCGTGCGGTGAACCCCATGGTTCCCACGCCGGCGTGAGGGTGTGATGGTTCCGGGTTTGTCGCGGACGTCCGCCAGCCTCTGTTCCCCGGTCCACCTCAGCGGTCAGGCCGACTGGGGCTTCCAGTTCCCGGGCAGCAACTCGTGTAGGTTGGCCTGGGTGCAGGTTGGGATTCGGCGCAGCACGTCGGTCAGCCAAGCCGCGGGGTCCAACCGATACCGGCGAGCGGTGATCAGCAGGCTGTAGATCACCGCGCTGCGCCACCCGGCGTCCGGGTGGCCGATGAAAAGCCAGTTCTTCTTGCCCACACAGCTGGGCCGGATGGCGTTTTCCACCAGAT
>SXGQ01009037.1_pt1 | contig 17399 bp, 15 predicted proteins | sample 3178371 | NCBI WGS metagenome assembly SXGQ01 (sample SAMN11356859, study PRJNA531348) | freshwater metagenome | isolation source: freshwater sample F1-20 | place: China: Fuxian Lake, Yuxi | collected 2017-12-25 | reverse complement strand
TCGGTTCCGGGGGCGGGTGTGTCTTGGCTCACAATGTTCCAGTCGAGTGCCGCAAACCCGTTGGAAAACAAAACAAACAAAATCCAGAGTAAAACGGTCAACCCCAAAGTCATGGCCAACATCGAGGTCGCTATGCCCCACAGGTTGGCCAAGCGACGCCGACGGTAGAGTGAGTGATTCATGTTCATGGCCATTTCAGAACCCCTTGGCTTTTTCAGCTCTGCTGATCATGATTTTGGCGAACGCTAGAACCATGAAAGTGATAATAAACAACAAGAAACCAAGCGCAAACAAGGATGACATGTGAAAGTCGGCGGCCTCGCCAAATTCATTGGCCAATGTTGATGCGATGGAGGTTCCAGGTGAAAAGAGTGACGTGGGCATGCGATTGGCATTGCCAATCACAAAAGTGACTGCCATGGTCTCGCCAAGCGCGCGACCCAGGCCCAACATGACGCCCCCAATCACACCTTTTTGGGTGTAAGGCAAAACAATCTTTGTGACCACTTCCCAAGTGGTGCAGCCAAGCCCATAAGCAGACTCCCGCAAAATAGGGGGCGTGATTTCAAATACATCGCGCATGACGGAGGCTACAAAGGGCACCACCATGAAAGCCAGCACAATGCCAGCCGCCAAGATGCCCATGCCGTTGGGAGCGCCACCAAACAAAAATCCAATCAGGGGCATGCCACCTAAAACTTGGCGAAGCGGCACTTGAATAAAATCTGCAAACAAGGGTGCAAACACGAACAAGCCAAACATGCCGTAAATGATGGATGGCACTGCGGCCAACAATTCAATGGCTGTGCCTAAAGGGCGACGTAACCACACAGGGCATGTTTCCGTTAAAAATACAGCAATTCCGAACGAAAGAGGAACTGCAATCAGCATAGCCAGGCCAGCACTCGCGACCGTGCCAACAATGGCAATGGCGGCGCCAAACTCTTCATTGATGATGTCCCACTCCACATACCAAATGAAGCGAGCGCCAAATTTTGCAAAGGTCGGCCACGCGTTTATGAACAAAGAGACAATAATTCCGGCGAGAGACAGAAGAACCATTAGCGAAAAAACTTGCGTCAGTCGGTGGAATAGCCAATCTTGGGTACGCTGGCGCTCGGCTGTTTTAAGAAAGTGAGCGGCTTGAGCCGAACTGGGCAGAGGGTTTGACATGTCTTGGTTCACTCAGCAAGGAAATCAACTTAAAAATAAAGAATCCGTTGATTGCGCAAGGGCAACCAACGGATAAAACACCAACCTAGAATTCCTTCTGAATTTGCGACCAAACTTTGGCGCGAATTTCGTTGGTCAAGCTATCTGGCAATGGCACATAGTCCAAATCGGCGGCCATTTTCTTGCCATTTTTAAAGGACCAGTCAAAGAACTTCAGAGCTTCGTTGGAGGCAGCCTTGTCAGCTGGGTTCTTGTACATCAAGATGAAAGAGGCAGTGCTGATAGGCCAGCTTGTGTCGCCTTTGGCATTGACCATTGACACACCCATGCCAGGTACGCTGAACCAGTCAGCACCAGCGGCAGCAGAAGCAAATGTCAAATCATCTGGGCTAACGTATTTGCCGTTGGCGTTTTGAACTTGCATGAAATTCATGTTGTTCTTTTTAACGTAGGCGTATTCAACATAACCAATAGAACCTTTGATGCGGTTGACATTGGCTGCAACACCTTCGTTGCCTTTGCCGCCAACGGATGTGGGTGCGGGCCACTTCACAGCCGCACCTTTGCCAACTGTGTCGGCAAATTCTTTGCTGATCACCGAGAGATAGTCTGTCCAGTTGAATGTGGTGCCAGAGCCGTCGGCACGGTGAACCACTGTGACCAGTTCGTTAGGCAAATTTTTACCGGGGTTGAGAGCGACAAGCTTGGGGTCATTCCATTTGCTGATCTTGCCCAAGAACATTTCGGCCATGACGGGGCCTGTAACGCGCAATTCACCGGGCTTGAAGCCATCCAAGTTGATCACGGGAACGGTTCCACCGATGATGGCTGGGAACTGAACCATAGCGTCTTTGTCAAGGTCTGCGCCTGACACGGGTGCATCAGTGGCACCAAATGTGACTGTTTTGGCGCGAATTTGACGGATACCGCCTGAAGAACCAATCGATTGATAGTTCATGCCGGTGCCCGTAGCGGCTTTGTAGCCTTCAGCCCACTTGGCGTAGATAGGGAAGGGGAATGTGGCGCCGGCACCAGTGATGTCGGCAGCCCATGTAGTTGCTGCAATTGCTGTCAAACCGACAGCGGCAACGAGGGATTTAAATTTAAGCATTTCAGCTCCATAAAGGTATTCGGGGTTGTGTGTCTAGAAACTTTAGATTTCCAGCAGGTTCACTTTAATGTTGAATTATGACAAATTCATGTCAATCGAATGATGATTGTGCTGTCGGCGATCAAAGTTTGTGCATTTTTTTACAATGCCTATCAACGACGATCTCATCTTCAACAACTTTTTCAACCGGTGTGTCATGTTTTGGTTTTTTCGCAAAATTCGGTGTTTTAGTCATCTCTGTGAATCTCGGCGATTGAGCTTATGCGCAGCTTGGGTCTTTTTGGGAGCCATCCTTCCGGTCCAAGCACAGCCTGAGGAAGCTTTGGGTGCTTGGCAGCTGAGCAAAGGTTGGCAGGATTACAGAGAACCGCAAATGAACTTGAAAGGCCCAGAACTGGGCGTGCATTGGCAAAGCCAAAGATTGGGACCGTACACCTTGGAAGCTGATGCGCATCTGGGCCTGCAAAACTACAGCAGCGTGCAGTCGGGACGTTTGAACTCGGTGTTGAACCTTGACACCCAATGGCGAGCTCTCAGAGCATCAACAGACCAACCCCAGTGGCAGTACGGTCTGGCTTTGCACAGCCATGCCAATTTTTTCCGAGGTACGACCAGTTTGGGTTTTGGGGGCTATCACCGCCTGTCTACCCAATTGTGGCTGCCTGTGCGCTGGCATTCGGCCAGCGCTCAGCCTTGGGCGGTTGATGCAGGCTGGCTGTTGTGGGGCGAGCATGTTTCCCGATTGTCACAAGTCAACACCAATTTGCAAGATGTGACCAACCAACAGCGCAAAGGCGCTTACCTTCAAATCAGCAAGAAAGTCAAGACAGACCAAGGGGAAATGGAGCCCTATGCACGCCTGGCTTGGGTCGACGATTCAGATGTTCGTTGGATAACTGTTGCGCCCGGAGTGGACAGGGGCGACTATGAGCCACGAAACAACAGGCTACAAGTGGGCTTGAAGTGGCGCATTCGCTGAGCTTGGCGATAAACCTGAAGTCACAAACGACAACGGCTTGTAGCCAGCGCCAACAAGCTGCCACACTGAACCTTAATCGGCAGCCGACAAAATGACCTCGATGGCATAGCGTGTAGGCTGTGAACCGGTTTGTTGAAACCAAAGGGTCATAGCACCCTCGCCGAGTTTTGATTTGGGTAATGTGGATAGCACATTGCGTGCCAAATCGCCGGGGCCCATGTGACCGTAAACCAGCATGCGCGACACATCGACCCCTGCATCGAACACCCGATTGGGTTGCAAAGCATAAAAGGAAACGGCATCCTCCGACACGTATTGCACTAACTTGACCGACATTAACTGTTGGCCTTTTGGAATGTCCCAGCGCACATAGTCGGCGTCACCGCGCACCACCACCCCATGGATCAGGTAGGTTTGCAGGCCAGAGGCCAAAATGCTGGGCTGCAAAGGGTCACCTGAAGCTTCATGCGACACAACGCTTGGGTTTTGCAAGTCAAAACCTTGGGCCGCAGAATTGTTACCAGCCATGTCCACTTGGCGTAACCAAACCCGGCTCAAGCCGTTACCCAAAGCACCGAGTGCGCTGCCTTTGCCCGCAGACCATGAGCGTTGCTCGTCCAGTGAATACTCCCAGCGCGCACCCGGCTCAATGCCCGACAGTTTGAAGGTGTTGGTCACGCCTTCGGATTGACCCGAGATGGCCACAGCAGCGGGAGGTGTAGTGTCCAAAACACAGTTGACGCGCACGATTTCCGAGGTGTTGCCCGCATTGTCCCGAGCGCGCACCCAAATCATTTTGGCGCCGTCGCCTTTGACTTCAAACGAGCCACCGTAACCGCGTGTCCAGGTGATCCCTTGGTCTAGCGAAAACTCCCAGTCGATGCCCTGACTTTCAACACCCCACCTGCCGTTGCTTGTGACGCCATCGGTCACATCAAGGCCGGTGTCGTTGAACGACAAAACAGGCGCTTTAAGAACGACAGCACCGGCAGCCGGTGGCGTCTGTTCGCCAGGGACTGTGGTTGCAGTAGGCCCTGACCCTGAACCACCGCAGGCCACTAAACAAAATGCTAAACAGAGCATTGCGCAGGATCGCATTAAAAATGATTGGGGCGAGAACATGAGAACTGATCCAATTTTTTGAACAAATTTAACGGCATCACCAGAGTGCAAGCAATCACCTGAATCCTTGATCGGAAGGGCCAAGACATTTGAAAAAAAACCCCCACGAGGACGAATCCAAGTGAGGGTTAGTTTATCGCTCCGTATATCGCGCATTGCTGACGCGAGTCATTAGAGTTGGATCAAAGTCCGATCTTTCCACCATCGTCTTTGGTGATGATGATGGTGGCCGAACGTGCCCGGGTGCCAGCACCGTAAGCGCCACCTGCGCCGTTGTTGGCGTTGGTGGGCCAGACGCCTTGTGAAACGTCGTTGTAGGCTTTGGCATCTTCACCGGGGTGCTGAATGCCCACAAAAATCGCTTTTCCATCAGGGGTCTCGGCGATGCCCGTCACTTCTGAGCCCTTGGGGCCAACCAAGAAGCGGCGCAAGCGTGACTCGCCCAAGATGCCTCCCACAAAGGTGTTTTGGGTCTCTGTCCTTGATACACCAGACACCGTCATGGTGTTGGTGACGGTGAAAGCACCGCCATCGCCCACGGTGCCCGGTACAGCGGCCACCAGCATGCAATTGGTTTCGTCGGTGAAGGCGCCGTCGTCTGTCTGAATCCAGCAAATGCCTGTGGACTTGCTGAACCACAAACCGTCTGGTGAGGAGAAAGAGTTGGCAGCAGTCAGGCCAGAAATATTGACGTCGACCTTCGGTGCATCTTCTTCAGCACCGAACAAGAAAATGTCCCATGTAAAGGTGGTGGCTTCTGCCATGTTACTGGTTTCTTTGAAACGAATGATGTGCCCGTGAGGATTTCCGTCTCGAGCAATGCCGTCGTTATCTTTGTATGCGCGTGGGTTAGCGGCATCGGTCTTGCCTGGCGTCCTGTTAGAAGCATTGTTGTTGGTCAATGCAAAGTAGATCTCGCCGTTGGCATGATTGACCGCGCCCCACTCTGGTCTGTCCATTTTGGTGGCGCCTGCGGCGTCAGCGGCAACACGTGTGTGCACCAACACTTCAGCTTGGCTGGTAAAGCCGAAAGCGGCAGCCTTGATCATGGGGTTGCTGATGCTGAGTTCCAACCACTCACCTTTGCCAGTGACGTCGAACTTGGCGGCGTACAACTTGCCCTCGTTGAGGTACTTGTCGCCTGCTGCGATGCCGCCGCCGATGTCGGCTGCATCCCAGTTTTTGGTGCTGACAAATTTGTAGATGTATTCGTTGCGGGAATCGCAGCCCATGTAGAAAGCCAAAGGCTTGCCAACCACTGGAATACTGCAAACGGAGGCCTCATGCGCAAAGCGACCCATGGACGTGCGTTTTGCAGGCACTGAGGTCGCATCGGCCGGATCGATTTCAACGTTGTAGCCAAAGGTTTGTGGCTCGTTGCGGAAGTCATCGGCTGCAGTCGCACCCGAAGCGGACACGTTCCAACGGGCGAATCTGGCGGTGGGGTCTGCGTCGGTCACTGTGTGCCAGCCTTGCGTACGCGAGGTGGTGGCCGTGGATGAAGTTGCGGTGGTCTGAACACCGTAGCGTGCGCGTGAGGCGATCAATTTGGCGTCGGTGGGCACCTTGGAGCCCGCAGGCATGGTGAAGTAGGTGGCCCAGTTTTCTTCGCAAGTGATCAAAGTGCCCCAAGGCGTGGTGCCTGTGCCGCAGTTGTTCAGCGTACCGCGTGTTGTGGCGCCAGTGATATCAAATTTTGTGACCATCATGGCCTTCAAATTGGCCAGTTCAGCGGCTGGCCCAGTCACCGTCATGACCGTCTCCGGCGTGATTCTGCGGTTCAACGGCGATGTGGCGTTGTAGCCGGTAGGCTTGCCGCTCGCGTCCAAGTTCACTTCAACCAATGTGACCCCGTGCATCAAGATTTCTTTGATGGCTTCGGACGCAGGACGTGCTTTCACGTCCCATTCACCAAACTGAGAGAATTTTTTGCTACTCACGCCGCCGGAGGTTTGACCCGTTGGGTGAAAGAAGTGCGCTTCTGCAGAGCTTTCATTGTTGACGGCAAGCACGGCCTTGTCGCCAGTTGCGTAGCTGTAGCTGCCTTTGGACTTGCCGTTGGAGCCGATGTAGAAAATCTCAGTGCCGTCATGCTGGTCACCCACACGGTTGGCCCAGCTTTCAGCGTCGTCGGTGCCGGCATTGGAGTAGGCAGCAACGCCTGTTTTCATGGTGTCGCCAGTGGCATGCAGAATTTTGACGGTGTAGCCTGCAGGAACCGATATACTGTCCGCCAAGGTCTTGGCGACCGGTGTGAATTTCATCAAGCTGCTGCTGGCGAGCGCGGGCAAGGTGTTGCTGGCTGTGGTGGTGCCGCCGCAACCGGGCAACATGGGCAATGCAAACATGGAGGCCAGACCCAAACCGCCGCGTAAGATATTTCGGCGTGAAGGGTTGCTCAAGGCTTTGTCAAGAACTTCTTGGAAGTGCTCGTTATTGGATTGGTTGTCAATGGGATCGAATGAGTTAGACACAGTGAGCTCCGTTGTTAAAGAATTTAATTGTGAACAGCTGTTGTGACGTTTATGTGACTAACAAAGTAGCCGAAAAAAATTAAGGATTTACGTTGTTTCTTGCCTCCCCCTCAGTGCTGGGGGGCACCCACTTTTTAATTGGGGTCAGAGCAGAATTAATTGGTTCCAACAATTAGTTTTCTGGCCCCAAACTAGGACTTAAAATTTAGACATGCGATACATGTCTATTTTTTTTGCTTTTTTGATTTGTACCAGCGCAAGCGCATGGAATCTTTTTTCAAATGAGGAACTCATTGATGTTGCTTTGTCTAATGTTGAACTGCAAAAAGTGAAGTTCAATGCAGGTTGGGCCAAGGGAGAAGATCAGACTCTTATTTTTGAAGTCAGCAATGGGCTGCAAGGGCCTGTCCAATGTGGCGCAGCCAATGTTGAACTGAAAGATGGGAAATCACTGGGAAAGGTGTTTGTGCCGAAATTTGCCATTCCGAGCCAAGCAACCCGAAACGCCAGCATGCCAGTGGTCAAAGGCACCATGAAGTCCTATGCTCTGACTTGTTCTTGTTTCAAGAAAAAGGGCGCAGAGGTCTGTGTGAACCCGCTGAAATAATTTAATCTAAATACAGAGATTGCAAACGAAGTTTTGCAGCCGGCGTGATGCCCAATTCATTGTCTAAATAGTTTTGAACATTGCCATGGCTGGTTTGAATTTGTTCCAGAGAGGCTTGCAAGAAGCTCTCTTGAACTTCCCACACAATTTTCAAGACATCGGGGGCCAGGTTTATAACACCTGTGCTGTTGCGCTTGTAGAGTTGGTTGGTGAGCAGGTAGTCACGCCAAATGTCAGACTCTGACACATCCAATGCATACAACACCAAGGCGGCCGCCAGACCCGTTCGGTCTTTGCCAGCCGTGCAATGAAAGAGAAGCGGATCTGCATGGTCTAGCAGATTTTCAAACAACTCTGCAAAGCGGCGAGAGTCGACTCGTACAAAATCTCGGTAGGTGGTTTGCATGGCGTCTAAGGCGTCTGCAGCAGTCAGTGGTTTGCCAGTTAGGTGTTGTGCTTGCAACCTTTGCACCACGGTAGGTTCGATGCTCAAACTGTGACGCTTTAGATCAGGCCAATCGTAAGACTGCGCCTGACTCTCTTGGACACCTCTGAAATCAAAGGAGCGCTTGACACCCAAGCTTTGAACTTGCAGCAGATCGTCTGGGGATAAATTGGCCAAGTGATCAGAGCGGAAAATTTTTCGCCACTTCACAGGGCGGCCCATGTGGCCCGTATAACCACCAAGATCGCGGAAGTTAGAAGCGCCTGTTAACGCAATGTGTCTTTGAGAAAGGTCTTGAGAATTTGGCATCAACATGAGTTCAATGTTAACTCGATTTATCTCAAGTTTAGTTTTTGCGGATTGCGCAAGCGGCGCATTGTCTTTAAATGATTCTGCCAAATCTTGAAAAATTTCGCAGACAAGCAAACAGAATGAAGAACATACCCAGCAAGGCCACATAAGAAGTGATTTCACTCATCGCTCTTTTCTCAAAGCGCAGGCGATAGCCCAGTTGGTCGTAAATTTTGCCCAGGCCCTCTGTGCTGTCTGCTCTGAAATATTCCGCTTGTGTGATGGCGGCCACTTTCTTCAAGGCTTCATCTTCCAGTTTGACCCGCATGCTGCGCCCTTGAATGCTAACCACATCACCTTCGGCTGTACCAATGCCAACGGTAAAAACCTTGACCTCGTGCGATGCGGCCAATTCGGCCATTTTGAGCAATTCAGGCCCCATATTGCTTTGACCGTCACTGATCAAAACAACGGCCATGTTGCGCCCTCTACTTGCAGAGGCTTCGGTTTCTTTGGGTTTCTGTGCATCCAAGGATTTTCCAGAATCAGCGGGTTTTCTAGGGCCGCCGTTGTCTGAAGCCTCATTGATAATTTTTTGGGCATCGATGCCAGAACCAGGTAGCAAGGCCTCCAAGGAAATCAACAAACCAGAACCTAACGCTGAACCATACTGCAAGGGCAGATTTTCTAGCGCGCGCCGAAGTGATTCTTTTTCCTCAGTGGGAGCCTGAGCCAAAGCAGCCGTTCCTGCCACTGTGACCAAACCCACTCGCAAGCTGGCAGGTTTGCTTTCAATGAACTTAAGAGCCGCTTGCTGTGCAGCTTCAATGCGCGAGGGTTTTAAATCCTTGGCGCGCATGCTGCCAGAAGTGTCCAAAGCCAGCATGACTGTGGCTTCGCGAAGGGGTGTCAACAGCACGGCTTGGGGCCTGGCCATTGCGATGCAAAGCAGGCACAGTCCGAGGCTCAAGACGATGGGCGGAAAACGCTTGGTGAAATAAGCATAGCCAATGCCCAAGACAGGTACCAGAAGGGCGCTGTACAAAAGCAGCGGCCACAAAAAACTGACGGAGCTGAGGTCAGGCACGCCAGAGCCTCCTTTTTCGCAATTCAGAGAATTTCAACAGCGCAGCGGCAATGTCTTCATCGGTTGAAAGCTCCAAGGCATCGACGCCTGACTGCGCAAAAGTGGTTTGAAGTTGCAGCTCTCTTTCCTCTACCAATTTGGCATAGCGCTTTCTAAATTGAGGATTGGCTGTATCGATCAACAATTGTTCTGAGGATTCAGAATCCTGCAATGTCATGAGACCCGCATTGGGCAATTGCATCTCGATGGGATCGTAAAGCCTGGCAGCCACCGTGTCATGTCGACGGCCCAAGTGGGACAGTTCTTTGGCCCAATCAAAACGACCCATGAAGTCCGAAACCACAAAGACGCAAGATCGACGTTTAAGCAAGCCATTGGCTCTGGCCAGCCATTGGTTTAAATCTGTCTGATGCGGCGCTTTGGAGACCCCAGTGGTTTCAGCCGTATGCAAAACATGAAGGAGGTGGCGACGCCCCATGCGGGCTGGGATGTATTTAAAACCGGAAGCGTCAGCGGGGCTTAAAATCAGCGCCCCAATTCGATTGCCACGCTGCATGAGCAACTTGGCCATGATGGCAACAAAGGCCAACATGAGTTCGCGTTTGCTTTGGCCCGTACTTGCAAAATCCATAGAACCCGACAGATCCAATAAAAACCAAGCACTGATTTCTCGATCTTCTTGATGCTCTCTCACATAGGGCGTCTGCATGCGGGCCGTGACATTCCAATCGATGTGCCGCACATCGTCATGCGTTTGGTATTCACGCAGGTCAGCCAACTCCAAGCCAGCACCTCTGAACAAGGTTTGGTGGTCTCCCTGCAGCAAGCCATCTAGCCGCCGCAGGACTGTCCACTCTAGCTGCTGTAATAAGGCTTCAGCTGACATTCGATGCCATGGGTTGGCTTGGCATAGGGATGGCCTTAATGACTTCTTGAATGATGGCATCGGGTGTTTTGCCCTCAGCCAATGCTGTGTAGGAAAGGACCAGACGGTGTCTTAAAACATCGGGCACTAAGTCGGCCACATCTTCGGGCAGTGCGTAATCTCGGCCGCGCATCAGAGCCAGTGCGCGAGCCCCTTCAATCACCCCAATGCTGGCCCGTGGGCTGGCGCCAAAACTCAGAAGACCTTTCAGGCTTTCCAAACCATAGCGTTCAGGAAAGCGTGTGGCAGATATCAGTTTGACGGCGTAGTGAATTAGGCTAGGGTCGACATAGCAATGACGGCATTGCGCTTGAAGCTTTTGTAGATCTTCCGGTGTGACGACACCCGTGACCTGTGCACCGCCAGAAATTACGCGCTGGACAATGACAAACTCATCATCTTCAGTAGGGTAGTCAATCAATACCTTCATCATGAAGCGGTCTACCTGCGCCTCTGGAAGGGGGTAGGTACCTTCCGTTTCAATGGGGTTCTGCGTGGCCATGACCAAGAACGGCGAAGGGACCCGATGTGATTTTCCTGCGATGGTGACTTGTCTTTCCTGCATCACTTCGAGCAAGGCACTTTGAACTTTGGCAGGTGCGCGGTTAATTTCATCGGCCAGCAACAGGTTGGTAAAAACGGGGCCTAACACGGTGCTGAACTCACTCGTTTGCTGATTGAAAATTCTGGTGCCAACCAAGTCGGCAGGCAACAAATCAGGCGTGAATTGAATTCGACTGAATTGACCATTCAAGGTTTTGGCAAGCGTGTTCACAGTCAAAGTTTTTGCCAAGCCTGGCACACCTTCAATCAGGAGGTGCCCCTGTGCAAGCAAAGCAATCAAGACGCGTTCTAAAAAAACGTCTTGCCCTACAACAACTCGCTTGACTTCATACATGACCCTTTGCATCAGCGCTGCGGCCTCTGCAGGGTTATGCAACTGAGGTGCTGTGTTCTGACCGCGCCAAGCTTCGTCTGATTGCGTCATGTGTTTCCCTCCAAAAATTTAAAAAGGTGGTAAGCCAACGGCACTTCCCGCGCTCTCAATGGTGGTGGCAAAGCCAATGCCAATGAAGGTTCTGGCCGATGTGGGATTCAGAATAGCGGTCACGATGCCAATGACCTCGCCTGACATATTCACCAAGGGGCCACCAGAGTTGCCAGGGTTGGCTGCCGCATCGAACTGAATGAGGCCGCTAAGAGCTTGATTGCCATCAGGCGATTTGAACTGTCGATTCAAACCAGATACAACGCCGGCCGAAACTGAAGGTCCAATACCGAATGGAAAACCAACCACCACCACTTGGTCGCCTGGCAAGAGTTGCTGACTGGATCCTAAAACTGCCGGCTCAAGATCGTCTGGTATTTTTTGAGGCTTGATGACCGCCAAGTCTTTCTCGGGTTGAACGCCAATGACAATGGCCTCTGCTTCACTGCCATCAAAAAAAGTAACCTTTAATTTTTTAGCGCCCGCAATGACATGAAAATTGGTCAAAATTGTGCCATCGTCTTTGATGACAACGCCTGTGCCAACACCACTTTCTTTGTCGACGTCTTTGTTTTTTGGATCAGTGACGTAGGACTGGACATGGACCACAGCACCCTGGACCGATGCAGCGACTTTCGCGCTTTGAGATGGCAGCTCTTTGTTAAGCAATGTGTGCATCACCGCGCCATCAATGTCATTCTGAGTCAGACTTTTGGGTAAAGGGTTGAGCTTGAGAAACATGCCCATGGCAAGTAGGCTTAAGACGACACCCAGCAAGAAGACTGCGGCAAAATCCCACCGAAGGACTGATTTGAAAAGATGAGGTTTGTTCGAACTGAGAGCGGCAGACTTGGCTGGCTTGCCTAATTCGGACGAGGACGCGCTTGAATCCGTAGCAGTGTTCGTAACAGAAGCTACAGTTCGCGTGCTTTTGCTAAAAACCGCTTCTCGTTTCATAGAATAACCATAACATAAGCTTCAATGGTAAATTGGCGTAACGAGCGAAAACCCTATTGGCTATGCAATTTCTTCATCCTTTCATGCTTTGGTCCCTTTTGGTGCTGCCACTCTTGCTTGCCGGCTATGTGTGGCTGTTAAGGCGCAAGCGACAACAAGTTGTCACTTTTTCTGCTGTTTCTTGGATCTTGCAAAACATGGAACTGCCGTCCCCCTGGCGGCGTCACATTCCCCCAGCCCTGATTGGTTTGGCCATTGCGCTGTTGTTATTTGCCAGTGCCAGACCAATGGCCAGGGTCACCTTGCCAGCCGACTACATGACACTCATCATGGCCATGGATGTCTCCCGAAGCATGCTGGCAGAAGATGTAGATCCCAGCAGAATTAAGGCAGCGCAAAAGGCAGCCAAAGAATTTTTACAAGACCTGCCCAAAAACGTTCGAGTGGGAATCGTTTCGTTTGCCGGCAATGCACAGGTCGTGCAGCATGTGTCGCAAGACAAAGACGTGCTGGTTGCGGCAATTGATCGTTTCCAATTGCAAAGGGGCACAGCCACAGGCAGCGGCCTGTTGTTGGCCTTGAGCACACTCAGACCCGAAGCGCAGATTGACTTGGAGGCGGCGCTCTACAACACCAATCCGTTTAGCTACAGCGATCAAGGCCAGTCGGGTGGCTCAAAAAGTTTGGATGCCAAACCTGCTGCGCAAGAGCGCACCCCCGAGCCTCCCGGCTCCTACAAGGGCGGCGCCATTGTTTTACTCTCGGATGGACGCCGTACAACGGGCCCTGACCCTTTGCTGGCGGCAAAGAGGGCGGCTGATTTGGGTGTGCGTGTTTACACCGTTGGTTTCGGCACACCGAATGGCTTTATTCCGGGTTATGAGGGCTATTCATTTTTCACCAAAGTGGATGAAGAATCTTTAAAGGCCATCGCCAAGATCACCGAGGCAGATTATTTCAAGGCGGGCTCGGCAGAAGATTTGAAACAAGTTTACAAACACCTCTCTACGCAATTCACAATGGAAAAACGCGACACAGAAATTACAGCCTTGCTATCGGGGTTGGCGCTGGTGTTGGTTTTTATCGCACTTTTGCTCTCGGCACTCTGGTTCAAAATAGGCCCGCAAAATTCTTTTAAATCTTTTGTGAGGTGATGCAATGGTCGAAAACGGCATCTTGAAAATTGAGTCGCTGAAAAACCGATGTACCCCTGCAGAATGGCAGGCCCGAGTTGACTTGGCGGCTTGCTATCGCTTGGTGGATATTTATGGCATGTCCGACATGATGGCCAACCATGTCTCGTGCAGTGTGCCAGGACAAGAGGGTGCATTTTTGATCAATGCGTACGGCATGATGTACGAAGAAATCACAGCCTCTAGCCTGATCAAAATTGACATTCACGGCAATATTTTGGACAAGCCTGACTTTGGCGAATTGAACTATGGCATCAACAAAGCAGGTTATGTCATTCACAGTGCCGTTCATGAAGCACGGCCAGAAGTCAGGTGCATCATTCACACGCACAGTTGGGCTTCCATGGCGGTTTCTGCACTCGAGTGTGGCTTGTTGCCCTTAACGCAAACTGCCATGCGGTTTTTGAAAATTGCCTACCATGACTACCAAGGCGTGGTTCTGAACAACGAAGAGAAAGCCTCTTTGCTCAAAGACTTGGGGCAGGGTGAGGCTTTGATTTTGCGCAACCATGGCGCACTGACTGTGGGAAAAAGTGTGGGAGAAGCGTTTAACTGGGCGCACAGATTAGAGTTGGCATGCCACTCGCAATTGGCTGCCATGGCTTGCAATACGCCCTTCACTAAAGTGGCGCTAGGTGTTTTAGAAGAAACATGGAACAACTACCAACCTAGCACTCGCAGGCCTTATGGTTTGATGGAGTGGCCTGCACTTCTTCGCAAATTAGACCGCTTAGATCCAAGCTACCGAACCTAAATCGAGAAGACTCGATTCTGTTTCATTCAAGTGCACTTATGAAGATTTTGCTGTCAGAGTTGTCTTTGCGAACTTTATCGCAAGACATTGCAAAGGTAATGGGCTCTCGGCCTTTTGAATGCGTCAGCTTTGAGGACGCCGTTGCCTCGGGTCGGCGAGATTTTGATGTTGCCTTTGTGTCACGCGATGTCACAGGCTTGTCTACCAAGCACGAGCTTGCCCCTAGCCTAAAGGCTTGCTATGAAGTCTTAGAAGAGTCGCCCAATTTACGCTGGGTTCACATTCACTCTGCAGGCGCTGATCGCGATGTTTACGTTCGCTTAAGAGCAAAGGGCGTTCAGGTCGCCACATCGTCCGGCGCAAATGCCGAAGTGGTAGCCCAAACGGCGCTGGCTGGCTTGTTGGCTTTGTCGCGAAAATTTCCGGAACTGGTGTATGCCATGCATTCGAAAAAGTGGGCACCTTTGCTCGGCTCTCAATTGCCTCCCGATTTAAGCGGTCAAACGGCTTTGTTGGTGGGGTGGGGTCCTATTGCGCAAAGAGTTGCACAGTTTTTGTCCCTGCTTGGGCTTCGGTTAAAAGTGGTTCGTCAAAAAGCACAAACTGGCACTCTTGCGAAGTTTGGCAATGATTCTTCGCAGCCAGAAATGTTGACGTTTGAAAATCTAGACCACGCTTTGCCATCAACCGACTGGGTTATCTTAATGTGCCCCTTGACCGATACAACCCGAGGCTTGATCAATGCTCGCAGGTTGAGTCTGCTCCCGCCAGGGGCTGGCTTGGTGAATGTTTCGCGCGGTGAGGTTGTGGTTGAGAAGGACTTGATTGAAGCGCTCCAAAATGGCAGCTTAGGAAGCGCTTATTTAGATGTTTTTGAGCATGAGCCCCTCTCCCCAACATCACCCCTGTGGAATTTGCCGAACGTGATTCTTACGCCCCATTCAGCAGGATTTTCTGCAGGGAACGAATTGCGGGTGAGCCACATGTTCTTGGATAATCTTGCTTCTTGGGCTTTTGAATAAAAAATACCATGCTACAATCCAAGGCTTAGCGGCTGTAGCTGAGCTGGATAGAGTACTTGGCTACGAACCAAGGGGTCGTGGGTTCGATTCCTGCCAGCCGCACCAGATTTCGATTTTTTCGAGACTAGAACACAGCTTAGAGGCTTACGCCCCTAGGCTGTTTTTCTTTGTGTAAAACGGTTTTGAATAGACATATTCCACTGAGAGACCATGAGCAAAGCTTTCACACGGGAAACAGACAACGACGCCGATGACGACGGGGAAGACCCCAGTCTGCCGCCGTTGCCGGCAGGCACCCGCAACTACATGACCCCCCAGGGCTATGCCAACTTGCGCGCCGAGCTGTTTACGCTGATGGACGATGAGCGCCCCAAGGTGGTGGAAATTGTGCATTGGGCAGCCAGCAATGGCGATCGATCTGAAAATGGTGATTACATATACGGCAAAAAGCGTTTGCGTGAAATTGATCGGCGCCTTCGCTTTCTGACCAAACGCTTAGAAATTGCCGAAGTCACAGACCCCAGCGCACACCACGGCAAAAACCAAGTTTTCTTTGGGGCCACAGTCACCTATGTGGAAGAAAATGGGATTGAGCGCACTGTCACCATTCGAGGCATTGACGAGGCCGATAGCTTAAAGGGTGAGGTCAGTTGGGTGTCACCTATTGCGCGCACCTTGTTGAAGTCAAGCACTGGCGATGTGCTCAAGTTGGTCACACCTCAAGGCTGGCGCGAAATCGAAGTACTCAATGTGACTTATCCAAAGCCGGGTGAGCACTGACATTGAAACTGACTCACAGGCTGAAGCAGCGCTTTATTCTTCAGCCGTACTTTGTCCTCGCACACGGTGAGTCATGCGCTCTGCATTCAATACCGCGGGTGTGCGCTTCAAGTTTTTAAGAACCGTTTCAAGATGGCTCACGTCGCGCACAGAAATAATGAATGTATTTTCAGCCGCATCTTGTTCACTCGATTGGCCCATTTCAACATGAACGATGTCAACTTCTGAGTCAGCCAGCGTGCCAGCCACTCTGGCCAAGACACCCTTGGTGTTAACCACGGTAACGCGGATACTGGTTTCAAAGCTGCGCATCATTTCATCGGACCATTCCACCCCAATGAAGCGTTCGCTGTCTTTTTGCTGGAGTTTCAGGCCGACGCTGCAATGGGCCGTGTGAACGGCCAAGCCTTCACCGCGGCCCAAGTAGCCAATGATTTTGTCGCCTGGCAGTGGGCGACAGCAAGCAGCATAGACAACCGAAGCGTTTTCGGTGCCATCCAACAAGATAGCGCCTTGGGAGATGGTGTCGTTGGCCATGAAGCGTTCGCGTGTCATAAGCAGCGGGTCGGGCTTCTCGCCCATCTCCGATAACAAAGCTGCCATGCGTTTGGCCACAATGCTGGCGATGCGTTTGCCAAGCCCAACATCGACCAACAAATCGCTTCTATTTCGGTTGCCTGTAAAGCGCAAAACTTTTTCCCACAGGCCGTGGTATCGGGTGGGATCGTCTGGTAATTTTTCAATGCCTTCAGCGCGCAATGCTTGCGTGAGAAGTTTCATACCCAAGTCCATCGATTCACTGTACGCCATGGTTTTGAGGTGATGCCTGATTCTGGAGCGCGCACGCCCCGTTCGGACAAAGCCAAGCCATGAAGGGTTGGGCGCTGAAACGGGTGCCGTCATGACCTCAACCACATCGCCATTTTTTAACTCAGTGCGCAAGGGGACTTGTAGGTTGTTTATTTTGGCAGCTACCAAATGATCGCCAAGATTGCTGTGAATCATGTAAGCGAAATCGACCACGGTTGCACCGCGTGGGAGTGACATGATTTGGCTCTTTGGCGTGAAAACATAAACGGCATCGGGAAACAAATCAACTTTGACATGGTCCCAAAATTCAGAAGCGTCACGCGTTTCTTTTTGGATGTCCAAAAGTGATTGCAGCCATTGAGTTCCTAATCGTTCGGCTTCCATGCTGCCTGTTGACTTGTCCTTGTACAACCAGTGCGCCGCAACACCAGATTCGGCTACCACATTCATGGCCTCGGTGCGCATCTGAAACTCAACATTGACGCCAGAGGGCCCCACCAAAGTGGTGTGCAAAGACTGATAGCCATTCACTTTGCCAATGGCAATGTGATCCTTGAATTTGCCAGGTACAGGCTTGTACATCTGATGCAAAATACCCAAAGCGGTATAGCAATCAATGACCGAGGGGACAATGAGTCTGAAGCCATAAATGTCGGTCACTTGCGCAAAACTCAGGTGCTT
>SXGQ01240124.1_pt1 | contig 17404 bp, 16 predicted proteins | sample 3178371 | NCBI WGS metagenome assembly SXGQ01 (sample SAMN11356859, study PRJNA531348) | freshwater metagenome | isolation source: freshwater sample F1-20 | place: China: Fuxian Lake, Yuxi | collected 2017-12-25 | reverse complement strand
GTTTGAGCCCCACAAGACAACTACATCGGTGGTTTCAACCTCGGCGTATGAACTGGTTCCTCCGCCTGCTCCAAAAACAGTGGCCAGACCGACCACCGAGGGTGCGTGTCAAGTTCGATTACAAGAGTCGATGTTGTTCGTGCCGATTACTGCACGAGCAAACTTTTGGGCGATGAAGTTCATCTCGTTGGTCGACTTCGAGCAAGAGAAGAAGCCGACAGCCGATGGCGAGAAAGCGTCTCGCGTCGCGGCTAGTCCTTTTGCTGCTCGTGAAATGGCTTCTTGCCAAGTGGCTACACGCAACTCGCCATTTTCGCGAACCATCGGATCGGTGATTCGCATATACGGGTCAAACTTGTGCTTTGCCATGAGAATTAACTTTAGCGACTCGCGATAGTTTGCCCCCGCTTAAAGCGAGGTCTGTAGAGTAAAGGGTCGCATAAATTTAGACGAATTTCTATAAAAGGGGAGTAATGGGTTTTCCATCGGATCTTGAAATCGCGCGTAAAGCAACGGCAAAGCCGCTAACTGAAATTGCAGCCCAAATGGGTATCGGCAGCGAGTTTCTTGAGCCATATGGCAAAAGTCTCGCCAAGATAAGTCTCGACGCGATCGATTCTTTGAAGTCGCGTCCAAAGGCGAAGTATGTCGTGGTAACGGCGATTACGCCAACACCTCTCGGTGAAGGTAAGACAACAACAACTGTTGGTTTAGGTCAAGCGATGAAGCACATCGGCAAAAAAGCGACTATTAGTTTGCGTCAACCAAGTATGGGTCCAACATTCGGAATTAAAGGTGGCGCTGCAGGTGGTGGCTACAGCCAGGTAATCCCGATGGAGTTGTTGAATTTGCATCTCACCGGTGACTTTCATGCTGTAACTGCAGCACACAACTTGCTTTCGGCAATGGTTGATAATCATTTGCACCAGGGCAACGAACTTGATCTTGACGTAAACAACATCACATGGCGTCGCGTGATGGATGTCAACGATCGATCGCTTCGCAACATGATTATTGGTCTTGGTACCAAAGAAGACGGTGTCGTGCGTCAAACTGGCTTCGATATCACCGCTGCTTCAGAAGTTATGGCGATCTTGGCGCTTGCTAAATCAAAAGAAGATATGCGTGCGCGCTTTGCGCGAATAGTTGTGGGTTACAACTCACAGGGCAAACCAGTAACTGCCGAACAACTTAGCGCGGCTGGTTCGATGGCCGTAATCATGGCAGATGCAATCAAGCCAAACTTGTTGCAGACAATCGAGAACACGCCGGTCATTGTTCACTCAGGACCTTTCGGCAACATTGCACACGGAAACTCTTCGATTGTCGGTGACTTGATCGGCATTCACTCTGGTGACTATCTGATAACCGAAGCAGGCTTCGGCGCAGACATGGGTGCAGAAAAGTTCTTCAATATTAAGTGTCGTGCATCAGGTCTTGTGCCGGACGCGGCCGTTCTTGTTGCAACTGTTCGCGCGCTCAAAGCGCACTCGGGTAAATATAAAATTGTTGCTGGCAAAGCTTTGCCAGAAGATCTGCTCAAAGAAAACCCAGACGATGTAATTGCGGGTGCAGCAAACCTGGTCAAGCAAATTGAAAACGTGAAAGCCCACGGCGTTTCGCCAGTTGTGGCAATTAACAGCTTTCCGACTGACCATAAGTCTGAGCACGAGGCAATTCGAAAAATTGCTGAGGGTGCCGGCGCGCGTGTTGCGATATGTTCTCACTTCGCCGACGGTGGCGCTGGTGCAAAAGATCTCGCCCACGCGGTTGTCGAAGCTTGCAATGACAAGAATTCATTTCACTTCTTGTATTCGGACGACGCATCACTTAAAGAAAAAATTGAAAAAATCGCGACAACAATTTATGGCGCAGCAAAAGTTGAGTACACAAGTCTTGCAACCAAGCAGATTAAGAACTACACAGATAACGGTTTTGCGAAATTGCCAATTTGTGTTGCCAAGACCCACTTGTCAATTTCGGGCGATGCTTCGCTGCGAGGTGCTCCAACGGGTCACACGTTAAACGTGCGCGAAGTGCGGGCTTCAATTGGTGCAGGCTTTGTTTATCCAATTTGTGGTGACATGCGAACAATGCCGGGTCTCGGCACGAAGCCTGCCGCAGCAATTATTGACTTCGACGCGAATGGTGAAATTGTCGGCTTGTCATGATTTCAGAGGTTAAACGCACGCCAGGCGGAGCGATTCTGCTTGACGGCATCAAGTTGCGAGATGAAACGGTTGCCAAAATCAAGTCGACGATTGTCGCAGCCGGAAGCCCCAAGATCTGTTTGGCGACTGTTTTGGTTGGCGATGATGCGCCGAGTCATATATATGTAAGCAACAAGCACAAGAAAGCCCAAGAAGCGGGCATGGCTTCGCGCGGCGTGAATTTGCCAGCGACAGCGACCCAGGCGCAAGTTGAGCAGGCGGTTGCAGAGCTAGTTGCCGACAAAAGTGTGCACGGAATATTGGTTCAACTACCGCTGCCAAAACATATTGACACTGAGGCCGTGCTTAGTTTGCTGCCGGTCGAAAAAGATGTTGATGGCTTGACAGAGCGATCACTTGGGCGTTTGGTGCGCGGGGTTAAAGGCCATGTGCCATGCACGCCGCTCGGAGTTATGCGCTTGTTGCAAAGTTACAAAATTGAAACCAAAGGTAAGCGTGCAGTCGTGATTGGTCGCTCGGCATTAGTTGGTCTGCCACAAATGCTGTTGTTGGTCGGTCGGTCGGCAGATGCAACGGTGACCATTGCTCACAAGTCGACTTCAGACATGATCGAAGTTTGTCGCGCGTCTGACATCATCATCGCAGCCGCAGGGGCAGCACGAATGGTGACTGCTGCTCACGTTAAGCCTGGCGCGACAGTTATTGATGTTGGGGTGACACGCATTGACAACAAGATTGTTGGCGATGTCGACTTTGAAGCCGTACAGGCGATCGCCGGCGCAATCACACCGATGCCAGGCGGCACCGGGCCAATGACGATCGCTTGTCTACTTGAAAACACTCTTGAGGCTGCACGGATGATTGGTGCGATTTGAAAAAACTTCGAGACACCTACGACTACATAATTGTCGGTGGTGGTTCGGCTGGTTCGGCGCTAGCAAATAGATTGAGCGCAGACTCAAGCAAGAGCGTTTTAGTTCTCGAAGCCGGCCGACCAGATTATTGGTGGGATGTATTCATTCACATGCCCGCAGCGTTGACGTTTCCGATTGGAAGTCGTTTTTATGATTGGCTTTATGTTTCCGAGCCAGAGCCTCACATGAACAATCGGCGTGTCACTCAAGGTCGAGGCAAGGTGTTGGGCGGGTCGTCAAGTATCAACGGAATGATTTTTCAGCGCGGCAACCCGCTTGACTATCAACGCTGGGCGAGCGACCCAGGTATGGCGACTTGGGATTACGCACATTGTTTGCCGTACTTCAAACGACTTGAAAATTGTTTGGCGGCGCCAAGTGACGATCAGTTTCGTGGCCATGATGGGCCGCTGGTGCAAGAGCGTGGGCCTATAAAGAATCCGTTGTTCGGTGCATTTTTTAAGGCCGTTCAACAGGCAGGTCATGAGTTAACAACTGATGTGAATGGCTTTAAGCAAGAGGGCTTTGCGGCATTCGATCGCAATTTACGTCGTGGTCGCAGACTAAGTGCGGCTCGGGCTTATTTGCATCCGGTGATGCACAGAAAAAATCTAAAAGTGCAATGTCGAGCGCTTGTAACCAAATTAGTAATCGAAGAAAAAAAAGTTACTGGGGTTAATTTTGAATTGCCATTTGGTCGTAAGCGAACGGCGATGGCTAAAGAAGTGGTTTTGTGCGGTGGTGCTTTTAATTCGCCGCAGTTGCTACAAGTTTCTGGCATTGGTGACAGTGAGCATCTCAAAAAAGTTGGTGTTGAGCCGGTGCATCATCTACCGGGTGTCGGGGCGAACTTGCAAGACCATCTTGAGGTTTATGTTCAACACTCTTGCACGAAGCCGGTTTCTTTGAACCCGATGCTGAAGATGCACTATCGACCGTTCATCGGCCTGCAGTGGTTGTTTCGTCGCGGAGCCGGGTCTTCGAATCACTTTGAAGGTGGTGGTTTCATTCGGGGTAACGACTCGTTTAAATACCCGAACTTGATGTTTCACTTTTTGCCGATCGCGGTTCGCTACGACGGCACAGCACCTGCGGGTGGACATGGTTATCAAGTGCATATTGGTCCGATGTATTCGAACTCGCGAGGCAGTGTGAAAATTAAGTCGCCCGATGTTCATGTCAAGCCAGAACTGCGGCTTAACTATCTGTCAACGCCCGAAGATCGCCAAGAGTGGGTCGAAGCGATCGCTGCCGCACGCAAGATTTTGTCTCAGGCTGCGTTTAAAGAATTTGATGGTGGCGAGATCTCACCCGGGCCCGAGTGTCAAACCGATTCACAAGTTCTCGAATGGGTTCGTCGTGATGGCGAAACCGCCTATCACCCTTCGTGCACATGCAAAATGGGCGTTGATGAGATGGCCGTGGTTGACCCACTGACAATGAAGGTTCACGGAATTGAAGGTCTGCGAGTGGCCGATGCGTCGGTAATGCCATATGTGACTAACGGCAATATTTACGCACCGACGATGATGATTGCCGAAAAAGCAGCCGACATAGTTCTTGGTCTAGAGCCGCTTAAACCTGAGAGTGTTCAATACTTCAGCCACGCAAACTGATAGCGTTCGTTCCGTTGTACTGGAGAACCAGTTGACGATAATTTTCTACTAGATAATGGAGAAAAAGTGAGCAACGAAGAATTTCAAGAAATTGATCTTGCCCAATTACCAGACGACGACCTGGTCGCCCAGATGCACGACGACCTTTACGATGGTCTCGGGCCAGAAATTATTGAAGGCACGACAATTTTGCTCGACCGTGGTTGGTCAGCAACCAAGGTTTTAGAAACCGCACTCGTCGAAGGCATGCGAATCGTTGGTATCGACTTTCGTGACGGCATTTTGTTCGTGCCAGAAGTTTTGCTCTCGGCCAATGCGATGAAAGGTGGCATGGCGATTTTGCGTCCGTTGCTTGCAGAAACTGGCGCCCAGTCAGTTGGCAAAGTTGTAATTGGCACCGTCAAAGGCGACATTCATGACATCGGTAAGAACCTTGTCGCCATGATGATGGAAGGTGCTGGCTTCGAAGTCATCGACCTTGGCATCAATACAGACGCAAACAAATACATTGCTGCTCTTGAAGAGCACAAACCAGACATTCTCGGTATGTCGGCGCTTTTGACAACGACAATGCCATACATGAAAGTCGTGATTGACACGATGAAAGAAAAGGGCATTCGCGATAAGTACATCATTTTGGTCGGTGGCGCTCCGCTCAACGAAGAGTTCAGTGTCGCTGTAGGCGCAGATGCGTATTGTCGCGACGCGGCAGTGGCTTCTGAAACAGCAAAACAACTCGTTGGTGCGCGTCGTTTGCGCAACGCAGAACCTCCTGGCCCGTCAGTCGCCTGAGAATTAGTTAGCGATGTCGCCTGACTCGCGACCTTTGATAATTGCGTGTGGCGCGCTCGTTAGCGAACTGCGTGCCGTGCTCGTCGCATCTGGCATTGATGAATCGGTCGAAGTTAAGTATTTGCCAGCGAATCTTCACAATCGACCTGAGAACATTTCGCCGCAGGTCGAAGAATTGTTGGTGCAGAACCAAGATCGGCGAGTTTTTGTCGCGTATGCCGATTGCGGCACCGGCGGGCATTTAGATCTGGCATTGGCGAAGTATCCAAATGTTCAAAGACTGCCTGGTGCCCACTGTTATGAGTTTTTCGCAGGAAGTCTCGAGTTCTTGGCTACTCACGATGAAGAACCAGGCACTTTTTACCTGACAGACTTCTTGGCAAAGCATTTTGAGGCGCTCGTCTGGCAAGGTCTAGGACTCGACAAGCACCCTGAGTTGCGCGATGCATATTTTGGCAACTATCGCCGCGTAGTGCTTTTCTCACAAGCGAACAATCCTGAAATAGTTGTGGCTGGCGAGACTGCCGCTCAAAAGCTTGGTTTAGAATTTGAACACCGACATGTCGGTCTTGAGAACTTTGCAAATTCGGTACCGGTTTCATTTTTGAGATCGAATCTCAAGTAATAGTCGCAAGTAATATTCGAGGGAGAAAAGTAAGTGCCACGCGGAAGCAACGAAGTGATCGTAATTATGTGGCGTGATATTCCTGCGCAGGTAAACGCACAGATGGGTCGTGAACGCAAACAAGTTCAACTCACTGAAAAATTTCAAAGAGCAATTGATCGAGCCAAGCGCAAGGCGCACATCTACACCGCTGAAGAAGATATTGCCCAGTGGCGACGAGTGAGTTTGCCGTTGGTTGGCGACATGACAGAAGCCGCGCAACGAGAGGCTGATCGTCTTGATAATGAGTATTCTCGAGAGCGCCTTGGCAAACTTGCTTTTGCTGGTGGGTTCGAAGCCGATGTCAAGGACGATGAATTCACTAACCAGCAATTGTTAGATCTTGAAGAATTAGAAGAAAACGAACAACCCGAATAACCCGAATCATCCGAATCATTGATATAAAAAAGGAACAATCGAAATGACCGACACAATTATTTCATCAGCGACCAAAGAAGTGGTCATCGGTTTCGGTCGTCCATTTGTGATGATCGGTGAGCGAATCAACCCGACTGGTCGCAAAATGTTGGCCGCTGAAATGAAAGAAGGAAACTTCAGTCGCGTCGAGGCAGATGCGTTGGCTCAAGTTGCCGCTGGTGCGCACATGCTTGACGTCAATGCCGGCATTCCGCTCGCTGACGAGCCTGCATTGTTGGCGCGCGCAATCAAGTTAGTGCAGTCAATAACTGATGTGCCATTGTCGATTGACTCGTCAATCATTGAAGCGCTTGAAGCTGGCCTAGCTGTTTATCAGGGCAAACCTTTGGTTAACTCGGTGACGGGCGAAGACGCAAACCTCGAACGCGTGCTTCCTCTTGTTGCAAAATACGGCGCAGCAGTCGTGGCCATTTCGAACGATGAGACCGGCATCAGCATGGACCCAGATGAACGCTTTGCTGTAGCCAAGAAAATCGTGCAGCGTGCAGCCGACCACGGAATTCCGGCAAGCGATGTCGTGGTTGATCCGCTTGTTATGCCGATTGGTGCGATGGGCGATGCAGGTCGCACAGCGTTCAAAATTATTCGAAGGTTGCGTGAAGAGCTCAAAGTAAACACCACTTGCGGCGCGTCAAATGTGAGTTTTGGTATTCCGGCGCGAAACAACATCACTGGTACTTTTTTAGCGATGGCGATTGGCGCTGGTATGACCTCGGCGATTATGAACCCGTTGCACGAAGAAGTGAAAACTCTTGTGATGGCTGCTGACGTTCTGGTTGGCAACGACGAAAACTGTTCAGCATGGATTCGCGCCAATCGCGACCCGAACGAAGTGAATGCCGAGCGAACCGCACGCAATAGCCGCGGTCGCCGCAGAACCGAATAACAACCAACATGGACCGACACGTCGTCTTCACCCCTTCAGGGTTGGGCGGCGTCGTGCAAGAAGGCATCACAGTTCTCGAAGCGGCGCGACAATTGGGCGCCGATATTGACTCGGTATGCGGCGGCCGAGGAATTTGCGGTCGCTGTCAGATCACGCCATCTGTTGGTGTTTTCGCAAAATGGGGAATCACCGCGACGCCAGAGTCGCTTTCGGGGCCGGCAGAAACTGAGACGAATTACCGAGCTAAGCGAGCGCTCGTGTCGGGCAATCGCTTGGGTTGTGCTGCGCGAATTTGTGGTGATGTCGTCATTGATGTGCCGGCAATTAGTCAGGTGCACAAACAGATCGTGCGCAAAGACCTCGATCTTGAACCGATAACTGTTGATCCAAGTTTTAGTTTGTTTTATTTAATGATTCCTGAAGCGCAACTAGGCGACTCAGTAAGTGCAGCAGATGCGTTAGCCGAAGGAGTCGCAGTTCAACATAAGCGCAGCGCACCCAATGTTGCGCGACGCGCGCTTAGCAGTTTGCATTCAGCGATGGCCAAAGCCGAAGGTGAAGTAACTGTTGCGGTTCATCACTTACAAGATGGTGACCAAATTGTGGCTGCGTGGCCCGGCTATGTAGATGCCGCATATGGCATTGCCGTAGATGTTGGTTCGACAACGGTTGCGGGACATTTGTGCGAACTAAAGAGTGGTGAGATTGTCGCAAGTTATGGATTGATGAACCCGCAAATTCGATTCGGCGAAGACCTGATGAGTCGAGTTTCGTATGTGATGATGAACCCAGGTGGTGAGGTCGAGCTAACGAACGCGATTCGTGCGGCGCTTAACGAAATGATTAATGGTCTCATAACAAAAGCCGATGTTGATGTCGAGCGAGTACTTGAGATCACGATCGTCGGCAATCCGATTATGCATCACATTGTTTTGGGTATCGACCCGACGCCACTAGGCATGGCGCCATTTGTTTTGGCGACAAACGAGTCAGTTAGCGGTTGGGCAAACGAACTTGATTTGAAATTGCCGAATGCGAGTTATTACGTGGGGCCATGCATCGCCGGACATGTCGGTGCCGATACGGCTGCGGCAATTTTGGCTGAAGGGCCGCATCGGTCGAAAGAAATGCAGTTACTCGTTGACATCGGTACCAACGCCGAAATTGTTTTGGGCAATACTGAGCAGCAGTTTGCTGCGTCGAGCCCGACAGGACCGGCGTTTGAAGGCGCACAAATAAGTGCAGGTCAACGTGCGACCGCCGGCGCTATTGAGCATGTTCGAATCGATCGCGAGACTCTTGAACCGCGTGTGAAAGTGATCGGCTCAGACTTATGGAGCAACGAGCCGGGCTTTGTTGAGTCACTCGGTGATACCGCGGTGACCGGTGTTTGTGGCTCGGGAATCATCGAAGTAATCGGTGAAATGTATTTGAGCGGCATTATTGATCAAGATGGCGTAGTGCGAGGCGAGCTGACCAGCAAATCGCCACGCATCGTCGGCGATGATCGAACGTTCTCGTATTTATTTTATGACAACGGTGAGACAAAGCTTTATGTCACGCAAAATGATGTGCGAGCAATTCAATTGGCCAAAGCGGCGCTGCGTGCAGGCATCGACTTGCTCGTTGAGCATGCAGGATCGCCAATTGTCCATGACATACGTCTTGCTGGCGCATTCGGTGCACACATCGATCCGGTTTATGCGATGGTTCTCGGCTTGGTGCCAGATTGTCCGGTTGCTGGTGTGCGTGCAGTCGGCAACGCTGCCGGCGCGGGAGCAGTTCAATCGTTGCTGTCGCGAAAATTGCGTCATGAAATGGAAGATGCTGTTCGCAAGGTGACGAAAATTGAAACAGCGACTGAACCAAGATTTCAGCAACTATTTGTCGAGGCGATGGCGTTTCCTCATAAAACTGCTGAGACTCCTAACTTGGCAAAGGTCATTGATTTGCCAGCCCGAAGTCTCAACAACAATGACGGACCTACTCGTTCGGGTCGGCGTCGCCGCTCGGCCAGTGGCGTGGCAGAATAGAAAACATGTCAGACGTAACACGCACCAAACGATCGGGTGGGCGAGCAGGTCGCCAAAACTTGCGAACCTCGCACGAACCCGAGCGTGACGCGTTTATTACGCGACTAATCAAACCATACGAACTGGTTTCTGACGAAGGTCTTGAATTAATCGAACACAATGCCGACACGGTGCTTGAAGAAGTTGGTATTGAAGTTCGCGATTACCCATCGGCGATTAAGCGATTCAAAGATGCCGGTGCCGATGTTGACGGAACCAGAGTGCGTTTTCCGCGAGGGATGTGTCGCAAAATAGTTTCGGCAACTGCGCCGAGCGTTTATACACAGCACGCTCGAAATCCAATTAACAATGTGCAGATTGGCGGCAATGCAACAGTGTTTGCGCCAAATTATGGTTCGCCGTTTGCATACGACATCGACAATGGACGTCGTTACGCAACAATCGTCGACTTTCAAAATTTTGTGAAGCTTGCATATATGTCGCCACGAATGCACCACTCGGGTGGCACAGTTTGTGAGCCGGTTGATATACCTGTGAGCAAGCGCCACCTCGACATGGTTTACGCGCACCTGAAATACAGTGACAAAGGTTTTATGGGTTCGGTCACTGCCGGTGAACGCGCGCAAGACAGCGTCGACATGGCTCGAATTGGTTTTGGTGGTGATTTGCAAGATCGAACTGTCATGACAAGTTTGATCAACGCTTCGTCTCCGTTGGTTTGGGATGCATCAATGCTTGCCTCGGCTGAAATTTATGCGCTGAACAATCAAGCGACAATTATCACGCCGTTTATTTTGGCTGGCGCGATGGCGCCGTCGACTTCGGCAGGCGTTGCTACTCAAACTCTTGCTGAGGCTCTGGCAGGCATGATGTTTACGCAACTGGTTCGACCTGGCGCGCCGGTCATTTTGGGTTCGTTCGCTTCGTCGATGTCGATGCAAACAGGTGCGCCAACTTTCGGCACGCCAGAGCCGGCGATTGTTTTGTACACGATGGCTGCGTTGGCACGACGTTTGGGTGTGCCGTTTAGATCTGGTGGCTCGTTGACTGCCTCAAAGTTGCCCGACGCACAAGCGGCCTACGAGAGTTCGGCAACGCTCATACCAACTTTGATGGCTGGCACGAATTTTGTACTTCATGCCGCGGGTTGGCTTGAAGGTGGTCTTGCAATTGGTTATGAAAAATTCATTTTGGATGACGACCAACTCGGCATGATGGCAACTTTCGCCAAAGGCTTAGACGTCTCGCCGAACGGGCAAGCACTTGACGCAATTCGCGAAAACCCACCGGGCAATCATTTCTTGGGCACGGCCCATACTCTTGCGAATTTTGAGTCGGCGTTTTATCGCTCTACGACCTCTGACAATTCAAGTTACGAGCAATGGCTCGAAGACGGTGGCGATGATGCCGCAAAGCGTGCCAACAAGATCTGGAAAGAGCGACTTGCGTCATATGTCGCACCACCGCTTGACGACGCGATTGACGAAGAACTCAAAGAGTTTGTCGCCAAGCGCAAGAGCGAGTTGCCTGACACCTTCGGCTAAAAACCCTCTAGTATTGGGAAAATGTCAATTCTTTCACGCCTCAAAAAATCTTCAGTCAAGGTCACACCTGCAGTAAAAGAGCTCGTTAGCAACATGCGCTACGAGTTGATACCGATGAAGAGCATCGAGCAAGGCATTCTTGACTTGCCGACTGGCGCACCAGTTTCTGTGACATGTTCGCCAGCCAAGGGCATTAGTGCGACCCAAGAAATCTCGGCGAGGTTGATCGCCGCAGGTCACGAAGTAGTGCCGCACTTTGCCGCACGTTTGGTTGAGTCGCGTGAACATGTAACCAAGTTGGCATCGTGGGTGCGTGAGCAAGGCATCAAAGAAGTTTTCTTGATTGCTGGCGACGCAGAGAAGCCTGCTGGTCCTTATAACGATGGCGTTGAATTGTTGCGAGACTTTTTAGACAGCAACAGTGGCGTAGACCGAGTTGGCTTCGGCAGCTATCCAGACGGCCATGCGTTTATCAGTCGCGAAGATCTGAGTACCGCCTTGCATCACAAACAAAAATTGCTCGAAGAGGCTGGTGTTCAAGGTCTTGCGTCAACTCAAATGTGCTTTGATGTTCCGTTGATTCGTTCGTGGCTCGAACAAGAACGTAATAACGGCTTCAAGGTGCCGATTCAACTTGGTGTGCCAGGTGTTGTTGATCGCACTCGATTGATGACTCTTGGTGTTCGAGTCGGAGTTGGCCAGTCGATGCGTTATTTGAGCAAGAACAAGACTTCAATTATCAAGATGCTTTCACCTGGTGGTTACGACCCGACAGAACTTGTAGCCGGCTTGGCTAAAGATGCTCAGCGCTTGAACATTGTTGGTCTGCACTCGTTTACGTTCAACAGCGTTGCCGACACGGCAGTTTGGCAGCGAGAAGTGATGGCCAGTTAGTGAAAACAGATGTAGTCGTCATTGGTGCCGGTGTAATCGGCGGGGCGGTTGCTTTTGAACTTGCCAAGGCAGGTCGCACAGTTGTCATCGTCGACAAAGGTTCGGCCGCTGGTGCCGGTTCTACCTCGGCTTCGTCGGCGATTATTCGTTTTAGTTATTCGACCCTTGATGCAGTGTTAATGGCTTGGGAATCTGCGCCGATGTGGGAGAACTGGGCGAGTTATCTCGGCGTAAATGACCCTGATGGTATGGCAAAATTTATTCGCACCGGCTATCTCGTTTATCGCACTGAGGGTTACAGCGGAGAAGCAGTTCGCAAAATTTGGGACGAGATCGGTATTCCGTATGAGATACTCAGCGCCGAGCAATTGCGCAAGAAGTTTCCGGCACTTGATTCTGGAAGTTATTGGCCGCCGAAAAAAATTGACGATCCAGCATTTGGTGATGACGCGGTTGGTGAGTTGAGTGGTCTTTATGATCCGCTTAGTGGGTTCATGGACGACCCGATGCTTGCGGCGCATAATTATATTTTTGCGGCGAAACATCATGGCGCTGAAACCAGGTTTAAGTCTGAAGTTGTTTCGATCGATAACGACGGTAAAAAGATAACCGGAGTGACTTTGGCGAGTGGAGAAAAGATTGAAGCGCCGATTGTTATCAATGCCGCCGGGCCGCATGCAAGCAAAATAAATCGCATGGCTGGCGTCGCTGCTGAAATGAATATTCGCCATCGGCCGTTGCGTCAAGAGGTCTACGTGGCGCCCGCACCTGACGGTTTCAAATTAGAAGACGATGCACCAGTTGTTGCTGACCTCGACACGGGTATTTATTTCAGACCACACCCTGGCGGAACTTTGAATTTGGGCGGCACCGAGCCGGCGTGCGACGAGTTACATTGGGTCGAAGACGCAGATGACTGGCGCCAAGAAACGACCGTTGAAATTTGGGAGACGATGATGTTGCGTCTTGCAAGGCGCATGCCAGATTTTGGCGTGCCAGTTTCGCCGTCAGGTATTGGCGCGCTTTACGACGCAACCGACGACTGGGTACCGATTTACGATCGCTCGAGTTTGGACGGATTTTTCATGGCTTGTGGCACAAGTGGCAATCAGTTCAAGAATGCTCCGCTGGCCGCGATTTTTATTCGATTGCTGATCGAAGCGGCTGAGGCTGGCAAAAATCATGACGACGAGCCAATTCGTTATGTTGGGCCACGATCTGGCAAAGAAATTAACATCGGAGCATTTTCGCGATTACGCCAAGCACTCGTAACTTCTGGAACGGTGATGGGTTGATTCGCTGATGCGAACTTCGCTGAGCGACTTACTCGCAACAAAAAAAATCATCCTTGCTGATGGTGCAACGGGCACAAACTATTTCGCACTTGGTTTGACATCGGGTGAGCCGCCAGAGTTTTGGCTCGATTCGCACCCCGAACGAGTTGCCGGTTTGCATCAACAATTTGTAGACGCGGGTGCAGACATAATTTTGACCAACACATTTGGTTGCAACAGTCATCGTTTGAAATTGCACAATGCTCAGGCTCGAACATATGAACTTGCCACGAAGGCTGCCGAGAGTGCTCGAGGCGTTGCTGATTCGAGTTCGCGCCCAGTGGTAGTAGCTGGCTCAGTTGGGCCAACAGGTGAATTGTTTGAACCGCTTGGTGCTTTAACCCACGAAGTTGCAGTTGCAAGTTTTGAAGAACAAATTCGTGGACTAAAAGACGGTGGTGCAGATGTTGTGTGGATTGAGACAATGTCAGCGATTGAAGAAGTTCGAGCGGCTGCTCAGGCGGCGATAAATGTTTCAATGCCATATACGGCAACTTGCAGTTTTGACACTGCCGGCCGAACGATGATGGGGCTCAAGCCCGATGGTTTAGCAGAGGTTTTTGCAGGTCTTGCCGTAGCGCCGGTAGCGATGGGTGCAAATTGTGGCGTTGGTGCCTCAGACATTTTGGTAACGGCACTTGAAATGGGTGCAACGGCGTCACATTCACATTTACCGATTATCACAAAAGGTAACTGTGGAATACCTCGTTTTGAAGGTGTCGAGATCAAATATTCAGGAACCCCCGAATTGATGGCGCGATACGCAACCATGGCTGTTGATGCGGGAGTGCGAATTGTCGGTGGATGCTGCGGAACTTCACCCGAACATTTGGCGGCAATGCGAAATGCAATCGACAGTCATGTCGACGGATCACGACCCACAATTGAAACGATAATTGAAGAAATTGGGCCGCTGACGAACAAGCCACCTACCGACAATGATCCGAATCGGCGCAAGTCTCGCCGCGGCTAGTAGTTTCAAACGCCCTAGGCGCAGTGTTACTTCGCTTGAATTATCTGTTGAAGTCTTGAATCAGCGGTTGGTCTCGCGCCCAGGTGTTCGATGACCCAGGCTGCGACTTTTGTTGCAAATTGCGCTGCTTCAACTGGAGAATTTGACTTTAGATAATGGGCGAGAAAGGCACCGGCGAAAGAGTCTCCCGCGCCGGTTGCGTCAACGAGGTTGTTGGTTGCCGGTGGAATTTGGGTTGTGGTTTTTCCGTCGAAGACAAGGGCGCCATCGGCATCGAGTTTCAAAATTATTAACGCATCAGTGTAAATGCTTGCGAGCGCACGGACGATTGCTTCTGGTTCGTCGCAACCTGTAAGAACTCGACCCTCGTCGTAGTTCGGAAAGAAAATATTAATTGCTAGGTCTTTTGTCCATGACAAAAATTGATCAACACCCATTTCTTGAATCATTTGAAATGACGCGGGATCAAATGAAATCGTCAAGTTGTTTTGCTGCGCAAGTTGAGCTGCGACACGAGCCGCTGAGCGCGGTGGGTCAGTGAAGAAACTCCACGCGGTGAGGTGTAGATGATTTGAAGAAATTATTGCTTTTCGAGGCAACTCGGAAGGAATCAAATAAAAGTCGGCACCGTGACCCGAGACCATGCTTCGCTCACCGGTTTGGTCGACAAAGACAGCAACACTGCCGGTGAGATGTGCATCGGTTTCAACAAAGTGATATTCAATTTTCTCTTTCTCGAGGTCTTCGCGAGCAAGTTGTCCAAAACGGTCACGACCGATTTTGCCGATAAATCGTGTGTTGAGCCCGCAACGTTTTGCCCAAACTGCCAAATTGGCCGCACTACCGCCAGGGGTGAGCATGACTTCACCGAATGAGTCGCCACCTTTGAGAAGGCTGTTGTTCGTGCGAATCAGTACATCCCATGCAAAATCGCCGACAACGCAAAGTGATGTTGACATCACCTTTAACGGTATCGCCAGAATTTACTGGTGGATGATTCGAGTTGCGCTGCGCGACTCGACTGTGGCGAGCACGCCAACTGCGCCGATAACAAATGTTGCGCCAATAATTCGCGGAACAGTCAGCGGCTCACTGAGAAATACCACACCGGCGATAATTGATGCGACGGGTTCGAAAGTTTGAATAATCGCTGTCTTGCCCGTGCCGATTAGGTTCATGCCGGCATACAACGTTGCAGTCGGAATCACGGTTGCGACAATTGCCATCATTAACACACTGATCCAACCTGAGAGAGAATCAGGGAAGACGACAGCTACCGAATCTGGCGTGATTAATGAATAGATGGCAAATGATGTTGCAGCACCAAACATCACAATTGTGACGCCAGTAGGCAAATCAACTTTTGGTAAAACTCTCGAGCTGATGATCATGTAGAACGCGTATTCAACTGCGACTATTAACACAAGAATCACGCTCAATGCGTCGGCGTTGCCAACTTGGCCAGCGGCGATTGCTACACCGATGAGAGTTGAAATTAGACACCAAACGATTATCGAGCTTGGCTTGTTGCCGAGGAGCCACCATGAGAGCAACACCACAATTATCGGGTTGCAGTAAAAAATTGTAATGGCAAGACCGCTATCAATGTTTTCGATTGCGGTGAAATAGAGAATCGTCGCAATGAAGTAGCCGAGGGCACCGAGCAAAAACAGTTGCCCGAAAAGTTTTGGCCGCGGCCACTTCGCTTTTGGTTGATTTGTTGATCGGTTCTTTTGCGAAGCTATCTTGCGAACGACCAGCATCAGTAGTGTGGCGACCGTAAAGCGGGCAAGCAAGGTGCCGACTGCATTCGCACCGCTGTCGTACGAGAATTTCGCGAAGGTTGGTGCGAGTCCAAAGCCGATGCTGCTGATAATTATCAGCGCTACACCTAAAACATTTGGATTTTTACGCACTTGGTAAATCTATTACATCTTGAGATATCAGTTCGTAAAGTACGTCAAAGTGATTGCGCGATTTGAACTCTTTCTGTTTTGCAATTGAATGGTTTTTAACTGATGACCAAGCTGTTGCAAACTCTTTCGATTGTCGTTTGAATTCGCTCGTTTCGTTTTCCCCCCAAATCACAGCAATCGGTGTGTCTTGAGCCTTTGCGACGAAACTTATTGGCGAGAACGCTTGGGCTGTTTGTGTGGTTAGCCTCACCGCGTCGTTAACTGAAGTGTTAACGATTGGCTCTAGGTCGAAAACACCAGAGACCATAATCGCACTCCCAAATTTTGGTGTGTCTGGATTGCACAGTTTCATCGCCACTAGGTGAGCGCCGGCTGAGTGACCAATCAAAGTGATGTTTTGTGGCTCGTGTCTTTTTGCAAGAAAGTCGATCGCCTGCGATGTCTGCCTTACGAGCATTTCAAGCGGTTCGCTAGGGCATAGCGAGTAATTAACTGATGCCACATTGCAGCCCAAGCTGTGCCAGCCCGGTGTGAGAAAGGTGCCGTCATCCGCCGAGAGTCGTCGCCAGAATCCGCCGTGTACGAAGATGATTAGTTTTTTTGAATCAGCCTTTTCTGCGAACCACAACCAGGAGTCGTCATGCGAGGCATATTGCAGTTTGGCGTGACTTAACTTCTGGCGCGAGGCTTGGCCGGCGCGGGCGTATTCATCCAAATAAATCTGGATATTTTCGATGCACGACGCAGGGGTGTATTCGCGCTCGAGTTCGGCCGCGCTGAAAGAGCGCCAGGTCATAACAGAGTGTTCGTCGCGTGCACGGTGCAAATCTATAACACGATTGCGCGACTAAGGTTTGAGCGGGATGCGAGCACAGAGACTAGTAAGTCAGGTCGACGCGCGGCTTGGGTTGCATGGCCGATTGTCGATTTGGCTTTTCGCCTTGCTGCTGCTCAGTCGATTTTCGGTTTTAGGAGCTGCACTAACTGTCGTTGTTGTGAGTGGGCAAGTGTTTTTGGGTTCGCAAATGATTGAGCGTTATGGCGCGCTCAGAGCGTTGCCTGCATTAAGTCGAGTCGGAATCAGTTTTTGTGTCGGCGCTACTATTTCGACGTTTGTTTACATTGCCATTGTTACGTTCAGCAATCGATGGCTGGCGATTCTTGGTCAGGTTGGTCTGTTGGTTTGTGCTTGGGGGTTGCGTCGTGTCTCTCATCTAGGCGAAGCGGTT
>SXGQ01471323.1_pt1 | contig 17405 bp, 17 predicted proteins | sample 3178371 | NCBI WGS metagenome assembly SXGQ01 (sample SAMN11356859, study PRJNA531348) | freshwater metagenome | isolation source: freshwater sample F1-20 | place: China: Fuxian Lake, Yuxi | collected 2017-12-25 | reverse complement strand
ATCGAAGCCAAAGCCCTCCGCAAAATGCGCCACCCCACCCGCTTCCGCAAACTCGAAGGCTTCATCGAACTCCCCGGAGCTTAAGCCATTCTTCCCTCAGGAATCTCAGCCCAACCTGAGATTGTTACTCATATTTTTCAATTCTGGAAATCTTCTCGTAACAGCACCCATCAATTGTGGTAGCTACCGGAGGGATGAACGATAACAAATCCGACTCACCGTTTTTCGCAACCACCCGATGGACCTTAATCGGTGATGTGGCGGATGCACGGCAATCGCTAAAGGCACTGGGTGAATTGCTCGCCATCTACTGGAAGCCGCTCTACCGCTACGCCCGAAGAGTTGGCAAATCCCCGGAGGATGCTGAGGATTTGGTCCAAGGCTTCATGGGCCAGCTCATCGAAAACGACACCTTGCGCCATCCGGATCCAGCGAAAGGACGCTTTCGCACCTATCTGCTGACTTTGTTCAACCACTGGATGATCAACGAATGGAAACGCGGTGCCCGGACAAAACGCGGCGGCGCACTCCACCACCTTTCCTGCGATTGGAAAAACGCCGAATCGGGGCTAGCCCCGGAACCTGCCGATCCCCGCAGCCCGGATCTGCTTTACGACCGCGAATGGGCGTTGGCCCTGTTGGACGCCACACTCAACCGATTGCAGAAAACCTGCCGTGCGGAAGGCCGCGCTTCAGCATTCGAACTTCTCAAACCCTGCCTCACAGCCGACACCACGCGAATTTCCTATCAGAAAATCGCCGCCTCCCTGGGCATGAGCGACGGCGCGGCACGTGTGGCGGTTCATCGTTTGCGCAAGCGCTACCGCCAATTTCTACGGGAAGAAATCTCGCGCACACTCGCCGACCCCAAGCAGGCGGACGAAGAACTGCGCGTGCTTTTCACCACACTTACTAGCTGAGACCCCTTGTTCACCGAAAAAATTTCCAGTAACAATTTCCCATCCGCGTTGTAGCACAGGCCGGAATCATGACCACCCGACCATCATCTCCAGCTTGTCCGGACTGCGGCGAACCACTTCCTGCGGATTCCCCCCACACGTTGTGCGCCTCCTGCCTGCTGCGGCAGGCGCTCGCTTCCCAAACCATCGCCGGAGAGGGCAAATACGGCCCCATGTCACCGCCGCTAACACCAGAGGAAATCGCGGACCGCTTTCCAGGATTCGAAATCCTCGAATGCCTCGGCCGCGGCGGTATGGGCGTGGTTTACAAGGCCCGCCAAACGTCGCTCGACCGCTGGGTGGCCATCAAACTCGTGGCCCCGGAAAAACACGGCGAGGAAAGATTCTCGGGGCATTTCGCCCGCGAGGCAGCCACACTCGCCAAACTAAGCCACCCGAACATCGTTACCATCCACGACTTTGGCGAGACGGACGGACTGTTCTTCATCGTCATGGAGTTCGTGGATGGCGTGAATCTCCGCGATCTGGTGCGCGACGGCCGACTCGCCCCGGAACAGGCACTGGCCATCGTCCCTCCTATTTGCGACGCCCTGCAATACGCCCATGACAAAAAGATCGTCCACCGCGACATCAAGCCGGAGAATATTTTGTTAGATCGTGAAGGCCGGGTAAGGATCGCGGACTTCGGCATCGCCGCGCTGCTGGGAGGCCCCGGCGATCCGGCTGGCACCCCCCCTTACGCAGCTCCCGAGCAAACGGTTCCCAACGCCACCACCGACCACCGCGCGGACATCCACGCCCTCGGGGTCGTGTTCTATGAAATGCTCACCGGCGAGCGCCCGAGCGGCGAATTCATCGCGCCATCGAAACGCTCGGACACCGACAGCCGTCTTGATGACATGGTGCTCCGCGCAATGTCAAAAAACCCGGCACAGCGATTCCAAACCGCCGCCGAGTTCAGGACGGTGGTGGGTAACGTCAGCACTGCTCCAGCGCCCGACGCAACCTCTGTTAGGAAAAATCGCAAATGGATGATTTCCGCTGCGGCGTTGTTGGTGATTGGAGCCATCGGCTACGTGATCTGGCCGGAGCAAACACCAGTATCTGTAAAACTCGACAAACCTGCCATCGACACAGCGGCAGGTGACACCAAGCAAAAGGATCTTCCGCTGATCGATGCGGCTCACATCTCTTTGGATGGCATAAAAGCACTGCTGGATCATTCGGTGAACCCGGAGCAAGCCGCAATCCTCCTGGCGAGGGCCGCAAACGAAATCAAGGGTGAAAGCCGACGCTCCAGCTTCGCTTCCATTGTCATCTCAAAATTGTGCAATAAGGGTCAATCGGAAGAAGCATGGAATCTCATCAGTCCCGATGCGGGGATCGTTCGTGAAACGCAGGTGGCGGCGTGGTTTGCATCAAGCAAGGAGTCATTGGATCAACGCTTGATGCGGATCGAAACTCTCAGAAATCCCAAAGAGCGGGAGAATGCGATGAGAAGTCTTTTCGAAAATGTCTCCATCGACGAGATATGCTCACTGGACTTCAACCGGATCATCACCCAGTCCACAACCGAGAGGCAGAGGATTTTTGTTTCATTGCATTCCAAAATTCAGCACCACGTCGATGGCGAAAAGGCAACCGAAGAATACCTGAAACTTTTGCGCAAAGGTCTTTCTCTTGCCGCCGATGGCTGGCTCTCCGCATCGGATGCGGGCTATTTGTTCAGCACGGTCGGTGACCAAGAGGCATTCGCCCAATGGGAGATGATTGAAGGAGTGAAATGGGACATCCCAAAAGAATGTTATGACAAAGTCCGCGAAGTGGTCATTCGGAACATGTCCACCGAGAACCCCGAGCGGGCGATCCGGACGCTGGTTGAACAAATCCCGGTGAAACACCGCTATCCACACTTGGCGATCGTCTACAAAAGAATGATCGAAGACGCCCCGGGAACTTCAGTCGAAAAGGTGCGGAATCTGCTTTCCGAATTCGATGAACGAACCGCCGAGCAGCTAAGCGAATGCATCATCCGGGAGGCGCTCCAGACCGGCGAACTCGAACTCGCCAAGGAATGGATGGAAAAAATCACCAACGGCAAACTCCGTGTGGAATTCACCGAATCGTATGCTTCCGCACTCAAACGGAGGCAACAGGACTTGAGAAATGGCCTTCGCCCCCCTGACTCAACAGAGCCCAAACCCAACTAAAGCGATGGATCGCGGGCCACAGACCAAAATATATCGTTCACCAAGCCACAGTCTTCGATCTCGGCGACACCTCCTTTAGCGATTTCACCACCCTCCCCGGAGCCTGATTCCCCCTCGCCCGAACATTTCACTGGCAGCTCACCCATTCCCATGGAGGTTCACCCCATGCGGAATCCATGCCTCTTTCTCAATCTCCTGATAGCCTCGATCTCCGTCAGTTGCTTCCCATTCTCCTCCTCCACCCCCGGCCAGTCTTCCCTCTCAAGGGAACAAACCGTCAAAACCCAAATCTTCCTCGACTCAAAAGGCTTCGGCCCCGGAGTCGTCGATGGCAAACCCGACGAGTTCACCCGCAAGGCACTCGCCATCTACCGCCAGGCAAGCTCGCTGCCGGACAACTGGACACCTCCGGTCGATTCCATCGAAGCCTTCACCCGATACACCATCACCTCTGCCGATGTCTCCACCCTTGGAACCATGGCCAACGAACCCGCAGACATGGCGAAACTCCAACGCTTGCCTTATGAAACGGCCCTCGAACTTCTATCAGAACGCTTCCACACCACCCAAACCTACCTCCGCCAATTGAATCCCGGCACCGACATGGAAAACCTCCCGGCAGGCACAATCATCATCGCCCCGAACGTCGCCAACCCCTTCCGCGTGCACGATTACCCATCCTGCTACCCCGCAGCCTCCTCATCATCCGCCACACAGCGCCACGTCATCGTCGATATCCAATACCGCATGCTCCAGGTCCGGCAGGGCTTCACCACCCTGACCGCATTCCCCATCACCCCCGGCTCCGCGGAGCACCCAGCACCCGTCGGCGACTGGAAAATCGTCGGTGCCGTCCCCTACCCATGGTTCCGCTACGATCAAGGCGTCCTCAAACGCGGCGAACGCACCGAAACCTACTACAATCTCCCGCCCGGACCCAACAGCCCCGTCGGCATCCTCTGGGCAGGCCTCAACCGCCCCGGCATCGGAATCCACGGCTCACCCACCCCGGACACCATCGGCCGCGCAGGCAGCCACGGCTGCATCCGCCTCTCAAACTGGGACGCCGCAACCTTCCGCACCCTCGTCAACAAAGGAACCAAAGTCACCATCCGCTGACCTCCCCCACCCATTCCGTTAGAAAATCCACCCCTCGAAAACCTCCCCCACCCCATCCTTGATTCCGCTTCCAGATTCCAAACCCCTCGCTTAACCTCACCTCCCTCCCCCTCCCACGCCTCCCATCTCCATGGAATCCACCGAAGAATTCACCAGAATCGAATCCATCTTCGTCCGCCATCGCAACGCCCTCATGGTCCGCGGACAATTCACCTCGATCTACACCGATCACTACCTCCACCTGATGGAACATGGCCTCCGCTACCCGGGCGAACTCGACCAAATGCTCAAGGACTCCCTCGCCATGCTGACCCTCCACCTCGTCGCCCGCCCATGGGCGGAAACGATCGCCTGGACGGTCAACCTCCGCGCCCCTCGCATCAACCTCTTCGTCACCGGCGGCTCCATCTCCGAATCCATCACCGGCCGCATCTTCACCGAGGACGTCCGCGAACCGGACCGCAACTTCTTCTACGCCCAATCCACCACCGTCCAAGGCTCCGAACCACGCCTCTCCACCCTCGAAGTCGAAGACCGCGATCCCGCCAACTGGGTCTCCACCTACTACCTCCAATCCGAACAACGCCCCGCACGCGTCTTCCGCCTCGATGACGAATGGTTCGTCCTCATCGCCGCCCAACCCGACTGCGACCTCGAATGGCTCGAATCCCTCACCATCGAGAAAATCGAGTCCATCGAAACCGACGAACAAACCCACCTCCTCGAAACCAGGCGCTTCCGCTTCCATTGCGGCTGCACCCTCGAAAAAATCCTGCCCATCCTCGGCGGCTGGCGGGACCGCCCCGACGAGCTGTTCGCCGACTCGGAAATGATCCGAATCCAATGCCCGCGCTGCGCCGCAAGCTACCAAGTCACCCGCGACATGCTCTAACAGCCTGATCGACCCTCCACCCGTCTCACGCCAGCGCCTTGTCCAGCGCCGCCTTCACAAACCCCGCGAACAACGGATGCGGATGGTTCGGCTTCGACAAAAACTCCGGGTGAAACTGCGCCCCGACATAAAACGGATGATCCGGCAACTCCACGATCTCAACCAAACCCTCGCTCGCCGAAACCGACGAAATCACCAGCCCGCACTCCTGCAGTCGATCCTGATAGTCCGAATTCACCTCATACCGGTGCCGGTGCCGCTCATGAATCCGATCCACATTCCCATACAGATCCGACGCCTTGGTCCCGGCGAAAAGAATGCTCTCGCACGATCCTAACCGCATCGTCGCACCCATATCTTCCACACCCTTCTGCTCCTCCTGCAAACAAATCACAGGATGCGCCGTCTTCTTGTCAAACTCCGTCGAATTCGCGTCTTTCAACCCACAAACATTCCGCGCGAACTCGATCGTCGCGATCTGCATCCCAAGACAAATCCCGAAATACGGAATCTTGTTCTCACGCGCATACTTCGCCGCCAGAATCTTGCCCTCGATCCCTCGATCCCCGAAACCACCAGGAACCAGAATCCCGTCAACATCCCCAATCACTTCCTTCGCCCCGCGATCCTCAATCGCCTCCGCCTCCACCCGCACAATCTGTACCTTCGTATCGTGATGCGCCCCCGCATGAATCAGTGACTCGTAAATCGACTTGTACGCATCCTGCAACTCGATGTATTTCCCCGCCACCGCGATCGTCACCTTGTGCTTCGGATGAATCACCCGCTGCACGAACCGCTCCCAGTCATCCAACGCCGGCGCAGGCGTATGCCCCAACCCGATCTTGTCCACCACTAACCGGTCGATCTTGTCCCGACGCAAATCCAACGGACACTCGTAAATCGTGTGCGCCACATCGCGGAACGCCACCACGTTCTTCTTCTCCACATTGCAGAACATCGCGATCTTCCGCCGGTTGTCCTCATCCAGATCCGTCTCCGTCCGACAAATGATGATGTCAGGCTGGATGCCCAGCTCCCGCAACTTCGCCACCGACTGTTGCGTCGGCTTCGTCTTCGCCTCACCCGCCGCCTTGATGTAAGGAAGCAACGTCACGTGGATGAAACAAACATTCTCCTTCCCCACCTCCAATGCGAACTGCCGCAACGCCTCAATGAACAACAAACCCTCCATGTCACCCACCGTTCCCCCGATCTCCGTGATCAGAACATCAATCTCGGGATTGTTGTTGGTCACCAGATGCATCCGCGACTTGATCTCATCCGTCACATGCGGAATGAACTGAACAGTCTTCCCCAAATACTCACCCCGCCGCTCCTTCTTGATCACCGAGTCAAACACCTGACCCGACGTCAGGTTGTTCATCCGCGATAGCACACCGGAGGTGAAACGCTCATAATGACCGAGATCAAGATCCGTCTCGGCACCGTCATCCAAAACATAAACCTCACCATGCTGATAGGGCGACATCGTCCCCGGATCAACATTCAGATAGGGATCGAACTTCTGCATCAGCACCTTCAACCCGCGGTGCTCCAGCAAGGTTCCAATTGACGCTGCAGCCAAGCCTTTGCCGAGTGAGGAGACGACGCCGCCGGTGACGAAGATGTATTTCATGAGTTTGTTTAAGTAAGCGGAGATCAGTGGGAGTTCGTGGAAAGTAATCGTTCAATCTCAAGCGCCTGCTCCGGAGTATCCACTCCCGGAGAGGTGTCGTTCGTGATCAAAACGCGGATCGATGCGCCGTTCTCAAGCGCACGCAGCTGCTCAAGCGACTCCGCCATCTCTAACGGCGATGGTGCCCAGGTCACGAAACGCTCAAGAAAACTCCGCCGGTATCCGTAAATCCCCTTGTGCCTCAACACCGGCAACCCCACCACCGCATTCCGGAAAAACGGCAGCGGCGACCTCGAAAAATACAACGCCCGCCCGTCCAACGCCGTCACCACCTTCACCACATTCGGATCACCCACCACCGGATCCGCCGCATCTAACGGATTCGCCGCCGTCGCCATGTCCAACGCCGGATCCTCCAACAGCGCCACCGCCAGCTCATCGATCAGCGCCGGATCAATCAACGGCTCATCCCCCTGGATGTTGATCACATGCGTCGCCTCCGGCACACTCCGCGCCGCCTCGGCAATCCGGTCCGTCCCCGTCGGATGATCCGCGGAAGTCATCGCAACCCGCCCGCCAAAACCCAAAACCACATCGCGGATCCGCTCGTCATCCGTCGCCACCATCAACCCGTCCAATCTCGAACACGCCAAACACCGCTCCCACACATGCTGGATCAGCGGTTTCCCCGCAATCCGATGAAGCGGTTTCCCGGGGAACCGCGTGGAGGCCCAACGCGCCGGAAGGACACCAAGAACAGAGTTGGGGAAGGACGATTGGGACACGCGGAATACAGGCTGGGGAATCCTACGCGGAGCCCCCACCCGCGGACAAGAGCGGTTTCCAAAAATCAGAGAAAAACATGCAACTCACAGAAAACCAACACTTCGCCAAACCTCATCGTCCCTCCCCCTCCGACAAATGCGCCAACGCCTTCTGATAGCTCGCATTCCCCAAATAATGCCGCAATTTCGCGTCCAATTCCCCACGGTGATCCTCCGCCCACGCCGTAATCGCCAAAGACACCTCCTGCAACGCCATCAAATGGCTCTCCGCATCTCGGTCCCGCCACGAATGATCGGCAATCACAGCGATTCTCTGCCGCAACAATGCTTGAAGTTCAGGGTGCACACGCACAGTGGATCAGGGTTTCGCTGTCGCTTCCAACCGATAAAATCCCTTCCCCTCTCCCCCCGGCATCACCCGCCACTCCCCTCCTCCGGAAACCTCGATCCGCTCCTCCGGCACCTCCACCCACCCCACCAATTCGGTCGACTCCATCACCCGCAAATCCAAAAACCTCAGCGCCTCCTCCTCCGGAGAAAAAACCAGAATCCCTCCCGCCTCCCATCCTAACAGCGAATCTCCCGCCCCCGCATCTCCCCCCAGCGCATACTCCACTAGATTCGGAAACCCGTCCCCATCCGGATTCTCCAGCATCCCTCCCGCCCCACCAACCCCACCCACCCAATCCAAATACGGCTGATCCGCATTCAAACCCAACACCTCTGTTAGAACCTCCCGCCCCTCCAACAAATCCATAACCCGCCCCGTCGCCTCTCCGATCCCCACCAGCACTCGGTTCGCAATCTGCGCCTGCGCCACCGTCGACGGATGGAACCCGTCCTTGCAAAACAACCGGTCCGGCGGGTTGTAGGGATCCGGTTGATAGAACATCACCGTCCCGTTCAAATGAAACGGCTGCGCATCCAGAATCTCGTTCGTTAGAAGATCAACCCGCGCCACTGCCGCACCCTTCGCCGCCGCCATCGCCCGGATCGCCGCATTCAGATCCGCCACCCTCCCCCTCGCCCGCACCCGCCCCACCGGATCCTCGTAATTGTCGTTGTTCGCGATCTCCGGCGTCGCCGCAATGTCCGGCACCGTCGCAATCACGATCGGCAACCCGGGCTCCCGGCTCCGGATGAAATCATGGATCTCCTCCAGATTTTCTAACATCTCCCCCAGCACCGCCGGCTCCACCACATCATGGAAAATCCCGTTGTAATCCGACTTCAGATCATTCCCTCCCAGAAAAATCACCGCCACATCCGCATCATACAGCTCATCAATCAACGCCAGCCGGGTCCTCCAACGGAACGCCTCCTCAACCCCGCCAAAAGCGTCCAGAATCGTCGACTCGATCACCTCCACCCAACCCGACGTCGTAAACCCCGGCACCCCGAAATTCCGCTCATACCCACCGTTCCGGAAATCCTGATAGGACAACACCGTCCGCTCATAGTCCCCGAAATCCACATCCCCCGGCCTCCTCTCCTCCAAAATCTCCACCCAGTTCCTCACATTCGCCTCAATCCCTAACAGTTCCTCCCTCGGCCTCGCATCCGGCGCACTGAACGGAACCTCGAACCGATACTCCTCCGTCAAACTATCCCCGATCGCCACCACACGCAAAGGTTCCGCCCCGGCAAATCCAGCCCCGGCCAACATCGCCAGCACCACCACCCACCCCATCTCGTTTTCCCGCATCCCCCACCCTACACACCAATCCCACTTTGTCCAAAACGTTGCCTCTTCACCAAAAACAACCCGATCAAACTCACCAGCGGCGACATCACCAAACAAAACAACCCTGGCCCCGGATCATCCATCCCACCCTCCACCAGGATCGGCAACAGAACCCCGATGAACGTCATCCCCACCACCCCCACGAACACCCACTGCAACACCGCCGACCTCGCCAAAAACCAAATCAAAAACGGCGCCACCGGAACCATCAAACTCCCCGCCACAATCGCCCCGATGAACGGATAAACCCACAAACCCGAATCCGCCAAATCCGCCAAATCGCTCGGATCACGCACCAAATCCCACAACTCCTCCCAAATCGTCCACCCCTGCGATTCCTCATACTCCGAATTGCACGGCAACACCTGAAACAACCCGAAAAACACCAACCCTCCGATCAGAAAAACCAACGCCACCACATTTCTACGCTCCTTGAAAATCGATACTTCACCCTCGCTCATCCCACCCAGTCTGACCACCCCCACCCGTCGGTCAACCCCACTTCACCCGATCCAAAATCGCTCGTTCAAACCCCTGATTTTCTGCAATATCCACCCGCTGCCCGCCTGCGAAAAACCGGAAACTTGCGGCTTTACAACCCCGGATGCCACGCTCATCGTCCCGCGCCCATGATTCTTGCTGCGACTGACTGGCTTTCCATCTCCATCAACCTCCTGTTGGTGATCTTCGTCATCGTCTGCCTGCTGATGACCCTGCTGATCCTCATGCAGCGTCCCAAGCAGGAAGGCCTCGGAGCAGCATTCGGCAGCAACGTCACCGATCAGGTCTTCGGCGCACGCACCACCAACGTCCTCCAACGCGGCACCGTCTATCTCGGCTCCCTCTTCTTCATCCTCAGCCTCACCCTCGCCGTGCTCATCGGCCACAAAAACAAAAAGGAAACCCTCCGCAAGGAAGAGGTCGCCAAAGTCGAACAAGCCGCAAAAGCAGACGAAAAACCCGTCGAACCCGCACCTCCCACCTCCCTCGCTGAAGAACTCCCGGACGCACCACCTGCCGAAACTCCAGCCACGGAAACCCCGGCCCCGGCCGATGCCCAACCCGCACCGGAAACCACGCCGCCCGTCGAAACTCCCGCTCCTCCTGCCGAAGAAACCACTCCCCCGGCGGAACCCACCACCCCTCCCGCCGAAGGCACCACTCCTCCAACGGAACCCGCCCCACCCGCCGAACCGGAATCCCCAACGGAAACCGAAACCCCGGCCGAAGGCTCAGAAAAACCCGAGCAACCGTGACGCTAAGGCGGCGCAACCATGGCCGCCGAATCGCCATCCCCTGAGTCCCCCATCTGGGACCGACCCGACGTTTTCCCCAAAGCCCCCGATGGCTTCGGCTGGGCCGATGCAAAAAATCATCGCACTCCCTGCGATTCCATCTCCTCCCTCGCCGACGCCATCCGCAACGACCCCTCCGGCACCATCGAGTTCGTCTGGACCCCGGAACACCCCCACCTCGTCGTCCCGGAAACCGTCGACGCCCTCTCCGATGCCGTCCTCGAAGCCCGCACCCGCTGGACCCGCAAAGACCTGTTAGAATCTTCCGCGAAACTCCGCTGGTTCTCCATCCTCCTCTCCGGATGGTCACTCTACCTCGTCTGGAATGCCCTCCAGCACATCACCAAAATCGCCGACAAGTCCGGCGTCTCCCTCCCGCTCTCAGACCGCCTCCGCCCCGCCATCAGCCACACCCTCGGCTCCACCTCCCTCGGCATCGCCCTCCTCCTCTTCCTCATCTTCGGCCTCATCCCATGGTATAGCGCCAGAAAGCGCGTCCTCGCACTCAAAAATTGGAACCAGGGCGGCCGCCTCGCCCTCCTCCCCGTCCTCCGCTTCGAGGTCTGGCTCGAATCCCAACGCGCCCCCATCACCCGCGCCATCCTCGTCCTCATCACCCTCGTCGGCCTCGCCCAAATCCCCCACGGAGAAACCTCCGTCCTCTCCGCAGGCCTCGTCAAACTAGCCTACTTTCAGGGCGAATGGTGGCGGCTCCTCACCGCTCCCTTCCTCCACGGAAACCTCATCCACTTCCTCATGAACGCCGCCGCCCTCGCCTACCTCGGCAAGCGCGTCGAAGCACTCGCCCGCTGGCCCCACGTCGCACTCGTCTTCATCTTCGCCGCCTGCGTCGGTGGCGAAGCCAGCGCCAGACTCCTCGCCACAAACTCCGTCGGCGCTTCCGGCGGCCTCATGGGCTGGCTCGGATTCCTCCTCGTCTTCGAAACCCTCCACACCCGCCTCGTCCCCCGCACCGCACGCCGCCGCCTCATCGCAGGCATCCTCACCACCGCCCTCATCGGACTGTTAGGCTATCAGTTCATCGACAACGCCGCTCACGCCGGCGGCCTCCTCGCCGGCATGGCCTACGCCGCCATCGTCTTCCCCAAATCCGCCTCGCCCGCACGCCCCAAAACCAACCTCACCGACCGCATCGCCGGCTCCCTCGCCCTCGCAGTCCTCGCCTCCTCCGCCATCCTTGCCATCTGGAAAATCTCCGGCCGTTAGACTCCGGAAAATCACCCGAGCGGAATCACATCCACCGCCACCTGCAACGTCTGCCCACCCGCACCCAGCGTCACCCCACGCAGCGGACTCACATCGGAGAAATCCCTCCCCCACGCAACCGTCACATGCCGCTCGCCCGGCATCAACTCGTTCGTCGGATCAAGATCCACCCACCCGGCCTCCTCCCCGCAAAACACCGAAACCCACGCGTGCGACGCATCCGCACCCGTCAACCGCTCCATCCCCTCCGGCGGAGCCGTCTCCAGATACCCGCTCACATACCGCGCCGGAACCCCCACACTCCGCAAACACGCCAACATGAAATGCGCGAAATCCTGACAAACCCCAGCCCGCTTCCGATAGACCTCCATCACCGGCGTCGCCACATCCGTCGCCCTCGGATCAAACCGGAAATCCCGGTGAATCCGCCGCATCAACGCCAACGCACCCTCCAACACCGGCCGACCCGCCGGAAAATCTCCACGCCCATACGCCAGAAAATCAGCCTCTAACGGAACCATCGGCGAGGCATACCGGAAACACCCCGCGGCCGATGAAGGATTCAACCCGTGCGCCCCGCACGCATCCCTCACCACCTCCCACCCCGGCGTCGCGGACGCCACCGGCGACTCAACCTCGAACACCTCCACCAAACTGCTCGCCGTCACTTCCATCTCCTCATGACTCCCCTCGATCTCGAAATACGTCGTCGTGTTCCCGAACGCATCCGCCCTCACCCCACGCCCCACCGGCACCGGGAAGATACTCAACTCATGCCACGGACAACGCTGGCTCGGCAACTGCCGCGGTGCCAGCCTCGCCAGATGATGCGACACCGTCACGATCCCATCATACACATATCTCGTCCGATGAATCAGTTCATACTTCATCTCAATAAACCCTCCTCACCGAATGACTGAAATACTGCTGCGTCAACAAATCTGATAGATTCTCCCACTGCTTCGCCCACCCCTCAACCTCCTTCAACCCCGGCAACACCGGATCCCCGAACCGCTCGTCGATCTCCGCAATGCTCTTCAAAATCACCGGCGCCAACCGCGATTCCGGATCCCCCGGAAAATTCCCGGACTCCTCCCGCAAAATCCGCGCCTGATGCGCCACCGACCTGGGATTCGTCCGGTCGAACAAAAGCAAATCCGCCACCGCATCCCACCTCGGCCGCGAAAAATAACGCCGCCGGTAAGTCATCGAACTGTCACAAACTTCTAACAAAGGCTCAAGCACCCGCCCGCCGGACTCCGTCTGAAATTCCTCCAATGCACCCAACGCCACCTCCACCAGCGAAAACACCCCCAACGCCCGCTCGATCCTCCGCCCGCTCTCCAAAAACCTCCACCCCTGCCCGCGCGTCATGTTCTCCGCCTGCATCCCAGAAAACGCCGATAGATGCAGCACCAGCGCATCCAGTGTCCTAAGCAAATCCGGCGCATGCCGCGACATCTGCGCCGGCCGCAAAATCGCCTCCAACCGGTTGAAAAACCGCCACATGTCATCCGACAAACGATCTCTCGCCGACGCCGCATTCGAAATCAAATACCCCGTCAGCGTCGCAATCCCCCGCGCCGCCGTTGGATCATGCACCCACCCCGCGATCGCCCCAATCAACCGCTCCGGCGCTCCAGAATTCAACTCCCCCGGCAAATCCAAACACCGCAACAACTCCAAACACCCCTGCAACTGCCCGCGCCGGTGCGGATCAACCTCACCACCCACCCGCCTCAACGTCACCCGCAACAACCGCGTCGTCAGCTCCACCCGCTCCGCATACCGACCCACCCAAAACAACTGCTCCGCCATCCGGCTAGGCACCTCGAAAGACGCCGGATGCCGACCCGCCGACCGCTTCGATACCTCACCCTCCTCCACCACACCCTTCGCCTGCGCCGCCCCGCACACCCACACATCCTTCGTATACCCCGCATGCGCCCGCCACAACTGCGGCGGCAAATGACTCTGCCCCACCCGTACCAACCCTCCCGGCATCACCACCGGCGCATCCCCCTGCGCCAAAGTGAACGTCCGCCAAACCACCGGCTGCGACTTCAACGCCCGCTCCCGCAACGACGGAACCAACCCCGGCGAAACATCACGCTGAACCACGAAATCATGCGGCCTCGCCTCAATCGTCGCCGCCCACTGCCTCCGCGCCGCCGGCGACAACGTCGCCCCTCGCAACGGCAACATTGGATCCCTCCCGTTCGCCCGCATCAAAACATAACGCTGCAACTGGTCCAACACCTGACGCCGGATCTCCGGCTGACCCAGCCACCACGTCTCCACAAACGGCAACTTCATCTCCTCTCCCAACCACTCCCGGCAAATCCTCCCCAAAAACGGCATCAGCGACTCGCACGACGCAATCCCCGATCCCGGCGCGTTCGCCAGCGTCACATTCCCGGACCGCCACGCCTCTAACAAACCAGGAACCCCGCTGGATGCCCCCAGCGACTCCGCCTCCAACGGATCAATCTCATCATCATCCAAACGCACCGCCAACCCATCCACCTTCCGCAACCCGCTCAACGTCTTCAAAAACAACCGCCGCTCCCGCACCGTCAGATCCGCCGCCTCCACCAGCGGAATACCTAACAGACGTGCCTTGTAAGCATGCTCGAAATACGACGGATGACGAAACCCCTGCGTCAGCAAAACCACATTCGGCACCTCCCGCCCACCCCGCCCCATCGACCTCAAAACCACCCGCTCCAGCTCGAAAAACGACCCCAGCGCCGCCACCTGCGACGAATCGAACAACCCCGGCAACAAATCCGCCACCACACTCCGGTTCTCCAACGCCTGACCCAGCCCTCCCGGCTGCCGCGTATGATCCTTCAAAACCATCCAAACTCCCTCGCTCGACCTCACCAGATCCGTCCCCATCACCATCAGATGACGCTCCACATTCGCCCCACACAACTGCATCCGGAACGCCGGATTCGAATGCAAAAGATCCGGCGGCAACAACCCCTTCGATAGCAACTCCTGCGGACCATGGATGTCCTGCAAAACCTTCTCTAACAAACGCATCCGCTGCGCCAACCCCGCCGCCACCTTCTGCCACTCCTCCACCGCCACCACCATCGGCAGCGGATCAATCTGAAACGGCTGGTCCGCCCCTCCAGCATCCGAGTAAACATTGAACGTCCTCCCTAAATCCGCCAACATCCGCCCGGCCTCCGCACACAGCGAACCCCGCTCATCCGCACTCCACCGCTGCACCGTCCCCATCACCCCCTGCCAATGCGGACGCACCTTCCCCGCCCGATCCATCGCCTCATCCCAAGCACCACACTCCCCTGCCCCGGAAGCCGGAACGGGAGATGACAAATTGGATCGCTGGCCGGAAATCATGGGTTGAATCGCCATCCGCAGACGAGGTTCAGATCGTCGCCGGGATCATCCTCAAGTCCAGTGTGAAGGGAAAATCCGGACTCATCACCCCATCCCTCGCATCCATCCTTCCCGGCGTGTGCCCATGCCGGAAAAACCGCGCCAACCGCCGCGACTCCGCCTCATACGCATTCACCGGAAACTCCGTATGACTCCGCCCGCCGGGATGCGTCGCATGATACGTGCACCCACCCGCGGAACGACCGTTCCACGTGTCCAACAAATCAAACACCAGCGGCGTATGCACCGGAATCGTCGGATGCAAACAACTCGGCGGCTGCCACGCCCGATACCTCACCCCCGCCACAAACTCACCATGCGTCCCCGTCGCCCGCATCGGCACGCGGATCCCGTTACAACAAATCACATGCCGCTCCCCGGTCATCCCGTGCACCTTCACCTGCACCCGCTCCACCGAACTGTCCACATACCTCACCGCACCCCCAGGCGCACCCTCCTCACCCAACACATGCCACGGCTCGATCGCATGCCTCAACTCCACCTCGATTCCCCGCTGCGCAAACTCCCCGATCCTCGGAAACCGGAACTCCAGATGCGGCGCAAACCAATCATCTTCCACCTCATATCCATGCTCCCGCAAATCTTCCAAAACCTCCTGGAAATCCTGCCAAACAAAGTGCGGCAGCATCCACCGGTCATGAATCTCGCTGTCCCACCGCACCAACGCCTTCTCATAGGGATTCTTCCAAAACCTCGCCACCAACCCGCGCAACACCAAATGCTGCGCCAAACTCATCCGCGAATGCGGCGGCATCTCGAAATTGCGCATCTCTAACAAACCCAAACGCCCCGTCACACTGTCCGGGCTGTAAAGCTTGTCGATGCAGAACTCCGCCCGATGCGTGTTGCCCGTCGCATCAATCAACAGATTCCGGAACGCCCGGTCCACCTCCCAAGGCAACGCGGGCTCCTTCCCTTCCAACGTCTTGAATGCAATCTCCAACTCATGAATCGAATCATTCCGCGCCTCATCCACCCGCGGTGCCTGCGAGGTCGGCCCCACAAACAATCCCGAAAATAGATAACTCAACGACGGATGATGATTCCAAAAGGTGATCATGCTCCGCAACAAATCCGGCCTCCTCAACAACGGACTGTCCGACGGAGTCTCACCACCAATGATGATATGGTTCCCCCCGCCCGTCCCGCTGTGCCTCCCATCGATCATGAACTTCTCCGTCACCAACCGGCACTGATGCGCCTCCTCATACAACACCGAGGTATTCTCCACCAGCTCATCCCAACCATACGCCGGTTGCAAGTTCACCTCGATCACCCCCGGATCGGGAGTCACCTTCAAAACTTTCAGCCTCGGATCAAATGGCGGCGGCGTCCCCTCAAGAATCACCGGCATCTCCAACGCCTCCGCCGTCCGCTCAATCATCGAAACCAGATCCAAAAAGTGCTCTAACTTCTCCACCGGCGGCAAAAAGATATGCAAACGCCCGTTCCTCGGCTCCAAACACAACGCCGTCCGGATGATCCACGATGCGGATTCTTGCTCTTCCGGCTTCTTCTCTGCTAAAACCGCATTCCGGCTAACAGCCAGGTCCACACCCGGCCTCGGCTGCATTCTCCGCTCCATCCCGCGCGCGGCCAATGGCGGATGTGAAGCCGTCGGATCCGGCGGAACAATCCACGGATAATCCTCCTCCTTCACCCACGGCAACGAATCCAATGGCAACCGATACCCCATCGGCGAATCCCCGGGCAAAAGATACAACGTCTCATCCCGCAAAAACATCGGCCCGCTCGCCCAATGCTCACCCGCATCACTCTCCGCACGCTCCAATGGCAACACCCAACCCACCACCTCACCCAATCCCTGCGTGAACAACCGCGCCAGCCGCTCCCGCTCATACACATCTTTCAAATTCGACTTCAGCGGATCCACATTCACCGGCAGCCGCCGCTCCCGCCAAAGATAATAAAACATATCTTCATGCGCCGCATGCAGCCACTTCGGATCCGCCCCCAGCGCCCCTGCCAGCGCAATCCCGAACCGCTTCGCCATCTGCGCATCATGACCGTAATCCTTCGTCTCATCCGCAATCCATTTCACATCATCCCAGATCGCCTCACCATCCTTCCGCCAATAACATCCCAATGACCACCTCGGCAACTGCTCTCCCGGATACCACT
>SXGQ01373799.1_pt1 | contig 17406 bp, 12 predicted proteins | sample 3178371 | NCBI WGS metagenome assembly SXGQ01 (sample SAMN11356859, study PRJNA531348) | freshwater metagenome | isolation source: freshwater sample F1-20 | place: China: Fuxian Lake, Yuxi | collected 2017-12-25 | reverse complement strand
TCTAGGTTCGAATCCTAGTGAGGCAACGCTTTCCTCGAGTCCTCCGGTTACAGAATCCAGTCGGATGCCGGGCTTTCAATCCAGAGTCGCATGGCACCGCTTTTCCATGAGAGAAATGCGGCCAGAGCAACCAGGAGCAGCGCAGCAATCTCGCGACGGCCAAATCGGTCTGCGGTGCCTCGTTTACGGATAAAATTGAGGAGCGCACCGGTCGGGCAACCGTAGTGGCAGTAAGCCATCGGAACAAAGAGCGAGGCAACCAGACCCGCCGCCGCGATGGCAATCGTCGCCCACCCGGCGCGTTTAAGGAGGTAGGCGTCAAATGGCTCCATGCCCGCGAGGTCCGCAGGAAGGGCCAGGATGGCGACGATGAGCACGCAGCCGAGGGTGAGGGGAGGAAGCCAGCGAAGGCCAGCGGCGATGCCTTTTGGTAGGTGAGTTCGCCATCGTGCCGGAAGCACGCGCGAAAGAAGTTCCTGCGCGTGACCGTGGGGACAGACGTGCTGGCAGTAGAGTGGCTTGCCGGTCGTCCATGGGATAATGAGCGCGGTGGCGAGCATCAGCACTAGCCCCGGCGCGAGGCGGTAGGGAATTCCGTTTTGCGCCCAGCCCACGAACAGCGATTGTGCGAGCAGGTCGCCATTCCAGAAGCCAACGTAGCCGATTGCGATGCACTGGAAAGCAATCCTCACCCATTTGCGGCCGTGGGTTCCGCGAAACGCGAGCCAGATTGCGGCAGCCAGAAAAGCAATCAAGCCGGCATCCCGCTCCGCGAATCGCCACTGGGGCGGCGGCTTCGCAATTTGCGCGTTGGCTTCAAGCAGCCTGCGTTGGATGCCCTCGGCCATCGCAAGGCTGGTCATGGTCGCTCCGCTAACGCCTTCGATTCCGGCATCCTGGGGCGTCTCGCCGGCGACGGTATTCCACGATTTGCCGTTCCAGGTCTTCATGAAATAGGAGTCGGCTTTTACGTCCGTGACGTGGTCCTCCGTGTCCTGGCTGAGACGGATTCGAACGCCGACGACGCGCAATGCTCCGTCGAAGACGACAAGCGTATTCGTCCATCCGCGGTAACCGATGATGGAATCCGACGCTGGCGCGGTTTGAAGCACGTAGCCGATTTTCGTGCCCGCGGTATCGAGCACATCGGCGCCGGCGCGCTCGCTGGTGTCCGGCACCAATGCGGCCGCAGCAGGCAGAACTTCGCGAATTTCGGTCACGGTAATCGGGCGGAATCCTTCGAACCTTACCCGGATGGCGTGCTCGCGCAAAATCCACGCGACCGCGATGAGAATCCCGATTCGGTAAAGTGGAAGCAGCCAGCGGATCATCGGTTTTTGCACACTTCGATTACGGCTTTCGCGATTGCCCGGGCGCACGTCCCGAGTTGTTCCTCGGTGATACAGTAGGGCGGCATCAAGACCACCGTGTCGCGAATAGGACGCGTGAGCAGTCCGTGTTTACGTGCTGCCACGCAAACGCGCGCGCCGGTCAGCGGGCCGGACGGCTTTACATCAATTCCCGCGACGAATCCGCATTGCCTCGTCGCAATAATACCGTGCGCATTCTCGAACTCCTTGAGCAACGAGGAGAGATGAGCAATTTTCGCGGCGAGCGAATCGAGCACGCACTCTTCGCGGAAGATTGCGAGATTCTCCAGCGCGACTGCGCATCCAAGTTGGTTCCCGCAATAACTGTGACCGTAGTAAAGCGTGCGGTCCGGTCCGCCGAGAAATGCTTCAAATACGCGTTCTGTCGTCAATGTGGCAGCCAGCGGGAGATACCCGCCCGTGAGTCCCTTCGCGAGCGCGACGAAGTCCGGCACCACGCCCTCGCGCTCGCAGGCAAACATCGTTCCTGTGCGGCCGAAGCCCGTCATCACTTCGTCTGCGATGAGCAGCACGTCGTTCGCATCGCACCATTCGCGCAATGCTGCGAGCATTCCCGCCGGCCAGAGTCGCATTCCGGCGGCGCCCTGAATGAGAGGCTCGATGCAAACTGCGCTGACTTCCGCTGCATCAATCGACGATAGCTCTTCAAGCGACTGGATGTGCGTCACGGGAAACTGCCACGCTGCAAATCGGTCGTGGAAAAGCGGGATTCCACCGAGCGACGCAGCTCCCATCGTATCGCCGTGATACGCTCCGCCAAACGCGACGAGCCTCTGTTTTCGGGGCTGGCCAACCAGTTGCCGAAATTGCGCCGCCATTTTCAGCGCGACCTCGATCGCCGTCGAACCGTCGTCGGTAAGGAAGCAACGGCTCAGCTTTCCGCCCGGCCACAACGCGCACAGTTCCGCCGCAAGCTGAGCGGCGGGAGGATTTGTGAAACCGAGGAACGATGTGTGCGCAACGCGGTCAATTTGGGCCTTCAGCGCCGCATCGAGTCGCGGATGCCGGTGTCCGTGGATGTTCGTCCAAATGGATGAGTTGCCGTCGATATACTCCCGTCCCGCCGAGTCACGAACGAACGCGCCCGAGCCTTCGACAAGCACCAGCGGTTCATGCTCCGGCGCGCACCAATCCGCCATTTGCGTGAACGGATGCCAGCCGTGCCGTTTGTCGGATTCTACGGTATTCATGCCGCGCGTCGCCTGCTTCCGGCGCTACTCTTCCCAACTTCCGCCGCGCTCGCTGATCATCAGTTCCACCGCAGCCACGTCCTCCCACGCGAGATGCTTGCGCTGGTATTTATTGAAGAGAATGCGGCGGAGTTCGATGAGGTCCTCGAGTTCCGGCACGTCGTGATAGGTCCACGACTCATCGTGCTTCAATTTTGACTGAAGCCGCCATTTTCCGCCGAACTTCTCCGCGCGCACCTCGCGCTTTTCGCCGTCGTCCGTCGTGTGTTTCCAAGTATGAGTATTGCGTGTGCCCATTTCACCTGCACAATGCGCCACCTTGAACGCAGCCTGCAAGATCGTCCTCTATTTCATTGCCGTGCTCCTGATTGGAGCGCTGCTCGCACCACCGCTTTATTGGGCGGGAACCGCGCTGATTCCTATGTTGCGCGAGGAGCAATTTCAGAAGTTTTTCAATCGCGCTGCGCTGATTGCCGCCGCGGCATTTCTATGGCCGCTCGCGAAAAGTTTCCGGGTCAAAAGTGTCCGCGAACTTGGTATTGAGCCGAATTCGGGATGGCTCCGGGACCTTGTCATAGGGCTGATTGCGGCGATTGGCCTGATGATTGTGCTGTGCGTCGCGCTGGATTTTTTCGACGGCTTTAAATGGCACGCACCCAAGGATCGGAAGCTCGGTGATATTCCGAAGGTTCTGCTTTCCAGTGCCACGGTGAGCCTGCTTGAGGAGGCGCTTTTTCGCGGAGCGTTTCTCGGCGTATTTCTGCGGACGATGGGAAAGTGGAACGCGCTGTTCGCGTCCTCGTTCCTGTACTCGATAGTCCATTTCATCAAACCGAGGGACGTCGAGATAGCCGCCGCAGACGTGCATTGGTATACGGGATTCGAGCTGCTCCCGGCTGTCTTCAGCCAGTTTGGCGAACCGATGCTGATTCTCGCGGGATTCACCACGCTTTTTGCAGTCGGTTGGGTGCTCGGATACGTTACGATGGTCACGCGTTCACTGTGGATGGCCATCGGTCTTCATGCCGGATGGGTCATCTGCGTTCAGGGCTTCGGGAAAATTGCGAAGCTTGCGAAGAACAAACTCCCTTGGATCGGCTCGGAATTGGTCGTAGGAATTGCGCCGCTCATCACCGTGATTTTTACAGGTCTGCTCTGCTGGTTGCTCGTTCGCAGGCGCGCTGCGAAATCGTGAATCGCACGAGGTAATCGACATTTTTCCGCCGTCTGCGTATGCAACTTTCCGCTGATGTCTGACTCTGCCAACGCTGCCATAGAGATGCCGCCGATCCGCGTGCGGTCGAAATTCTTCTTCGAAGGAGAAAGGAAGTGGTTTCTGAAGGGCGTGACGTACGGCCCTTTCCGGCTGAATCCGGACGGCGACTTCATCAGCACGCCGGATGTCGCCGCGCGGGATTTCGCGATGATGCGGGAACTCGGCATCAACTTGATCCGCGTCTATCACGTCCCGCCGAGGTGGCTGCTCGACCTCGCTGCGAAGCACGGTTTGCGCGTGCTGGTGAGCATTCCGTGGACGCAGCACGTGGAGTTTCTCAACTCCCGCTCGCTCATGCGACAGATTATCCGTGTGGTACGCGAGACGGTGGCGAAAAATGTCGGGCACCCCGCGATATTCGCGTATCTCGTCGGGAATGAAGTGCCGACGACGATGATTCGCTGGCTCGGCGTCGCCCGCGTACAGCGGTTTCTGGAGAAACTGATCGACGTTGCCCGTGCCACCGACCCGCGGCCGCTTTACAGCTACGCGAGTTTTCCGCCGACCGAGTATTTGCGGCCTGCAAACGTGGATTTTCTCTCGCTGAACGTTTATCTCGAGCGGCGTCTGGATTTCGAACGCTACCTCGCGCGCTTGCAGAATATCGCCGATGAAAAGCCGCTCATTCTCGGCGAGTTCGGCCTCGATACTTTGCGCAACGGCGAGGACCGGCAGGCTGAAATTCTCGACTGGCATCTCGACGTCGTCGTGCAGGGCGGCGCAACGGGAACGATTTTCTTCGCGTGGACCGATGAGTGGTTCACTGGCGGGCACGAGATCACCGACTGGAAATTCGGCCTCGTCACCGAGGATCGTCGTCCGAAGAAAGCCTTCGAAGTTTTGAAAGCGAAGCTCGCCGGAGATGGCCCGATCACCGCGTGCATTCCGCTGAAACGGACCCCGAAGGTGAGCGTGATTGTGTGCAGCTACAATGGCGGAAAGACGCTTGGCGACTGCCTTCGCGCGCTCGATCAAGTGCGGTATCCGGATTTCGAGATCGTGCTCGTGGATGATGGTTCAAAGGACAACACGCAGGAAATCGTCAGCACATGGCTTGCGCAGCGGAAAGGCGAGAAGCTCCCGCATTTCATCAACCACGTTCAAAAGAACATGGGGCTTTCGTTCGCACGGAATGAGGGTGCGCGGATATCCTCCGGAGAGATTATTGCCTACACCGACAGCGACTGTATGCCAGACCCAGACTGGCTGTACTACTTGGTCTGCACGATCACGAGCGGCGACTATGCCGGCGTCGGCGGGCCGAATATTTCGCCGCCGGCTGTAAACTGGATTCAGGCGGCGGTCGCCGCGAGCCCGGGTGGACCGAGTCACGTACTGCTCACCGACCTCGTCGCGGAGCACGTTCCCGGCTGTAACATGGCATTCTGGCGATGGGCGTTCGATAGCGTCGGCGGCTTTGATCCGGAATACCGCAAGGCGGGCGATGATGTGGATTTCTGCTGGCGCCTCCAAACGCAGGGCGGCGTCGTTGCGTTTTCGCCTAGCGCAATTGTGTGGCACTATCGACGGTTCACGCTGGAGGCATTCCGCAAACAGCAGGAAGGCTACGGCGAAGCCGAGGCAATGCTGCGCTTCAAGCATCTCATCTTTTTTGGTCCGACCGGCACGGCGAAATGGAAGGGCCAGATTTACGGAGCGCCGCGGCTCACGTGGCTTTTCAGCAAACCCGCGATCTATCACGGCGTGTTCGGTCAGGGCTTTTTCCAGTCCCTCTATCCCGCTCCGATTTCACAGCTAGCTGCCTACCTCAGCAGTATTGAATGGATATGGCTCACGATGTTTGTCGGCATCCTCGGCATCCCTCTTGAGTGGTTGCGTGCGGTGCCTGTAGTGATGCTGCTCGGAACGGTGAGCGTAGCGCTTTCGTGGATGGTGAACATCCGAATCGAGCCGGCCTACGACTCGATCCGCGCGCGATTGCTTGTGGCCTTTCTCGCATTCATGCAGCCGCTCGGTCGTGGTTGGGCGCGCTACTTCACCTGGCTCAAGTTCAAACGCACACCGTCCGCCGTCATCCGCGCGCCCGAGCCTGGAATCTCTGCCGAAGCGCACCGCGGTGGATTCGGGCAGATTGATTTCTGGAATGAAACCGGCCATGGCCGCGAAGCGTTGCTCGCCGAGGTTTTCAAACTTATCGAGACCGAAGGATGGCGCTATTCCACCGACACCGGATGGAAGAACTGGGACGTCCTCGTTTACGGAACGCTGTGGTGGAGCGTGAGCGTTGCTACCGTGACCGAGTATCACGGTGGTCCGAAATGCCTCACCCGCGCACGTCTGAAAATGCAGATGGTTCCGACGACCTTTCTCGTTCATGCAATATCACTGAGCGCGCTGCTGTTCCGTGCGCTCACCATCGGTGGGCGTGACTATTTGCTGTGGTCGCTTTACGGCGCATTTGTCGTATGGATGGCTATGCGTGCGCGTCGACTGAAACGCCGCGTGGCCGACCTGGTGATTCACGCCGCCCAGTCAGTGGGATTGAAACGTGTAAGCGGCGATCAGGCAAAACCGAAGGCTGCGAAGTGAAGCCGCTCGATGTCATGCAAAACACATCGTTGTGGCTTGCGTGGTGAGTGCTAATACTTCGGGACCATGCACTCACGTTTCGCCTTCGGCATTCTCACTATCCTGGCGCTCGCCGTTATGGCGGTTACGGCGGCTGTCGGATTGCTTCTCATCCCGGAGCAGTTTCATAACGACAAATTCAAGCTCAGTCTTGGTGCGGTCCTGCTGGCGGAGTTTGTCTGCTGGCTGTTTTGCGCGGTTATCCCCGCACCGAAGGGTGAGCAGACGCGCGGACTTTTTGAAAGTGGAAGCGTCATTGCGACAGGGCTGTATCTGCTCGCTACGATCGCGCTCGCAGGCATCGCGATTCTTGGATTCAGCCTGAAGTTTCTGATCATCCTGCACCTCGTCGCGTTTTTGATTTTTCTGCTCATCACCGGACTTTTCCTTATCAGCGGCGAGGCGACTAAGCACGCTGATGACGGCAGGAAGTAGGCACTCACGGCAATAACGCTCGATGGACTATGCCGAGCAATGGATACGCGCGAAATGCTCGGGCTGTCTGCTGCCGCTCGCGGGTGGACGATCTTATCCGTTCCGGCCTACAAGGTCCGATGCAGAAAGGGGCTTCACCGGGAGCTTTGTGCGGCGGCGCGTAAAGAATCGCTGGAGAATGAGTTCGAGAAAACAGAAAGCCAGCAACGCCCATAAGAACCATTTCCATAGTTCGGTTCCGAAGCGGTTGCGGTGTTCGAGTTGCTTGTATTCTTCGAGGCTTCGCACCACCGGCACTTTGTGCGATTTGGCTAGGTCGTTAATTTCCTGCTCAGTGAGTCGTGAAAGGTCGGACTCCCGGCGATCCGCATTGAATACGTAATGGATGGCCGCGCCGCCGGGCGGGACGAGCGTGTAAAGGCCGGGGTTGAAAATCGGGCCGTATTCCACGACTCCACGCGTCTCCTTTTTGACGACGGGAACTTCCACCGGAACGCCATCGGGTCCGGTAAGGAGCGCCTTCTTTCCCGCGGCGTCCGTTGGCAGGAAGCTGATGAGTTGTTGTCCGACCTCGAGGTTGCGTGGCGGGTAGACGTTTGACGCGAGGTACACGCAGAGGCGTTGAGTCAGCGGGAGGAAGAAGGGGCGCGCGGGGAGGTTGCTCCAATCGGCATCGGCGGCGGTTGCACATGCAATCACCCGACCTTCGCCGAACGGCTTTTCTGCGAGAAACGGGTCGCCGCTGTCGAGACGCGCGAGCACGACGGGATCGAGGGCGCCGCCTGTCTTTTCCGGAGGGCGCATCCGGAACCACACCTTGAGCGCGGCTTCGTTCATGGAGCCGTTGCGTGGATCGTTGAAAAGCTCGAGCGCAGGGTTGTCGAACCGCTGCGATGTGATTCCCATCGACGGCGCACCTTCTTTCAAATCACCCGCGATTCCTCCAAGCGGGAGCGGCGCGAGCTTTGAAAATGCGCCATTCCACCAAGCAGTATCCGTTTTATCGCCGGGAAAGACGAGGAGTCCGCCGCCAGTCCGAACAAAATCTTCGAGTGCCTTGAGCTGGTCGTCCCCAAGGCGGCGGATATTTGCGAGGACGACAAGCTGGCTTTCGGAAAGCGCTTTCTGAGTGAGGCCTTCTGCCGGAATCACCCGTGTTTGCAGAAGGTCTGCCTGTTCGACTTTTCCAGCCATGAACGGCGAAAGTGCAATCTGGAGATAGCCTGTTTCGCTTTTGATATCGTCGGACGTGTCGCCCGGTGCGCCGTCGACGAGCAGCACCGGAATGCGGTCGCGCACCGGAATGCTCGCGAGGATCGAGTTGTCCGCAGCGAGCGCATCGGGTTCGGTGGAGATTTCGACGACGTGCGAACCGGCGGTTTCGAATGATTGCGTGAAGAGAACCTGAGCCTTGGAGTTCGGCCCCAGAGCTACTTGCGATGCGCCCTTGTCTTTTCCGTCCACCTTCAGCGTGACGCGTAAGTCCTGATGATTCGCGGCACCGAAATTCCGCAGGTTTGCGCGGATTTGAATCTTCTGTCCCACGCCGACCATGAGTTTTGAGAAATCGAGCGATTCGATTGCGATGTTTTCTTTTACGTCCTGCCCGACATCCCAGAACGTGACGCTTGCTGGGATGGCTTGTTTACTGATGCGGTCCAACGCGGCGGTGATGAGCTTGTCTTCCACCGGATCGAAGCTCACTCGCTGGAAATCTGTGAGCATGACGAGCTGCCGAACCGGTTCGTGCATCGTCTCCAGTGATCCGGCGGCAAAATCAAGCGCCTGCGGAACACGCGCCGTACCGTAGCCAGCGGATGTTTTCCCGAGCACCTGCGTAATCCGCGAAAGGTCGTAAGTCGGCGCATCGAGCAGACCGTGTCCTCCCTGGCCCATGAGAACTACGTGGACCTCGCTCTTGCTCTGCATTCCCGCGATGAGCTGTTGCACGTTGTCCTTCGCGAGAGAAAAGTTCGCCGCGCCGGCCCGCGCCGCGTCCATGGAGTAGCTGTTGTCCAGCAGCACGACCGTGCTTGCGCGGGCGTCGCCGAGGAGTCGGCTCGAACCCTGCCAAATCGGGCGCGCCATTGCGAAAGCCAGTAACGCGGGAATTGCGCAGCGAATCGCCAGGAGAATCCATTGTTCCATCCGGATGCGGCGCTGGTTTGTGCGGATGACCATTTCCAGCAGATGCATCGCGCCCCATTTCACCACCTTGAAGCGGCTCTTGTGGAAAAGGTGGATGATGATCGGAATTGAAAGCGCCGCGGTGCCGGCGACGAGAGCTGCATTGAGAAATGTCATCGCGCTAGCCTCCTGCTGAGATACGCGGCGAGCGCGTTGGAGTAGGGTTCGTCGGTGCAAAATGGAACAAGGTCCACTTTGTGGCGTCGGCATCCGAGTGTCAGCTCGCTCCGGAAACGCTCCAGATTCTCCATGTATGCCTGCCGCAGCATCACGGGATCAATCATGTGCTTAAGCCCTGCTTTTTCGAGGCACTCAAACTGCGTCCATCCTTTGAACGGAAAGTCGAGTTCGTCCCGATCCCATATTTGGAAAACGATGATTTCGTGACGTGCGTGGCGGAAATGCGCGAGCGCTTTGAGGAAGTTCGCGACTTCACCGAAGCAGTCGCTGATGATGACGAGAAGCCCGCGTCGGTGGAGCATTGGAACGAGGTCGTGAAACACGCGACCGAGTTCCGTGTCTTCACCCGGCTTGCTTTGATCGAGTTCATCCAAAATTACGCGCAGATGGCTCACCCGGGAGCGCACCGGAATGTAGCGGCGGATTTTCGTATCGAAAGTCACCAGGCCCACGCCATCGGATTGCTGGAGCATGAGGTAGCTGAGGCATGCGGCGAGGCGCGTTGCGTAATCAAATTTGCTGACCTTGCCAGGAACTCCGCCGCCGTAGGCCATCGAACCGGAGCGGTCGACGATCAAGGTACTGCGGAGGTTGGTTTCCTCCTCATACTCGCGGATGTAGTAGCGGTCGCTGCGGCCAAAGACCCGCCAGTCGATCCGCCGGATTTCATCGCCGGGCACATATTGCCTGTGCTGCTTGAACTCGACAGAGAATCCCTTGTGCGGCGAGCGGTGGAGGCCGGTGGTGAATCCCTCGACGACCTGACGCGCCAGCACTTGAAGGTTGCTGATTCGCTGGAGGTCGGCTGGCGCGAGGAAGTCTGAAACGTGAGACATGGACTCGGAAGAAACCATGAGCCGCGGATGATGTTAGGGGTGACATCAATGAAAGTTTGACCGCTAAAAGGGGAGGATTGACTTCGGGACTTGTCGACGTTTCAAGTCGGCGCGTGCAACAAATTGCGAAGCGTCTGATTATCCTCTGCTGCGCGCTCTATTTGAGCGGGCTGCACTGGCTTGTCGTTCAGACGGTCGCGTGGACGGGGATGCTCGTTGAGCGCGCCGAGCGGGTCGGGATTGTTGAGGCCGCGAGGAGCACATTCGATGGAAAGAGCCCGTGTTCGCTCTGCCGTGTCGTCGATGGCGGGCGTGCGAAGGAAAAAGAACAGAAGGCTGCTGCGATGGCGCTCGATGATTTTGCGAAAATTCAGTGTCTTATGCCTCCGCGGATGGAAGTTCCCGGTCGCGGGGAGGATGCTGTCCCTCGTCAGGTGCTTTCGGCGATGTCCGCCGAGCCCCGTGCGGACGCTCCCGGCGTCCCGCCGCCCCGAATTGGCTAGATCGCCGGAATCCGACTGCGCGCAAACCGCGTGTTGTGCGAATTCCGGGAAATAGTCGGCCCGCGCGCGGCCATGCTTTCGATTGCCGAACTATCGTGCATCGATCCGGCGGCGCGGCGGGAATTGGAGGGAGCGCCTCGGAAGCGCCTTCATGCCACGCGTGTGGTTCGTGATGTTCATAGACCCTTCCTGCCTGCCGGTCGCCGGAAAATGCGCGCGAAACTCACAGAATAAACCATTTTCACATACCAACATCACTTCCGCATCGCGGACACCATTCACCATGACAACCAAATCCGTCACCACAATCATCACCCTCGCCGTCGCATCAGTGCTTCACGCCGACCACGGACCCGGCACCTCGGGCAGCGGATTCGCCACCCAGACTGCGGAGACTTTGGCCCGCGGAAAGGCGGCCGCGACACTTTCCCACGACTGGACGGAGTTTGGCGGACTGAATTCGCAACTCACGCCCGACACTGAGCATCTCGATTTGATCGATCGCAGTAACCTCACGACGTTTTCAATCAGTCTCGGGGTCATCGAGAATCTGCAAATCGGCCTCAATATCGGGTACTACTCCGCACGTGGCACGAGGCGCCTCCCGCACAGTCACGGTGAGGCTGAGTCGCGTCATGACGAAGCGGAACATCACGAGCATCCTGCCGAGGCGCACCACCATCACGAGGACAGCGGGCATCATGATGAGGAAGATGGTCATGCAGGTGAAAAAACGAAGTTCTCCGAGTTCGATGCGGATGGTTGGACGGACATCTGGGTCACGGCAAAATACCGGCTGTATCGCGGGCCGGCGGGCCAGTTCGCTGTGATTGGTGGAGTGAAGCTCCCGACAGGCGAGACGCGCTTTTTCGATAGCGCCGGCGAGCGGGTCGAGGCTGCTTCGACTCCCGGAAGCGGGGCGTGGGACGGTATGATCGGCGGCTCATATACGCTGCAACTGCGTCCCGAACTCGCCTTGGATGCGAGCGCGCAGTACACTTTCCGCGGCGAAAAATCAGGCTACCGGTTGGGTAATCGTTTTGATGCCGGCGTCGCAGCGGGTTGGCGCGTGATGGGCGATGATTCCAGCCGCACGCAACTGCACCTGCTGGGAGAAATTTCTGTGCGTCACATCGAGCGCAGCGAATCGCAGGGCAGGAGCGAGGCGGGGACCGGGGGGACTGCGGTGTTTCTTTCGCCCGGAGTTCGACTCCGTGTGGGGGCGAATGCCTCATGGACCGTCGGCGCACAACTTCCGATTCACCAGGATTTGAACGAGGTGCAGGTGGAGACCAGCCATCGCTTCAGCACGAGCTTTAATTTTGCCTTTTAAGACCATGCGTATCCTCGCTCTGGCATTTATCGTGATTACATCGGGTTGCGCATCAATGCCGCCGTCGCCACCGCCCGGTTCGCCGGTGCAGCAATGTTGTGTCTGCAAGCATCGGCGCGATTTCGCCTGCCTGAATGTGCGCGTGACTCCTGCGACTCCGCGGGCCGTGTACGAGGGACGCCCTTATTATTTTTGCGGCGAGTCCTGCCTGTGCGAGTTTCAGAAAAATGCCCGCCGGTTCGTGCCGGATGCGGGCAGATGAGTATCAGCGGATGGTGCCCGCTTTGACGATCACCATCCGGCTCGGATCAAGATTCCGGCGAATCGCTTCGTTCACTTGCTCGAGGGTGAGTGCGCGAAGCTTCGCCGGGAATTCGTCCAGCCACGAAAGCGGGAAGCCGCGTTCGACGCAGCGGAGGAGTTGTTCGGCGAGGCCTTCTGTTGTTTCCATTTCGACGGCGAACTGACCGGCGGCTGCGCTCTTTCTATACGCGAGTTCGTCTGCGGAAACGCCACCTTTGTGCCACGCGCGGATTTCGCGCATCGTGCTCTCTATGCCCTTGCCGAGAAGGGCGGGGGAGAAGGTAGCTTTCACGTGCCATGCACCGTCGCTGAAGGTATCGCCGGAGGTCGATGCGCCGATGCCATAAGTCAGGCCTTCGCGATCGCGGACGTTTCCGATGAGGCGACTGGTAAAGCCCTTCCCCAGAATTTCCGTCGCTAGACGCAGCGGAACCCAGTCTGCGTCGGACACGCGGAGACCGCTCGGCTGTCCGATGAGAACGCTCACGCTCGTTTTGTCCGGCATTTGCACGATCTTCTCGCCGCCTTTTGGCTGTGCTTTCTCAAAGGTCGCAGCCTGCGCCGGCTTCGATGTCCATCCGGAGAAATGTTTCGCTACAAGTTGCTGGAACGCCTCGGGAGCCACGTCGCCGGTCGCCACCATGCGCATTCCGCTGCTGCCGAAGCGTTGCTGGTGAAACTCGCGCACGTCGGCGAGTTTCGCATTTTCGATAGCGGTGATGACGTCCGCGATTGCGTCTTTGCGATTCGGATGTCCTTCGGGAAAAGTCGTGCGGCTGAATGCGACTGCCGCTTGCGCGTTTGTGTCCTCCAGGGTCAATTGCAGTTCGCTCGAATACTGCTTCTTCAGTTTGTCGAACTCCGCCTTGCCGAAGGCGGGATGACGCAATTGCTCAGCGAGCAGTTCGATGACCAGCGCGAGATCCCGCGACAAGCATTTTGCGGTGAACTCCAGAGTGTCATTGCCGGCGTGGAAATCGATTTGCGCGCCGGCTTTTTCGAGCATCCCCGCGATTGCGAACTCGCCGTGCTTGGTCGTGCCGCGTTCGAGCATCCCGGCGGCGAGGTTTGCGATGGCGCGATTCTTCGCGGCGGATTCCCCGGCGGGAAGGCTGCCGCGAATTGTAACGATATCTTTCGCCGCGGTTTTGCAGACGAGCACGTCCACTCCTTCGATTGTTGTGCGCACGACATCCTTCGCGAGTTTTGTCGGCTCCGGCGTATCAAGTTCCTTCTCCGGCGGTTTGGGCGGGAGCACTTCCTTTTGCTTGAACTTCTCCTCCTTCGGCGGAGCGGTGGCAGCGATTTGCGTTTCTTCAGTGGGTTCGTCGGCCTCCGGTTCGAACCAGCCGACGACGCTGCGCTTCGTGACAAAGTACTTTTTCGCGACGCGCTGCACGTCCTCGCGAGTCACCGAGCGCAGCTTTTCGTCGAGTGTCGAGAAAAGCGTCCAGTCGCCGACCGCGATGCATTCATTGATCATTGAAGCTAGCGCAAAGGTGCCATCGCGCTCGAATGAACGCTGCGCGAGCAGTCCCGCGACCGCGTTGCGCACCTCGGTCTCGGTCACGCCGTCCTTTTGAATCGCCGCAATTTCCGCAAAGATTTTTTTCTCCACATCGGCATGTTTTGCGCCGGCGGCGAGTTCCGCGGAGATGTTGTGCAGCGTGGGATCGTAGTTGAACGCGCAGAATGCCGATGCGTCGGTGGTGAGATTCTTGTCGGTAAGCGCGCGGTAAAGCCGGCTGGTCTTGCCCTCTGTGAGGACCGCACTAAGCACCTGCACTGCGGGCCAGTCGGGATCCGTTGCACGGGGGATCTTGTGAGCGACCGATACGACGCCGAGTTCACCGGCGCGGCGGATGCCCACCCGCCGTTGCGCAGTCTGCTCGGGTTCCTCCGTGTAGATTTCCGGGAATGCGTGCGGTGCCTTCGGGATGACGCCGTATTTTTCGCGAATGAGCGCCAGAGCCTTCTCCGTGTCGAAATCGCCAATGAGCGTGGCGGTGGCGTTATTCGGCCAGTAGAACGTGTCGTAAAATGCACGCAGCTTTTCAATAGGCACGCGCTCGATATCGCTCCGCCATCCGATGGTGTCGTGGTGATAAGGATGTGCCATGAAGGCCGCGGCCCAGATTTCCTTGTCGAGCGCGCTGCGCGGGTCGTTCTCGCCGCGCTCGAATTCGTTGCGAACCACCGTCATCTCCGGCTTTCGATCCTCGTCGGTCAGCATGAGATTCCGCATTCGATCAGCTTCAAGTTCGACGAGTAGCGGCAGCGCATTCGACGGCACAGTGGCAAAGTAATTTGTCCGATCGAGCCATGTGGTGGCGTTGGTTTCGGCACCGACCCGCTCCAGCATTTGGTCGAATCCGGTTCCGAGGCTCCGGTTGAAGCGCGCCGTGCCCTTGAACATCAGGTGCTCGAGCAGATGCGTCGCTCCCGTCGTGCCTGTGACTTCGTGCCGCGAGCCGACGTGGTAGGTGATCATGAATGTGACCACGGGCACGGATTTCTGGGGCAGCAGGAGCACCCGGAGCCCGTTGGATTCGAGCGTGTATTCATCGATGCCACCCACGGTGCGGACGTGTTTGAAGCCTTCGGATTTCACAGGTTCTGAGTGCACTGCGGATACGGACATGATGATTGCGGTGACGATGGTGGGTAGTTTCATGGAGTCGGTTCTATACGCCTGCGCGATCGAGCATCGCGGCGAGGACTTTGGTGGCTTCGAAGTATTCGGCGGCGATTTCAAACGCCGCACGGGAATGGGTCGCATAGTCGGCCCGGATGGCACGAACGTGGGCCACGATTTCATCGGTGGTCTGGAAAGCCAGCAGGCCCTGCTTGCCGCCGTAAAGACGGGTGAAACCGGTTTCCTGCGTGATCGCTGGCCGTCCCGCAGCGAGGTAGCACGCGGTCCGATCGCTGAACCAGCCGGTATTGAGCCGCACGTATTGATCCTTTGCAGCGGTGAATTCGCCGCGGGATTCCTGAATATAGCGCAGATAGCTGTCCCACTCGATGCTGAGTTGATCCGGCGAAACAAGCCGCCAGTTGTTATGCGCGAACTGGTCGCGGATTGCCTCTTCGCGAATCGTCGTCGCCATTTCGAAGGTCTCGCCGGCAAGTCTCGGCGCTTCGATGAACTTCAGGAACTCGAGCGACTTGCTCCACAGGTATTTTTCACCGCGCCATTCGATGTCTTTCCGTCCGCTGGTGTTCCAGTTTGCGATGGTAGTGAATACGGCGCTCTCCGCGGGAGGTCTGGCTGTTTTCCAGAAGTCCGTAACCACTGGTTGTCTCGTGGGCAGCCAGCGTGCGTTGTGTAGCGGGACGGGAAAATGTTCTGTACCGACGTTTTCGCCGAACGTGAATAGCGCCCGGTGACGGTCGAGGTAATCGCGTGTCTTTTGCTCACCTTTGTCCACTTTGATTTGTTCAACGCCCGGATCGCTCTCGACATAGAGCAGATTGTGGCAGGCGAGCAGGTCCTCGTTGAATTCCTGTGCGCCGCATACGTTGAGTACCGCATCGGCGCTTTTGTAGAGTTCGCGGACTTTCTCGAGCGGCATACCGGCGGTCGGATTCCCGGGCAGGAATCGCGCACAGTAACTCCAGCGTCCCTCGAAGCCGAATTGCCTCGCGAGACGCCCGAGCACTTCGGCTGCGTATGTGTAATTCTCGTTTTCCTCGTAGGTGACGGGGTTGTAGGGATACCGCGCAGAGTCCTCGATGTAGTAAACTTCGTGCCCCAATCGCTGGAGCCCGACAATGTAGTGAATGTGCTGCCAGACGACGCCCGCAATCGGGCAGCCGCCTTGAAATCCCATAACGACGATAAGCTTTCGCTGCATGCTCTGAGTGAATCTGAAAATCCTCGCCCGGATGCGACGTATTTCTTCGTAAAAGCGGTGCGTCGCGGCAATTCCCAGCGGAGTCGGACGAACTTCGCGGGAGCGCAGTTGGAGCCCTTTAGTTGAGTTCGATATGCCCGGTTTCGAATCTTGAAGGCGAACGATTGCATTCCGAGCAGGGGCTGAAACGGAACTGCGCAGACGCCGAAAGACTTTCGGTGCAATCGATTCAGCGGGCTTGCAGGGATTGCGTCGGTTGTATTCGGTAGCGCAATGAAATTTCGTCTGACCAAGGATTTTACCTTCGAGGCCGCGCAGACCCTTCCCCACGCGCCGGAGGGGCATAAGTGCCGCCGGATGCACGGGCACAGTTTTAAAGTGGAAGTCACGGTGGAAGGAGAGCGCGATCCTGTGACAGGCTGGTTTTACGATCACGCGGATATTTCCAAGGCGATGCGCCCGCTGCTGGAGCTGATGGACCATGGCTACCTGAATGAGATTCCGGGATTGGAGAACCCGACGATCGAGAACATGTGTGCGTGGTTTTGGGAGAAGCTTGCGCCGCAGTGTCCGGGACTGGCGGAAATCGTCGTCCATGAGACGCCGACGGCTCGTTGCTCGCTGCGTGCGCAGTAGATTTCCTGCGGAAAGTTGGCACTTTGCCGACTTCCGTGCTAAGGCCTGCCGCGAATCTCCATTCTCTTACGCACCATGATCACTCGCCGAACCGCATTTAAAACCATCGTCACCGCCACCGCAGCCGCCGCTTCCGGGGAACTCTTCGCGCAGGCACCGGCAGCGCCCGCAGCACCGGAGGTATTTAAGCTCGCTCCGCTGCCATACGATTACGCTGCGCTTGAGCCGGTGATTGATGCGGAGACCATGAAGATTCATCACGGCAAGCATCACGCCGCTTACGTCGCGCGGCTCAATGGTGCCGTTGCGAAGGCGCCGGAGCTGGCCACGAAGAGCATTGAGGAATTGCTGAAGAGTCTGAACACGCTGCCGGAGACGGTGCGCGCCGATGTCCGCAATCATGGTGGCGGTCATTACAATCACGCGCTCTTCTGGCAGCACTTGAAGAAGGGGACCGGCGGGCCGCAGGGAGATTTGCTGAAGGCAATCGAGTCTGCGTTTGGCTCGGTCGCAAAGTGGCAGGAGTCCTTCGCCGATGCGGCAATGAAGCAGTTTGGCTCCGGCTGGGCCTGGCTGGTGGTTCGCGACGGGAAGCTGGCGGTTGAGGCTACGCCGAATCAGGATTGCCCGCTAACGACTGGCGGGTTTCCGCTGCTCGGAGTGGATGTGTGGGAGCACGCGTACTATCTG
>SXGQ01000329.1_pt1 | contig 17408 bp, 13 predicted proteins | sample 3178371 | NCBI WGS metagenome assembly SXGQ01 (sample SAMN11356859, study PRJNA531348) | freshwater metagenome | isolation source: freshwater sample F1-20 | place: China: Fuxian Lake, Yuxi | collected 2017-12-25 | reverse complement strand
CCGCCGTGCTCGGCGGCAGCATGGCCGTCATCGCCATGCGCGCCCGCGGCTTGTGCAGCCACGATCAAGTCGCGACCATGCTGGGGCAGCCCGAGGAAGGCGGCGACGGCATAGGCCGCCAAGGTGAGCACGAGTCCGGTGAGGACGTGCCGGCTCGGATCGGCTTGGCTCGGATCGGCTGGGCGCGGATCGGCTGGGGTGGGATTCGGGAGAGGCGGGCGGGCCTCCGCGTCGGGCTGCATGGCTGTATGCCGGGTGTTGTTGCGGCGGGGTTGTTGCGGCGGGTTGGACCAAGCCGTTGGGCTTGAGACCGGTCGGGGACAAATTCGGGTGGACCGTCCGCAGACGGCGACCCGGGGAGCGGGGTCGATGACGGACTCGCCGGCGACCACCGAGCATGATCGTACGCGTCCGGACCGCCCCACGGAAGGTGGATGGGTCGTCTGGCTCCGGGCGAACGCACGGCCGGTGTGGCTCGCGACGCTCACCCAATTGGCCGTCGTGGGTGGAGCGTGGGCTCTGATCGCCTGGGGCGTGGGGCTTCCCCCCTGGGGCGCCTGGAGTTGGCTCGCCGTGGTCGTCGATCTGATCGCCGTCGGTCTGGCGGGCGGAGCCCTCGTCACCGCCTGGTGCTCTCTCCTCCCGCGGCTCGAGCACCGCGGTGGACGCCTCCGTGTCAGGCTCGCGCCGGGGTGGTCCCACGACGTGCCGGTGGACATCGTCGAGTGTTTTTTTCTCGGTTCGGATTCCCTGACGGCGGATGGGCCCGGGGCTGCCGACGGGACCGCTGCCACCCACCGGGTGGGCACCCTCGTGATGCGGATCGCTGAACGGGAGGCGGAGCGCTGGCGGCCGGTGGATACCCGCGGGTGGCCGCAGGGGACCGCATGGGGACGATGGCAGGACGGCGCGATCGTCCTCGACGGTCGCTGGTGCGAGCCCCTGTCCGTGGAGGTGGCGCGGCGCCTGTCGGGGGTGCTGATCGCCGCCCGCCGCGCGGTGCCCGAGCGCGGGATGCAGCATGCGGGGGTGGAGACGTGATCGGCGCGGGATTGCTCGTCAGCGTCCGGAATGCCGATGAGGCATGCGCCGCGTTGCGGGGCGGCGCCGACATCATCGACGTCAAGGAGCCGCGGCACGGTGCCCTGGGATGTGCCGCACCCGAGGTGGCGGCCGAGATCGCCGCCGTGGTGGCGCCGGCGGCACCGTGGACGGTGGCCCTGGGGGAACTTACCGATGGACTGCCGGCCGTGCGGCAGCGACTGGAGGCGCTGGGCGCCGCGCTTCCGCTGGCGACGCCCCCGCCCGCCGCGGTCAAGGTCGGACTCGCCGGGGTGGGGGACCGCGCGTGGGAAGCGGACCTCGCGGCCCTGTTCGCGTGCGTGGTGCCCCCCACCGTGCCGATCGCCGTGGCCTATGCCGACTGGCAGCAGGTGGGGGCGCCCGACCCGCTGGCGGTGATCGCTGCGGCCGGCCGACTCGGTGGCCGCTGGCTGTTGATCGACACGGCGGTGAAAGGGGAGGGCCGCGGCCTGTTCGCGGGCGTCGCCGGCGGACGGGAGCCGGGCATCATCGCCGCCTGGATCGCGTCTGCCCGTTGCCAAGGCTTGGCGGTGGCGCTGGCCGGCAGCCTCACGCTGGAGCAGCTGCCGGACGTCGGCCACCTCGGCGCCGACGTCGTCGGCCTGCGCAGCGCCGTATGCTCGGGTGGACGGTTCGGCAGGGTGAGGGAGGATCGCGTGCGGCAGGCGGCTGCCGCACTGGGACGGAGCGACGGGGCCACGGTGGCAGCGTTGCGACGAACCCGATGGTCTCAGGAGTTGGTCTGAGGAGATTGAAATGAAGACGTTGGAAGTGCGGGTTCCCCACAGCCTCGATCCGGTCGAGGTGCGCCGCCGGCTCGACGCGGCGCTCGTCAAGGCCCGCGACGAGATGGGGGGAAACGTCAGCGGCATCGATGCCACGTGGGAGGACGCCGACCGGCTTCGTTTCCTCCTCGGCGTGATGGGGCTGCAGATCAGCGGGCAGCTCGAGGTGCTCGTCACGGAACTCGTGGTGCTGGTCGATCTGCCGGGCACCGCCCTGCTGTTCAAGGGGCGGATCCGTGACGGGATCCAGGAGCGGCTCGGCGGGCTGCTGACAGCCTGACCGGCACGGTTTGACGGCCCTGGTTCAGCGGGGTGCCGACCGGTCCGGTGGTGCCGATTGTCGGCTGCCACGGTGGGGTGACTGGCCGGGGGGTGGGGTGGCGGTCGATCCCCCGTAGGGATTCTTCCCTTGGGGCGACCCCTGGGGAGACCGTGGGAAAAACGCCCCGCCGAGGAGCGTTTTTTCCAAAAAAACCGCCGGTTTTCCAGGGAGGCTCCCCCCTCGACCGCAGACCTTCTTTTCAGCCGGCAGCCGGGTTGTCAGCGGCCCTCGAAGCGAAGGTATCATCGCGATCGTTCAGGGTCCGTCCGTCCCCTCGTGCCGCAGGAATTCCATGGACCGTAGCTGGTTCGATCAACATGTCGGTGTGCACGGCGCGGATCTCGGGCACGGTCTGCGGAAGGATTCGGTCGTCGTTGCCGTGGTGGCCGGGGCGCTGCTCGCGCTGCTGCTCGTGCCCGGACCGGCGGCGAATGTCGCCCGCGCGCAGGGTGCCAAGACCACCGCCGACGACGATCCGTTCGCGGACGAACTCAACCCGCTCGGCGGTGGGAAACCGCGTCCTGCGGTGCCCGGGGGCGTCGCGCCACGTGCCCAGGGGCCGCTGTCGCGGCCGCAGCCCGAACTCCCCACGGTTCCTCCCGAACCCGGCACCGGGCGTCCACTGACTCCTGATCTCGGCGATCCGGACCGCGCTGCGCCGGGAGTCGAGCGCGGGCGCCGTGATCGGGCCCTGCCGCTGCCGTTCCCCGAGGCTGAGGAAGACGGAGCCGCTGGCGGCGAGCCGTCGCCCGCCGACGCCTTCCTGCTCGAGGCGGAGAAGCTCGAGAAGGCCAAGCGATTCCGCGAGGCGGAAGCCGTGCTCCGGAAAGCGGTGAAGGCCGATCCGAAGAACACGCTCGCCAGTTTGGCGCTGGGCATGGTCCGCCGTCGCCTCGGCGACCTCGACGGCGCGATCGACGCCTACTCGGCCGGCCTGCGCGTGGACGACTTCGACGGCGCTCTCCATTTTCGCCGGGGACTGGCTTGGTTCCGCCTCGGTGAGCACCGCATCGCCCTCGAGGACTTCGACGATGCCGCTGGGCTCTCGTTCGACGACCCGATGCCGGAGTTGTGGAAGGGGCTGACGCTGATGGAACTCGATCGGCCCCGGGATGCGATCGTCGCCTACTCGGCCGCAATCCAGCGTGACCGCAGCCTGATGATCGCGTATCTCAATCGCGGCTTGGCCTATCTCGTGTCCGGAGAGCCCGACAAGGCGGAGACCGATTTCGAGCTCGCCATTCGTCATGACCCGGACGATGCCCGTGCCTGGTTCAATCGTGGTGTGGCCCAGGCCCGCCAACGGGAGTACGACCATGCGGCGGCGTCGTTCAGCCGGGCGGTGCGCCTCGATCCGTCGTTCACGGCCGCTCGGCAAAACCTCGATGCGGTCCGCGGGCGGACCAACCGCCCGACGGGAGGCTGACACGGTTGCCTTGACGGGGCACCGTTTGACCGGCGGCACGTCTTGACCGGCGGCACGTCTTGACTGGCGGCAGGTCGGAGTGGTGAAGTCGGAGTGGTGAAACGGCGCACGCGTCAGGGGGCTTCGGCCCCTGGACGATCAGCCGGGGTGCCGGGCACCTCGAGGCGATCGCCAGTGATCCGCCAGCCGAGCCCCAGCGGGCCGGTGACCGCGTCGAGAAGCTGGTCACGCGTCGCGTCGCGCACCTCCACCCGGACGATCACCGCCGGCTTCAGCCCGGCCCGTTCCACGGCGGCGCGGTCGATCGCCAGGGTCAGCCCGGTCCGTCGCGCGACCGCGGCGAGGAGTTCATCCAACGGTGCTTCCGCCCGGAGCGTGAACCGCTCCCGGCCGGGATCCCGTGGGGCACCCGGACCGAGCCGCGGGGAGGCCGCCACGAAGGGCTCCCGGCGCGGCCGATCACGCCCCGACGGATCGACGCCCTCCGCCAGGGCCACGATCGGCACCCGTGCGGGGCTTCCCGGTCGTCCTCCCTCGGCACGGCTCCAGTCGAGCCGCCGATCGAACTGGCCGAGGATCAGGTCGAGGCGGTCGGCCACCGCCAGCGGCGGCAGTTCGCTGGCGCGGAAATGATCGTGGGGCAGCGACTCGAGGTCCCCCAGTTCGAAGCCGCCAGCGGCGGCCGCTGCGCGGAGCAGATCCGCCGGCACGGCGCCATCGGGCCATGACCAGGGGGCCGCAGCCCGCGCCCGGCGGCGCAGTGGCTCGGGCAGTGCGGCGATGTCGCGCTGCCGGCGGACGTCGGCGGCGGCGATGATCGTGGCCCGGTCGTCGGGAAGGATCCAGATCGCCGACCCGAGCGGGATCGCCCGGGCGTTGGCGAGCGCCGCCAGGCGCGCCATGACGCTCGAGACTGCCTCCCCATCGGCCTCGAGGCTCACCCGCCGCGTCGGGTCGATGCGGCGGTCGATGATGATCGGCCGCTGCGCCTCGACCGCGAGCCGCCGGGAGACATCGGCCAGCGGCACCGCGGTCCAGGCTGCCGACAGGGGGCGATCGAGATCGGCGGCGGCGCCCACCATGCCGCTGCCGCCGACCATGGCGGGGCCGCCCAGCATCACGATCAGGGTGCCGAGCGCGCCGGCGACGCGGCCGGGCGTTGCCCGGGGCCCGGCATACCCGGCGATTCCTTGCTGCCCACGTCCCGCCATGGCTCGGTGAATCGCTCCTGCCGGATCGGGACGTGGACGGCGGCATGACGACCACCGGACCGCTGCGGTGGACCGCCAGCCGCGGTCCACCCCGGTGCCGAACGAGTATAGTGCGACCCACTCGACGGCGGGGCCGGCGGCGGAGGGCAGACACGATGTCCGGAGGTGGTGCGGCGACCGTGCTGGTGGTCGGTGCCGGGATCAACGGCGCCGCTCTGGCACGGGAGTTGACCCTCTCGGGATGCGACGTCGTGGTGGTCGACGACCACGATCTCGCCGCCGGGACCACGGCGTGGTCGACGCGGCTCGTCCACGGCGGGCTGCGGTATCTCGAATACGGCGAGCTCGCGCTGGTGCGCGAGAGCCTCGCCGAGCGTGAACGGCTCGTGCGTGTGGCGCCCCATCTCGTGCGGCCGCTGCCGTTCTACCTGCCCGTCCGGGGGCGCTTCGGCGGCGTGGCGTCGGCCGCCGCCCGGGTGATCGGGCTCGAGCGACTGGCGGCGCGCTGCCGGGGAACGCGCGGGCGGGGCAGCGTGGCGGCGGGGCTCGGTCTCACGCTCTACGACCTGCTCTCCACCGGTCGGCGCTGGCCGCGGCATCGGCGCGTGAGGCCGGGCACGCCGGGGCTCCCCGCAGTCGACCGGGAGGGTTTTCCACGAGCGCTGGTCTATGTCGATGCCCAACTCCTCCACCCCGAGCGGTTCACCGTGGAGTTGCTCGTCGATGCCGCCGCGATCGCCGCCGAACGGGGGCGGTCACTGGTGGTCCACACCCGCGCCCGGGTACGGATCGACGACCAGGGGCGCGCCATCGTGGAGCCGGCCGTCGGCGCTCCCACGCACCACCGCGTCGATGCCGTCGTCAACGTCACCGGTGCCTGGGTCGACGAGGCGCTGGCCGGCGGCCTGCGAGCGCTGCGTCCTGCCGACCGCCGGCTCATCGGTGGCACGAAAGGCAGCCATCTCCTCCTCGATCACCCCGCTCTGCGGATGGCACTTGCCGAGCATGGTGTCTATGCGGAGGCAGCCGACGGGCGGCCGGTGTTCGTGCTGCCATTCGGCCCGCGGTTGGTGCTCGTCGGCACCACCGACCTGCCGTGGCGGGGCGACCCGTGGACCGCGCGGACCGAGCCGGATGAGATCGACTACCTGCTGGCGGCGGTGGCGCGGCTGTTTCCGCAGCTGTGTCCCGGCCCGGGGGATGTCGTGCAGTGGTACTGCGGCGTCCGCCCCTTGCCCGCGGGGGGTGCCGCGGCTCCGGCGGGGATCACCCGCCGGCACATGCTCGTGCGCCACCCCGCGGCGCCGGTGCCCGCCTGGTCGGTGGTGGGGGGCAAGCTGACGACCTGCAGGAGCCTCGCCGAATCCTCAACGCGGACGATCCTCGCCACCCTCGGGCGGCCCGTCACCGGCTCGTCGCGGGACCGGAGACTCCCCGGTGCGGTGGAATCGGCTGCCCGCCCGGCGCTGGTGGCGGAGACGGCGCGGGCGGCGGCTGCCCTGGGAGTTGCAGCCGATGCCTGTCACGAGGCAGCCGAGGCGACCGTGAACCTGTTCGGCAGCCGGGCGCCAGAGTGGCTCGCGGGCGCTCCGGTCGCGGGCCCGCCGCTGCTGGCGGGCACCGCCCTGCCGGCCGCCGTGGTGCGCGCCTGCGTGCGCCAGGAGTGGGGGCGGACACTTGCCGATCTGGTGGAGCGGCGGTTGATGCTCGTCTTCACCGAACCACTGCGCCGCACGACGCTGATGGGGATCGCCGCCGTGCTCGAAGCCGAGGGACTGCTGCCCCGCGGGGAAGCGGCGGCGGAGGTCGATGCCGTGGTCGCCGACCTCGCGGCGCGGTACGGCAAGCGGGTGGTGGATGATCGATCGGGGGACGACTGCACACGCAAGGAGTTGTGAAATGGCCAGGGTGACGACGACGGGCCACGTGCTCGCGCTCGATCAGGGCACGACGTCGAGCCGGGCGATCGTGTTCGACGCCGCCGGCATGCCGGTGGCGATGGCGCAGGGGGAATTTCCCCAGCACTACGGTGGCGGCACCGGCGGCCCCGACCTCGGGATCGTCGAACACGACCCGGAGGACATCTGGCAGACGCAACTCGACTGCGGCCGGCAGGCACTCGCCAGGGCTGGCCTCACCGCGGCCGACATCGCCGGCATCGGCATCACCAACCCGCGCGAGACCACGCTCCTCTGGGATCGGGCGACCGGTCGCCCGGTCGCACCGGCGATCGTCTGGCAGAGTCGGGTCTCGGCGCCGATCTGCAGCCGGCTGAGGGCCGCGGGCGTGGAGGCCGAGGTCACGGCGCGCACCGGACTGGTGCTCGATCCATACTTCTCCGCCACGAAGATCGTCCATCTGCTGGAGTCGGTTCCCGGCCTGCGCGAGCGCTGCACCCGGGGCGCGGTGCTGTTCGGCACCGTCGACAGCTTCCTCATCTGGCGGCTGACCGGTGGCCGCGTGCATGCCACCGATCCCACCAACGCCAGTCGCACACTCCTCTACGACATCGAAGCCCGCGAATGGAGCGAGCGGCTGTGCGCGATCTTCGGCGTACCGCCGGCGATCCTCCCGGAGGTGCGCCCCTCGAGCGGCTCGTTCGGCGACAGCGCCGCGGAATGGTTCGGCGCCGCGATCCCGATCCGGGGCTGCGCCGGCGACCAGCAGGCGGCGGCCTACGCGCACGGCTGCTTCCGCCCCGGTGCCGCCAAGAACACCTATGGCACCGGCGCCTTCCTCCTCTCCTCCACCGGCACGAAGCGCGTGGTGAGCCGCAGCGGTCTCCTGTCGACGCTGGCGTGTGGCCCGGGGCCCGGTGCGTTACCGATCCACGCGCTCGAGGGGTCGGTGTTCATCGCCGGTGCGCTCGTCGGTTGGCTGCGGGACGGGCTCGGGATCATCACCACCAGCGCCGAGGTCGAGGCCCTCGCCCGCAGCGTGCCCGATGCGGGGGGGGTGGTGATCGTGCCGGCGCTCACCGGGCTGGGCACACCCCACTGGGATCCGGCGGCGCGGGGGATGATCATCGGCCTGACGCGCGCGACCGGCCGCGGCCATGTCGCCCGGGCGGCGCTCGAGGCGATCGCGCTGTCGGTCGCCGACGTCGTCGCGGCCATCGAACGCGACAGCGGTCAGCCCCTCGAACGGCTCCGGGTCGACGGTGGGGCCAGCGACAACGATCTCCTCCTGCAGATCCAGGCCGACACGCTCGGGATCCCGGTGGAGCGGCCGGTCGTGCGCGAGACGACGGCCCTCGGTGCCGCCCTTCTGGCCGGGATGGCGGCGGGACTCTATGCGGGGCACGACGACGTCCGGGGTGCGGCCGAGCTCGACCGCCGGTTCCTGCCCGAGGGGGACCCGGCCACCGTTCAGCGGCGCCGACGGGCCTGGGATGCGGCGATCGGGCGCGCCCGCGGATGGCTCGAGGCCGTCGAGCCGGCGTGAGAGGTGCCGGAAGCGCAGCCCTGGTGAAAAGCAGCGCTTTTCGAGGCGCCACCGGCCAGGGATGGAGCCTTCAGCGGGTGACGGTCCGGTCGGCACCGGGCGGCTGTTCGGCCACCGTCACACGCGACGTGTAGCGCTGGGGATCGGCCGCGAAGGTGGCCCGGGTCTCGGCCGACGAGAAGAGGTACATCCGCGACTGGTAGGTGACGCCGTAGCGGCGCTGGCCCTGCACCTGGCGGCCGGCATCGAGGGCGATCACCGGATCGTCGCCTGACAGGCCCGGTGCGTAGCGGTCGGGGGCCCCGAGGAAGGCGTGCTGCTCCGCGGCGCCGGCGAAGAGGTAGGTGCGCCCCCGATGGCGCACGCCCCACTGGGCCCGCCCCTCGGCCCACATCCCCTTGTCCATCAGGGTGACCGGGCAGTAGCCATCGAGGCCAACGGGCATCGACTCTCCGGCATCGGCACCCCCACCTGGTCCGGCCGTCGGCGCCGTGCCGATTGCGACCGCGGCCGGCTGGGCCGTCGTCGCCTGGGCCGGGGCGGGGGATGCGGCAGGGGCAGTCGCCGTCTTCGCGGGCTTGAATGACGGCAGTTTGACGAATCCGGCGATCGATTTCTGAAGAGCGTCCCAGGCGGGCATCCGTGACGCCGACTTGGCGGGTGGCTGCGTCGGCGGCGGAGGCGCGGCAGCGTGGCCAAGCCACGACGTTCCGCTCGCTGGTGCGCGGGTCGCCTGGGCGTCGGGGGGGGCGGTGGTCGGGCCGGCTGCCGCGGGGTTGGGTTGTGTCGGCACGGCCGGGGTGCCCGTCGGCGCCGTCTGCGCCAGACCCTCGACCGGCACCGGGCGGGAGACACGCTCCGCCGGCCAGGCAGGAGCGGTGGTCGGCAATGTCGGCTCGTGCGGCGGCGCGTCGGTGGACGGCGAGCGAGCGCTGCCAGCGACGTCCGCGAGCGTCGGCTGTGGGCTGGGAGGGGCTGCCGCGGGTGCAGCGGTGGCAGCCTTCACCGGTGACGTGTTCGCCATGGCGGCCTGCTGCGCGGCGCGGCCGGCTGCCGCCACGAACGCGGCCGGTGCCGCCGGAATGTCGAACCGGGCAACCACATTGTCGTGTTGATCGAGCACGCAGGCGCTGGGCAGGCGCGACACCCCCATCGACCGTTGCAGCGCCGGATCTGCATCGACGTCGATGCGCACCGGTTCGTAACAGGCGGTGAGCAACGCCACCGCCTCGTCCGACCCCAAGGCGGTCGCTTCCAGGTTCACGCTCGCTTCGCTCCACGCGGCCGTGAACACGACCAGGACGGGGCGCTGGCTGACCGTTGACGCTGCCTTCGCGCCGGCGAGGTTGGTGTGCCAGGGCACACCCCCATGGGCATCGCTGGCGATCCACGCGGCGATCGCCACGACGACCGGCCCGACGCAGCGTGGGCCGGTGAAACGCAGGCCGGGAAAACACCGTTGTCGCGACCGGTTGAGCATGGATCAGGCTTCCGACAGGGGGCACGACGGGCGAGTGACCGGATGGATCCAGAGGGATGTATCGGTTGAATCGATCAAGCCTGTTGCGTCGAAATACCCTTCGTCGTGCCCCCGGCGAGGGGGGGTTGTGGTTGGCTTGGTGGCCAGGGGGGGATGGGCCATCGGCATGACTGGCGGGTAAATCGGAGCCGAGTGGCTCCTTGACACCGTTGGACCCGCTTCCGATACTTTGCCCCAGTGATCCGTTCGGGCGGGGGAAATGCCTGTTCTGGCTCTTTCGTCCGACGGGTCGCAGATGGATGTCGGGTGAACGGTCCTCCGCGGGTGTATCTGGTTTCCCGCGTCAGCGTCGTTCGAGATCTCCGGCGTTGGTCTTGTTGGCGGTTGCTCCGCCAAGGCTCGCCGTCAGGCTCAATCGTCAGGTGCCTTTCCCGCCCAACGGTTCCCGCCGTGGCTTGAGGGTGCGGTCGCCGGTCGCTGTGGAGGCGACGTGCCCGACCCGCTCATGGGGTCCGCGTGTGGGGCTCATGGACGTTTCGGGGTCCTTCGGGGTTCCCAGGGCAAAGGATCCTGGTGGGTTTTTCCTGTCGTTCGGCCCTTGGCTGGCTGGTGTTCGTGCCAACCGTTCCTCGTCCGGGTGGACGTGGCCCGGATGAGAGTGCATTCCCGTGCCGTCGGCTGGATTGCCGGACGATTCAGGTCGGACGATTCAGGTCGGTGTGCTGAATTGGAATCCCCGCGCGGTGAATCCCCGTATGACCGATGCGCGTCGGCAGATCCGGTGCGTTTCGTGGGCGGGCGGCGGGGTCGCGACAAAACTGGCCGAGAAGGGGCCAGGAGGCCAAGAAGGGGTTCGATCGCCTGACGGAGCGGGCGACTGTGGAGCGGGAGCCGTTGCGCTTCCGGTTCCGTGTGCAACCCGGACGCGAGGTGGCGGCGTGAGCAACGTCAACCACCCTCCGCGACGGGCCTGCGAAATGCCTTGATGAGTGGGGCTGCCTGAAGGATTGGGGGCACGTCCGGTCGCTGAGCAAAGCGGCCGACGGAGGAGCGCCGACGGGAGCATCCCGGCCGGCATTCCCATCGTTGCCGTCCATCGGGTGGGGCCGTTGTACGGTTGTGTTCGGGTTTCCAAGAGGGGTGGACTGCAGATATGTCGAAGCGGAGGCGATCGCGGTCGCACGGCCGTCAGGGATTCGGTGGTGGACAGCCGGGACAGCCGGGACAGTTCGGTCCCGGCGGCGCTCCGGGAGGTGGCGGCGGTGCCGGTGGCGGCGGATACGGTTATGGGGGCCGGCGTGGTCGTGGCCGTTACCGCCGTGGTGGCGGCGGTGGTGGCGGTGGCGGCGGTGGCGGGAGCGCCCCCGGGGCCGCTGGAGCCGGAGCCGTCGGCATGGACGGCGAGGGGATGCGGCCGCCGGACTTGGAGCCAGAGGTCGCCGAAAACGGTGAGCCGATTCCTCTCGAGCCGGGGGCCGGTGTGCTCGAGATGCACCCCAACGGGTATGGATTCCTCCGGAATTCCGACACCAACTACACCCGGGAACGAACTGATCCGTTCGTGCCCGGCACGATGATCGAGCGGTACCGCCTGCGTGAAGGGGTGTTCATCAAGGGGTTGGTGCAGCCCGGCCGGCGCCAACAGGGGCCGCGGGTCCGCGAGATCCAGGAGGTGGAGGGGCTGCCTCCCGACGAATACCCCAAGGTCAAGAACTTCGATCAACTCACCCCGATCAACCCCGAGACCTGGCTGCCGCTGGAGACCGGGCAGCAGCCTCTGACCACGCGGATCATGGATCTGCTGACGCCGCTGGGGAAGGGGCAGCGGGCGCTGATCGTGGCACCGCCACGGACCGGCAAGACGGTCCTCCTCCAGCAGGTGTCGCAGGCGATCTCCACCAACCATCCCGACCTGTCGTTGGTGATGCTCCTCGTCGATGAACGACCCGAGGAGGTCACCGACATGCGCCGCACCGTCAAGGGTGAGGTGCTCGCCAGTAGCCTCGACTGCGACGTGGAGAGCCACGTTCGGCTCTCACAATTGGTGATTGAACGCTGTAAGCGGATGGCCGAGGCGGGCAAGGACGTGTTCCTGCTGATGGACTCGATCACGCGCATGGCCCGGGCCTTCAACAAGTGGGTTGGCAACACCGGGCGCACCATGTCGGGCGGTGTCGACATCAAGGCGCTCGACATCCCCAAGAAGCTCTTTGCGACGGCCCGCGTGTTCGAGGAGGGGGGGTCGCTGACGATCGTGGCCACCGCCCTGATCGACACCGGTAGCCGGATGGACGAACTGATCTTCCAGGAGTTCAAGGGCACTGGAAACATGGAGCTGGTCCTCGATCGCAAGCTCTCCGACCGGCGCGTGTGGCCGGCGATCGACATCTCGCAGTCGGGGACGCGGCGCGAGGAGAAACTCCTCGCGCCCGACACGCTCCACGCGGTCAACATGCTCCGCCGCACCCTGTCGAGCATGCATCACGTCGATGCGATGGAGCAGCTCACGAAGCAGCTGGCGAAGTTCAAGAGCAATCGCGAGTTCATCTCGCTGATCGCCAGTTCGCGATCGGGCGAGTGACGTGAAGCGTTGATCCGACTGGCTCCGACTGCAATCGGCGCGGGGGCTGGCGTGACGCCCGAGGCACCCGGCTCCGCTCGGATCAGTCCGGGCTCGGATCAGTCCGGCCGCCCGGACACACCGGGGGGTGCTCCGTGCGGCCGCGGAGGATGCTCCTCGACCGTGGTGACCCGGCTGGCCCAATAGGCGTACTGGGGATCGCCGCAGCGGAAGGAGAACACGGCGTCTGGAAGTCGCTCCTTCTCGGAGCCCTCGGAACGCACGCGGACGACGATGGCGTCACCACGCTTCACGATCGTGAGGCGGTCGGCCGGGGGCAGCGCGTCGACATGCGTGGCGACGGCGGCCCGCTGGATCGGGCGGGGGCCATCGGCTGGCGGGAGCGGGGCGGGCATGGGATCCAGCGGCTGGGCGGGTTGGCGGGCGGGGTCTGATTATGGTTCGAAACGTGGTGATCACGCCAGTCGGCCGGTCAAATGCCGTTTTTGGCCCTTTTTTTCAAGCCACCGTATACTTTCGACGGTTCCACGGGTTCGAGGAGCAACCATTGCATGACGCCCTATGCGTCGCTGGCGGACGATTTCTACGTCAACATGAACCTCGCGACGGAGATGGAACTCCCGGGCCAACGGGAGACGATCCTCCACTTCTTCGAGTGCCTGCAGAAGAAGTATCCGACGATGCGGAAGTTCTACTGCCGCGACAAGCGCGACTTCGTCCTCGAGGAGGACAAGGACCAGGGGCGCTACCGCTGGGCCGCCGTGGAGTCGAAGCGGCTCTGTTCCGGTCAGGTGAATCCAGCGTCGTTGGAAACGGCCCTCGAACAGCATCGCCTGATCCTCGAACTGGCTCCGGCACTGCTCTCGGTGAGCCCCCTCGACTGCGAGGCCCTCGACCTGCTGTTCGGGTTCGACTTCGCCTTCCGTGGCAACCACAACGCCCTGCTCGCCGATGCGCTGGGAGTCGGCCCGGCCCTCGATCGGGTCGCCGAAGTGCCCGGTTGCAGGGTCATCAACTTCGAACCGTCACTGACCGTGGCCCTGGACGAAGACTGCCGGGTGCAGGTACGTGTGAGCACCGAAACCAGGACCAATGCCTTCCAGGTGCGGACCGGTGAGTTCACCGAGGAGCAGCTCAGTGTCTACGTGACGGCCCGGCAGTACGGCAGCCTCGACCCCCACAGCGGCTATGTCGAGGCGATCGAGCGGCTTTTCCGGGTGGGCCTCGAGGTTCTGGACAACTGTGTGGTCAACCAGATCCTCAAGCCCTTGGCGCGCGCGATCTCGATGAAGTGATCGTGTGCCTGCCGAGGCGCGGCGGCATCCGGCAGGACCCCCCTGACCACTCCACTCGGTCACAGGGTCACTCGGTCACTCGGTCAGACGGCCGTGATCAGCGCCCGCCGCGCGACCGCCCGCGATCGTGTTCGTCACTGCGCTGCGGTCGATTGCGGGCATCGAGGTTCCCGGCGATGACGATGCCAATCGCTTCCACCCAACTCGGCACATCGAGCACCGAATTGAGACCGCTTTCGGCGAGGACCTCGTCGTCTTCGGGAGTGTCACGCCGTGCCTCACGCCGCGGCTGCGACGTGGTGTCCTCGATGCCGAGGTACTCCAGGCCCTCGTCGTCCTCCTCATAGCCGCCCGCCACCGGGGCGAAATCATCGCGCCGGGCACGCTGCAGGCCCGACGACCGTGAAGCCTCGCTGCGGCCGTCGCCAGGCCGCCGGCCGCCACGTCGGCCCCGGCGCCGGCTGCCAGCCTCCTCTGCCGCTCCTGTTTCAGCCTTGGGCGCTCCTGTTTCTGCCTTGGGCTGACGCGGGACGGCGGGGCGATCCCCATCGCGGGGAGCTGGTTCACCATCACCACCGCGCCGTCGGCGCCGCGGCCGACGGCCGCGGCGCTCGTCACGGTCAGACGCGGATGAGGAGTCGGTCGAACGCGGCTGCTCCGGCGCCCGTGGGCGAACGCCGTAGCCGACCGGGAGCGGTTCGTCATCCGATTCGTCGTTGACCGGGGTTGCCGCCGCATCGGTCGGAGCGGCGTCGCTCGTGCCGGTCCGCTCGCGCGAGCGGCCACGACCCCCGCGGCGACCGCGCCGGCGCCGCGACCGGCGCCGGGGCGAACCGTCTGCCGCCGTCCTCTCGCCCCCCTCGCCCCTGTCCGGGCCGCCGTCGGCCTCTTGGCCGGTATCGTTATCGGACCGACGATCGTCAGCGAAGGACTCGTCGGGACGCACGTCGTCGTCGAAGCCGCCGCCCATCCCCCATGGCTGATCGTCGGGGGCAGACCGGTCATCCCGTGCCGCGGTTCCGCGTCCGTCACGTGCGCCGGCGGTGCGATCCTGTCGCGGCCCGCCATCACGGTGGTCGCGGTCCCGATCGCGCCCCCGGGAGCCTTCGCGAGCGCGGGTCTCCCGGTCACCCCGTGGGGAAACCTCCCGGTCGTCACGGGACCGGTCGTCCCTGGACCGGTCGTCACCGCTTGCCTGGGGATACTCGCCATGCGGGGGATCGTGGCTGTCCGCATCACGGGAATCGGCGTTGCTGCCCCCCGCTTCACCCGCGGCCGGCTCACGCCCCCCGTCGATACGATCGTCGGATCGTCGCCCGCGGCCGCCGCGACGTCCGCGCCGGCGGCGGCGCCCCTCGCCATCCCCGCGCGTGCCCCTGTCATCGCCCCCCGAGCCGCCCTCGTCACCGCTCACACGGTCACCGCTCACACGGTCTTCCGTGCGTTCAACACCACGGTCTTCCGTGCCGTCACCACGGTCTTCCGCGAAGCGATCTCCGCCGCGGGGCGTTTCCCAGCCGAGGTCCTCGTCGGCGCGGGGCAGTCGTTCGCCGGTCGCTTCAGGCGTGGGGCGCCGACCGCGTCGACCCTCACCCCCTCCGCGCGGAGCCGTACCTTCGCGGCCAGCGCCGACACGCGGCGACGGCCGGCGTTCCATGTCGCGATCGCCGCGACGTCCCGATGACCGGCGTCCGCCACCGCTCGGCTCGCCGCGGCCGGCAGGGGGCTCATGGTCGGTGGTTCGTTCGGTGATCGCATCGGGCGCCCGCGGCGGCATGACGGCCGGCGGTGGTGTGATGGCACGGGCCTGGGTGCGGGGTGGCTCCGGCGCTGGCGGCAGGCCGAGCGCGGCATCGAGACCACCCCAATCGCTCCCGGCCTCGGGTGCCGCAGGTCGTGACGCCGCTTGCCGTGGCGCCGCTGCCCGTGGCGGCGGCACCGGACGTGCCGGGGGAGGCGGCGGCGGGGCCGGCTTGGTCTCGGGAGGCGGCGCGGCACCGAGGGAATCGGCGAGCGAAGACCAGGGATCGTCGTGGTCGGCCATCGTGGCGTGTCCTGTGTGGTCGGTTGGGAGTGTTCGCCGCGTCGGGCGGCGCGTGGGTGCACGGCAACGACGCCGGCACCGGGGGTGGGACGGCGGGCCCGGAAACGGGGCCGCGGCAGATCCCGGGAGGTTTCCGCGCCGACCGCGGCAACCCCCCACCCGGCCCCGGTCAGAATAGCAGAAACCGGCCGTGTGGACGGTGGAGGCCCAGCGGTGTGGAGGGTGGGGGGCCCAGCCCGACCGATCAGCGAGCCGGTTCGAGGGACCGGATCATGCTCCCGTTGTCGGCCACTTCGAAGAGGGGCCGATAGGGGCTGGCGAGGCCGCGCCGAGCCCGGCAGGCCGGATACCAGACGACGTTCATGGACAGATTCCAGGCTTGCCCCGAATACCGCTGGAGGGTGCCGTCGGTGAGGGGAATCGACTTGGAGGCCTGCGGGATCAGGTAGGTGAACGTGCCCTCGAGGGCCAGGCTGCGGTTCATCGGTGCCCGCAGGAGGCTGCCGATGATGAAGTCGCCGTCGCCGGTGCCGCCGCTCCAGGCCTTCAGTTCGTTGGCATCGCCGAAGTGGAGGCGGTAGAAGCCGGCGTAGATGTCGATGGTCTCGGTGTTGGCGTAGCCGAAGGGCCCGACGTTCTTCCGGCCCATGCTGTTGGCGGCCGCCCAGAAGCCCATCTCGTTGAAGCCCCAGACGTAGCTCACCTCGCCGCGGATCTGCGACAGATCGACGTCGTCGTAGAGATCGTCGCGGAGGTAGTCCCAGACCGCGCCACCTTGGAGGCCACGCCCCTCGAAGGCCCGCGTGTAGAAGCCGGTGGTGAGGAACACCTGGTTCCGGGGACCGTTGGCGAGTGCCGACCCGCCGGTGCGGACGGCGGTCGATTGAAAATCGGACTGCACGCCGCGGACACCGACCTGCCAGCCGACACCGAGGGCATTCCAGAAGGGCATGCCCCAGTTGGCGTACTCGTTGAAACCGTAGTTGCCGAGGACGCCGAGGTCGACCGGATTCTGGAACGACGTCACGCCGGCACTGGCGGTCAGGTCGCGGTACCACCGCCATCCGTAGTAGGGCCTGCCGAAACGACGGAGGAACGCACAGATCCGACCGTCATGCTCGTAGAACGGCAGGCAGCCGCACGCCTCCCCGTCCTCGCACGCGAACGGATCGTCGTAGGGGGACGGCACGTGGAGTTGGACCTCGCCCGTCCAGCCCGGGCCGATCATGCCCGACCCGTCGTCCATCATCATCGTGCCGTCGTCCATCATCATGCCGTCCGGCATCATGGTGCCGTCGCCATAGCCCATGCCGCCGAAACCGTCGTCGCTGAACGGGACACCGTCCGCGCCCTCCTCGAGCATCAACGGACCGCCCGGCTGGCCGTCATCGAACGATGGCAGTGAGCTCCCGGTCGGATCCTCGATGATGATCTCGCCGGGACCGACGGGTAGCGTGTCGGGCAGGGACGCCGCGGGTGCCCGGGCTGACGGTGCAGTGTCGGCTGCGGCGCGGGGAGCCGGCAGCGGTGCGGCCGGGGTCGGCACGGACGCCGCCGGTGCCTGGGCGAGGACTGACGGCATGCCGTCGGCGTTGAGGGCCACACGGGGACCCCGCGCGGAGGGCTGCGGACGGGCCGCGCTCGGGGCGACTCCGGCGGTGCGTTGGGCCTGACGGACGGCGGACGCGGCGGGCGGCCGGCGCTGTGGCGCGGGGCGCTGCTCGTCGGCGAGCAGGG
>SXGQ01630884.1_pt1 | contig 17409 bp, 11 predicted proteins | sample 3178371 | NCBI WGS metagenome assembly SXGQ01 (sample SAMN11356859, study PRJNA531348) | freshwater metagenome | isolation source: freshwater sample F1-20 | place: China: Fuxian Lake, Yuxi | collected 2017-12-25 | reverse complement strand
CGATGCCCCGGGGATTCCAAGGCTTCATCGCCTCGAGGGGGCCGAGGAACATCAGGTACAGACGCAGGGTGTCCGTGCCGTGGGACTGGATGATTGAGTCGGGGTTGACCACGTTGCCGCGGCTCTTGGACATCTTCTCGCCGTCCTCGCCGAGGATGATGCCCTGGTGGAACAACCGGCGGAAGGGTTCCGGTTCCGGCACCACGCCAAGATCAAACAGCACTTTGTGCCAGAAGCGGGCGTAAAGCAGGTGCAGCACGGCGTGCTCGGCGCCGCCCACGTAGAGGTCGGGGCCGCCCCAGTAGCGCAGCGCATCCGGGCTCGCCAGGGCGCCCTCGTTTCGCGGATCGACGAAACGGAGGTAATACCAGCATGAGCCGGCCCATTGCGGCATGGTGTTGGTCTCGCGCCTCGCGCGTACCCAGTCGTCGCCGGCCGGGCAGGGATGTGTCGCTGGCACCGAGGCGCCCGTGACCGCGTTGAACCACACCTCTACCCAGTCGCGCTCGTTGGCCAGCGGGCTTTCCCCGGTGCCGCTGGGCAGGTACGATTGCACCTCGGGGAGCCCGAGCGGCAGCGAGGAGGCGGGCAGCGGAAGCGCGTGGTACACCGCGCCGTTTTCCGCGTAGGAGACGGGTTGCGGCGGAAGATCCGCGCCGCGACGCGCGGCGACGCGCGCGTAGTCCTCCGGCGTGACCCAGACGATCGGGAACGGCTCGCCCCAGTAGCGCTGCCGCGAGAACAGCCAGTCGCGCAGCTTGTAGTTCACGCTCGCGCGGCCGGCGCCGCGCGCCGCGAGGTCGGCGGTCACGCGCCGCTTGGCCTCCTCCCACGGGAAGCCGTCGTAGCCCGGGGAGTTTACCAGCCGGCCCTCGCCGGTGTAGGGGAGTTGCTCGTCGCCTTTTTCCCCCGCGATCACGCGGATGATCGGCAAATCGAAGCGCGTCGCGAACTCGTGGTCGCGTTCGTCATGCGCGGGCACCGCCATGATCGCCCCGGGTCCGTAGCCCATCAGCACATAGTCCGCCGCCCAGACCGGAACCTTGCGGCCGTTGATCGGGTTGATCGCGAACGCGCCGGTGAAGACGCCCGACTTGTCCTTCGCGAGGTCCGTGCGCTCGAGGTCGCTCTTGGCCGCCGCCGCCTTCCGGTAGGCCGCCACGGCGTCCCGGTGCTCCGGCGCAGTGATCGTGTCCACCAACGGATGCTCTGGCGCGAGCACCATGTAGGTGCAGCCGAACAGGGTGTCGGGCCGCGTGGTGAACACCCGCAGGGACGCGTCGGGATGGCCGTCCAGCGCGAAGGCCAGCTCGGCCCCCTCGCTGCGCCCGATCCAGGCCTCCTGCATCCGTTGGGTGGATTCAGGCCAGTCGACCCCCTTCAGGTCGGCGAGCAGCCGCTCCGCGTAGGCGGTGATCCGCAGCACCCATTGGCGCAGGTTGCGCCGCTCCACCGGGAAGTTGCCGACCTCGCTGCGTCCGTCGACGACCTCCTCGTTGGCCAGCACGGTGCGGAGCTCCGGGCACCACCACACCGGGCGCTCGTCCACGTAAGCCAGCCCGCGCTGGAACAGCTGGAGGAAGATCCATTGCGTCCAGCGGAAGTAGCGGGGGTCCGTCGTGTCGATCTCGCGCTCCCAGTCGTAGGAGAAGCCGAGCGAGCGGATCTGGCGCTTGAAGTTCGTGATGTTGTTGCGCGTGTTCGACGCCGGGTGCGTGCCCGTCTTCACCGCGTGCTGCTCCGCCGGCAGGCCGAAGGCGTCCCAGCCGATCGGATGCAGGACGTTGAATCCGCGGGCGCGCTGGTAGCGCGCGAGGATGTCGGTCGCGGTGTAGCCTTCCGGGTGGCCGATGTGGAGCCCCGCCCCCGAGGGGTAGGGGAACATGTCCAGGATGTAATACTTCGGTTTCGACGACGCGGGTTCGGCGCGGTGGATTCCCGCCGCCTCCCAGGCGGACTGCCAGTGCGGCTCGAGATCGCGGAAGTTGTAATCTGCGCGGGTGGTGGCCATCATCGAAAACTTGTGACTGTGAATCCTTTCCCAGCCCGGTCAATCTTGGCTCTCCGGCTGCTCGCCCTCGTCGCCTGCGTCGGCGAGGCGCGCGCCGCCATGACCCGCGGTTTCAACCGCCTGCTGGAGTCCGTCGTCAGCATCAATGTGCGGGAACTCGCGTTCGAGTCCGGGGCCCGCCGCTACACGTCCAGCCTCGGCTCCGGCGTGCTGATGTCGGAGGAAGGCATCGTGCTCACCAACGCCCACGTGGTGGGCCGCCGCGCCGTCGAGATCAACGTCACCTTGTCCAACCTGGAGCGGGTCGGCGCACGGCTCGTGGGTTGGGACCACTGGACCGATCTCGCCGTCCTGCGTCTGGACCTCGACGAGGTGAAGCGCCGCGGCTTCAAGCTCGTCGCCGCCCGTTTTGGCGACAGCGAAAAGCTCTTCCCCGGCCAGGAGGTCTACGCGGTCGGGACCCCGCACGGGCTCACCCGCACCGTGACCCGCGGAATCGTCTCCAACACCAACCGCTATTTCGAGGACAACCGCGGCATCAACGGCTACGAGACGGGGATGTTCAACACGTGGCTGCAGACCGACGCCGCCATCAATCCCGGTAACTCCGGCGGGCCGCTCGTCACCTCCGACGGGCGGGTCGTGGGCATCTCGTCGCGCGGTTACCTCGGCGCCAACAACCTCGGTTTCGCGATCCCCGCCACGACGGCCCGCGTCGTGCTCGAGAGCCTGGTGCGGGACGGGGTCGTCGTGCGCAGCTACGTCGGCGTCGTGCCGGGCGCCTTGCAGGATCTCGAGAATTTCTACGCGCTCGCGCTCAACACGGGCGTGCTCGTGAGCAGTGTCGACCCGGGCTCGCCGGCGGTAAAGGCCGGGCTGCGCCCGGGCGACATCCTGCTCTCGATCGACGGCGCGCGGGTCGACGGGCGGTTTCCCGAGCAGTTGCCGCCGATCCAGAATCTCATCGCGAGCCGCCCGATCGGCTCCGAATTGCGCCTCGCGGTGAAGCGCGGCGCCGAGACCCGCGAGTTCACGGTCGTGACCGAGCGGCTCGAGAGCCGTGTGGGCGAGGAGTGGGCCCTGGAGAAATGGGGTCTCAGTGTGCGCCGGGTGTCCCGCACCTATGCGCGGGAGAACCAGCTCGAGGGCACCGACGGCGCGGTCGTCATTGGCGTGCAGCCCGGTTTCCCCGGTGATGTCGCCGGCGTCGCCCGCGGTGACATCCTGCTCAAGGTCAACCAGCAGGCGGTCAACTCCCTTGAGGTCCTGAAGCAGGCGCATGCCGCCTACGAGGCCGCGCCCGCGCCCACGCTGCTCGAGACGCAGCGCAACCGCCGCGTCTCGCTCATCATTCTCAAGCCATGATGCCTTTTCGACGCCGTACCCGCACCTGTTCGATCGCTCTCGCGATCGCCGCCGCCGGTGCCTCCGCCGCGACGCCCGACCTTCCCGCCCTTTGGGCCGAGCGGGTGAAGAGCGTCGTCGCGGTCGAATACGTGACCGTGACCGAGACTGAACGGCGGCCGACCGTCTCGATGGGCACGGTGGTCGACGCCGCGGGGACCATCATCCTGCAGTCGGTCGCGATCGACCCGCGCGCCGCCCTGCGGCAGCTGAAGGATTTCCGCGTCTACCTGCCGGGCGAGGGCACCGGTGCGCCGGCGGACTACCTTGGGCAGGACGCGTTCACCGGCTGGCACTTCGTGCGCGCGGCGCAGGAGACCCGGACGCGTTTGACCCCGGTTACGGCGTTCGCCGGTCCGGGCGAGCCGCGCCGGCCGGTGATCGCCGAGGCGGTCTGGGGCATCGGCCTCCGGCCCAAGGACGAGGACTTCCAGCCGTATATCCTGCGGAGCTCGGTGGCCCTGCTGCAGGCGATCCCCCAGCTCACCGCCATCTCCCAGCAGGAGGTCGCCGCGCCGGGTCTGCCCGTGTTCGATCTCCAGGGGGCGCTGGTCGGCCTGGCCGGCCCGTCGGGCGGGCAGACCTTCCTGCAGATCTCCCGCTCGGGAAGGCCGGTGCCGACGATGTTGATCAACGTGGAGGAGAGCAGCGCGTTCCTCGTGGCCGCTGAGGTGCTGCCGCACCTCGGGCGCATCCCGCGCGATCCGTCCGGACGCCCCCTCGCGTGGCTCGGTGCCTACGGGCTGGAGCCGATGGACCGCGAGGTCGCCAAATTCCTGAACCTGCAGACCCAATCGGGCGCCGTTGTGAGCGAGGTGCTCGAGGGCAGTCCGGCCGAGGCCGCCGGTCTCAAGCCGCGCGACATCGTGCTGGCCCTGAACGGCGCGCCGCTGCCGCAACTCAAGCCCGACCGCGCGGTCGTCGCCTTCCTGGAGCGCGAGGTTGAGCGACGGGTGCCGGGGGAAAAGCTGACGCTGACCGTGCTGCGCGGTGCGGAGCGCGTGGAGGTCGCCGTGGCGCTCGGCGAGCAGCCGAAGCTCGCGCGGGAGGCGGAGCGGAGGTATCTCGACCGGCTCGGGTTCACCGCGCGGGAGCCGGTTTACGCCGACGCTGTGGAGCGCCGGCAGCGGCCCGGGGCCCTCGCCGGCGTGGTGGCCCATTTTGTCAAGGCGGGCAGCCCCGCCGCGACGGCTGGTCTAAGGCCGGAGGACTGGATACGAGAGATCGACGGCGCGGAGGTGAAGGATTTCACGGACGCCACCACGCGGCTCGCCGCGATCGAGGCCGACGCCGAGCGGGCGGAATTCGTGCTCCTCGTCGCGCGCGGCAACGAGACCGCCGTGCTGCGCGTGAAGCTGAAATGAAGCCCGGCCGGCGGGTCTTGTCACCCACTACGTGACAAAGCCGGGGAAGCGCCGGGGTGGGCGGGGGCGACCGTTTGCGGCTTGGCGCGTCGGGGATTCGCGGTTTCCTCGCGGTTCATGTTCACCGGCATCGTCGAGGAAACCGGCCGCGTGCTCGCCTTCGAGCCGCGGGCGGAGGCGTGGAGCCTTCGCGTGGCCGCGCGGGCGGTGCTCGAGGGGCTGGTCACGGGTGACAGCATCGCCGTGAACGGCTGCTGTCTCACGGCGGCCGAGTTCGACGCGGCCGACATACGGTTCGACGTGCTGGAGGAGACGCGCCGCCTGACCAATTTCGCGGCGCTCGGGCCGGGCGGGCTGGTCAACCTGGAGCGCAGCCTGCGGCTGGGCGGCAAGATGGGCGGGCATTTCGTGACCGGCCACATCGACGCCACCGGGACGATCGAAACCTTCGAGGCGCGGGGCAAGGACCACTACCTGCGCGTGCGGGTGCCGCGGGAGTTCAGCCGCCTGGTGGTCAGCAAGGGCAGCATCGCGATCGACGGGATCTCCCTCACCGTCGCGGAGTGCGGCGACGATTTCCTCGCGGTCTGGATCATTCCCCACACCCGCGAGGTCACCCACCTCTCCGCCCGACGCGCGGGCGATCCCGTCAATCTGGAGTTCGATCTGCTCGCGAAGCACGTCGAGCGCCTGCTGGCGGGAAGGAAGGGTTGAAGCGATGCGGCAGGCCCTGATCGCGGTCACCGAGGAATTGCGCCGATTGAAGGGCGCGGGGGTGGGCACTGTCGCGGTTTCCGACGAGGCCCTGGAGGCTTTGCGCCGCGCCCTGCATTCCGGCGCGGTGGCGCCGGCCTCTTCGGGCCCGGAGGGCGCTTCTCCCGCCGAGCCGCCGCCGGCCGCGCCGCGAGCGGTCGCGTCCGCTCCCGCGCCGGTTCAGGTCCAGGTGCCCCGCGTCGCGGTGGCCGCCTTGCCCGAAGCTCCGTCGGTGAAGCTACCGGAGGGAGATAAACGCGCGCGTTGGGAAGCGCTGCTCGCGCTCGTCTCTGGCGACTCGGTTTGCCGCGCAAACGTCCGCCCCGGCAAGAAAGTGGTGGTGGGCGTCGGCACGCTCGACGCGCGCATTATGTTCGTGGGCGAGGCCCCGGGAGGGGAGGAGGAGATCCAGGGGGAGCCTTTCGTCGGTCCGGCGGGTCAGTTGCTCACCAAGATGATCCAGGCGATGGGGCTCGCGCGGGGCGACGTCTACATCGGCAACATCATGAATTGGCGTCCGCAGATGCCCACGGCCGGGGGGCGCGATCAGGTGGGCAACCGCCCGCCCACGGAGGACGAGATGCGTTATTGCCTGCCTTTCCTCCGGGCGCAGATCGAAGTGGTGAATCCGCAGCTGCTGGTGGCGCTGGGATCCACGGCCGCACAGGGCCTCCTGGGTTTCCGTTCCTTCAAGGCGCTCGGCGACGTGCGCGGGCGCTGGCATGATTTCGGCGGCAAGCCGCTGATGGTGACCTACCATCCGAGCTACATCCTGCGGGAGCCCACCAACCGGAAGAAGCGCCTCATCTGGGAGGATCTCCTGAAGGTTATGGATCGCGCCGAACTGCCCGTCTCGGAACGGCAGCGCGGCTATTTTCTGGAGAAATGAACGCACTCCGCGTGGCGGTCGCCGTCTGCCTGCTGTGGGGCGTGTCCTGGACGGGCGCTGCCGAGGTGGGCGGGACGTTCGAGTCGCTGCGGGCGCGCGCCGCCGCGCTGGCCTCGGCCGCCCCCGCGCCCGCGCGCGGTGAGGTCCCGGAATGGCTGAGGCGCCTCACCTATGACGACCTGCGCCGCATCACCTTCGACGGCCGTCGCTCGCTCTGGCTGAACGAGGGGCAGGCCTTTGCGGTGCAGTTCCTTCATCCGGGTTTCCTGTTCGACCGCTCGGTGCGGGTTAACGAGGTGGCGAGTGGCATGACGCGCTCCCTGCCGTTCCGGAGCGACTACTTCCGTTATGAGGGAATCGAGCCCGGCGAGATTCCCCCCGGCATGGGCTTCGCCGGCTTCCGACTCATGTATCCGTGGGGCGGACGCGGCCAGCCACCCGCCGAGATCGGGTCCTTCGCGGGCGCCAGCTACTTTCGTTTTCTTCCGGAGCGCGCCGCGTACGGGTTGTCCGCCCGCGGTCTGGCGATCGACACCGCCGCCGCCGGCCCCGAGGAATTCCCGCGCTTCTCCGAGTTCTGGCTCGAACGGCCGGCGCCGGACGACCGCCACGTGACGGTGTTCGCGCTCCTGGAGGGCGATCGCGTCACCGGTGCCTACCGTTTCCGCATCGAGCCAGGCCGCTCCACCACCGTCGAGGTCCGCGCCTCGCTCCACTTCCGGCGGACGGTGGACGTCCTCGGACTGGCGCCCCTGACGAGCATGTTCTGGCGCGGGGAGGATTCCCATTCGCCGGCGGATGACTTCCGTCCCGAGGTGCACGATTCGGACGGCTTGCAGCTCCATACCGGACGGGGCGAGTGGATCTGGCGCCCGCTGGTGAACCACCGCGCGCTGCGCGTCGCGACCTTCGCCGATGAGAATCCGCGCGGGTTCGGCCTGCTGCAGCGCGACCGTAATTTCGAGAACTACCAGGATCTGGAGGCCGCTTACCACCGGCGTCCCTCACTTTGGGTGGAGCCCGTCGGCGACTGGGGGCGCGGCGGGGTGCGGCTGGTGGAGATCCCGACCGGCACCGAGTTCGACGACAACATCGTGGCCTTCTGGATGCCCGAGAAGACACCGCCGGCCGGCAGCGCGCTGGAGCTCGAATACCGGCTGCATTGGTACCTTGACCGGGAAAACGTGCCGGTCGGCCGCGTGCGGGCCACGCGCAGCGGGAGGACGGCGCACTACGAGCCCGGCCTGCACCGGTTTGTGGTCGACTTCGAGGGCGGGCCGCTCGCGGACCTGTCCGCGGAGGCGAAGGTCTCGCCGGAGGTGACGGTGGGCGACGGGGCGGTCTTCAACCACGCCTCCATCCAGCGTAACCCGGAGAACGGCACGTGGCGCGTCGCCTTCACGATCCGTCCGGGTGAACCGGCGCGGCCGGTGGAGCTGCGGTGCTTCATCCGCGGCGAGAAGGGTGAGGCGCTCACGGAAACCTGGTCCCACCTGTGGCCCCGATGAACGGCGCGTCCCTGCCTTCCGGCGATTTCCCGGCCCCGGCGGATTTCCGCCCGTCGACTGGCACGATGGAGGAGTGGAACGCGGCTTACGTGCGGGTGGAGGACTACCTGCGCGCCCACCGGATCCACAACCGCCTGCACCAAAGCCGTCTGATCCAGCGCATCCTCGGGCAGGCGGCGGCGCGGCATGCGGCTAAGCCCGCCTTGAGTCCCACCGTGCTGGCCGCGGAGGAATCCGCGCGGCTGATGGAGGCGTGGTTCGGCGCGATGCTCGAGCGGCCTGGCGCGGCGTCCGACCGGCTTGCGACCGACGGACGCGTGGCGCTGCTGCTGTGCGACGGGCCGGCGCGCTGGCCGTACGCGTTTCTGGACGAGCGGGCCATCCCGCCGGGCTTCCGCGACGCGATGCGCGAGGGCGTGATCCGGGCCGGTCCCGACCTCACGGTATCGAGCATGGTGCCGCGTCCGATCGATCTCGGGCCGATCCCGGACGTTGCCGGTGACACCATCGAAAGCATGGAGCGTTGGCCGGTCCTGCGCACCCTGGCCCTCTGGTTGGCGCTGGTCGCGATACTGGCGGTGCTGTTCCGCCTCACCCGGTGAAGACGCCCGCCGCCCAGGAACTGCTGCTGGCCGGGCGCATGGAGCCCGGACGCCTCGCGCGCCGGCGGTTCCTCTTCTTCACCGCGATCTTCACGCTCACCAGCGTGGCCGTCTGGTTCCTGGCCGACCTGCTCTGGCGCGGCGGGCTTTCCGGGATCGAGCTGGCGATCCTCGCGATCTTCGTCGTGCTGTTCGCGCACATCGCGACCGGGTTCGTGACGGCGGTGGTCGGCTTCTACGTGGTGAACCGCGGGGGTGACAGTGCGCGGATCATGACGACCCTGCCCCCGGGCGAGGAAATGACCCTGGCGTCGACGGCCGTCGTGATGCCGGTGTGCAACGAGGACGTGAGCCGGGTCTTTGAGGGACTGCGGGTGGTGTACCGCTCGGTGCAGGAGACGAAGCGGCTCGAGCACTTCGACTTCTTCGTCCTGAGCGACTCCAACCAGCCGAACCAGTGGATCCAGGAGGAGATGGCGTGGCTGGAGCTCTGCAAGCAGGTCGGCGGCTTCGGGCGGATCTTCTACCGCAAGCGGCGTCATTCCATCAACAAGAAGGCCGGCAACCTCGGGGATTTCCTGCGCCGCTGGGGGCGGCGCTACCGCTACATGATCGTGCTCGACGCGGATTCGATCATGACCGGCCGGGCACTGGTGCAATTGGTGGCGCTGATGGAGCGCAATCCGCAGGTCGGCATCATCCAGACGGTGCCGCGTCTGGTGAACGGGGAGACGCTGTTCGCGCGGTTGCAGGCGTTCGCCAGCCGGCTGCACGGGGAGATCTTCCTGGCCGGCCTGAACTACTGGCAGCAGCACGAGGGGAATTACTGGGGACACAACGCGGTGATCCGCGTGCAGCCCTTCATCGAGCATTGCGCGCTCCCGGAGCTGCCCGGCAGCGAGCCCGTTGGGGGCCGGATCCTATCCCACGACTGCGTGGAGGCGGCCCTGATGCGGAAGGCGGGGTGGGGCGTCTGGCTGGCCGCGGACATCGAGGGCAGCTTCGAGGAGGGGCCGCCCACGCTGATCGACGCGGCCAAGCGGGATCGCCGCTGGTGCCAGGGCAACCTCCAACACACGTGGCTGCTCACCGCGCGCGGGTTCCGCCCGGCGAATCGTCTCCATCTCGTCATGGGTGTGATGGGTTACGTGTCCTCGCCGCTCTGGCTGCTCTTCATGGTGCTCGGCACGGTGCATGTCGGCGTGGGACCGGCCGTGGCGGCCGCGGGCGCGGGACCTGCGCTCGCCGGCGCGGTGGCGCTTTTCGGCTTCACGATGGCGCTGCTCTTCCTGCCGAAGCTGGCCGCGCTCGCCGTGGCGCTGGGGCGGCCGCAGGAGGTGGCACGCTACGGCGGCCGGGCGCGTCTCATCGCGGGTTTCCTGCTCGAGATCGCGCTCTCGGCGCTGCTCGCCCCGGTGAACATGCTGTCCCACTCCAAGTTCGTGTTGTTCACCCTGCTCGGGCAGGGCGTGACGTGGCTGACCCAGCGGCGCGGCGCGGACGACGACGGCACCGACTGGCGCGAGGCCATCCTCACCCACGGCGGGCAGACGGTGTTCGGCGCGATCTGGGGCGTCTCCGCGTTCGTGCTCTCGCCCTCGTTCGCGTTGTGGCTGGCCCCGGTGGTCGTCCCGCTGCTGCTGTCGATCCCCCTCTCGATCGTGCTCAGCAAGGCCGGGGTGGGACGCGCGCTCCGGCGCCACGGGCTGCTGCTCACGCCCGAGGAGTCGGCGCCGCCCTACGAGCTCCGGCGGCTCCACCAGAACCTCGCCGAGTGCTACCGGCACCTGCCGCCGCTGGAGCCCCTGCGCATGGACTACGGGCTGCTGCAGGCGGTGCTGGATCCCTATGGGAACGCCCTGCACGTGTCGCTGCTGCGGCAGCGGCGCCCGACGGAGGAGTCGCGCGAGTGGTTCGCGCAATTGCGCGTCCGGCTGCTGCGCGAAGGCCCCGGCGGCTGCACGCCGCGCGAGAAGATGGCGCTGCTGCTCGACGCCGAGTCGATGATCGCGCTGCACCGGGGACTGTGGGAGTCCCGCGCCGAGGATCTGGCCGACTGGTGGCGGCTCGCCATGCGCCAGTACAACGTGCTGACGGTCGCCCCGACGACGGCGCTCTACCGCTGACGCTCCGGCGCGGCGTTGCCGGCCTTCCGCTTCGCGTTGGCCTTGCGCATCCCGCGCTGGTCCAGCGGGGGCAGCGGTCCGCCGCGACGACCGATCTCCCCTTCGCACAGGGCGCGCATCCGCGCGAGGTCCGCGGCGTGCGCGGGATCCCCGGCGAGATTGCGGAGCTGATCCGGATCGGCGCGCAGATCATGCAGGAATTCGAAGGCGGGGATTTGGTCGAAGTAACGCGCGTAGACGAACCGCTCGCCGCGAATCCCCTCCCACGTGAGCGTCGGCGGAAGGTCGAGGTGCTCGCAGAGGAAGTGTACCCGCCAGCCGGACGGGGTTTCTCCGCGAACCCAGGGCGCGAGGCTGCGGCCCTCGTAGGCGGGCGGCCGCGCGATTCCCGCCCAGTCCAGCATGGTCGCCGCGAGGTCGACGTTGAGCGCCATCGCCTCCTCCGTGCGGCCCCGCGCGGCGTGCGGCGCACGGGGGTCGCGGATGATCAAGGGCACGCGCAGCGATTCCTCGTAGTGCGACCACTTGCCTTGGAATCCCCGGTCGCCGAGGTAATATCCGTTGTCGGCGCTGTAGACCACGATGGTGTTCTCCGCGAGGCCCGCCTCCTCGAGCGCCGCCAGCACGCGGGACACCGCGTGATCGATGCCCGAGATCATCCGGTAATACGCGCGCACGTTGGCGGTGAACTTCTCCGGGGTGTCGTAGCCCCAGAAGAATCGCTGGCGATTGATCGACTCCAGCAGGAAGGGCGGATGAGCGGCCGCGATCGCGGGGTCACCCAGCCGCGGCGGAGGGATCGCGCGGTCCTCGTAGAGTCCGTCCGCGGAGGGCGGCCAAGGGTAGTGGCCGGCGCCGGGCCGCCGGTCGTTGTCCTCCGCGTGCGAGGCGTTGAACCACAGGTGGAGGAGGAAAGGTCGGTCTCGCGGTTGCGCGCGGATGAAGGCGACGCCGCGGTCGGCCACCAGGTCGGTCTCGTGCCGCCGCGTGCCGTCCGGGAGCGTCTGGAAGTACGGATTGCGCCCGATCGCCTCGTATTCCTCGAAGGCCGCGGCCGGGGAGAATCCCGGCGGCGCGATCAGGTGCCACTTGCCGAAATGGCCGGTGCGGTAGCCCGCGGAGCGCAGCAGCGCGGGAAACATCGTGGCCAGAGCCTCGGGTCGCACCGTCGGAACGGAGTCGCGCCGGACGTGCGAGCGGGCCCACTGCCCCGTGAGCACGACCGCGCGGCTGACCCAGCAGACGGAGGTGGTGACAAACGCGTTGCGGAACCGGACGCCGTCGGCCGCGAGGCGGTCGAGCGCGGGGGTGCGCACGATGGGGTGCCCGGCGGTGCCGAGGGTGTCGTGCCGCTGGTCGTCGGCGAAAAGGAACAGGATGTTCGGTGGCCGGGCGGGCTCCGCGCCGGAGCCGAGGGCGGCCAGGAGCGTGAACGCAAGGAGACGGCGCACGGCGCGGTGGAGTTCAGTCTGTCCAGCGGGTCTCGACCTTGCGGTCGTTCACCGGCCACCACTCCTGTAGGCGGGCGGCGAGGCGCGCGACCACCTCGGGGTTTTCACGGGCCAGGTCACGGTTCTCGTGAGGATCCGCCAGGAGATCGTAGAGTTGCGGGCGCCGGTCGTCGCGCGGGTTCGAGGATGCGTAGCGGGCGCTCACGGCGCCGTCGTAAGTGAGGAGCAGCTTCCATTTCCCCTCGACGACCCAGCGGTAGACAAGGCTGTCCTCCGGCCGGTCGATGTTCGCCACGTCATGCGCGAACGTCTCCCCGAAAACGCGTTCGCGCGGGGTGGGAGTGCCGGCCCGGAGGACGGGCAGCAGGTTCAGGCCGGGCAGCCGCGCGGGGACCGGCACGCCGGCGGCCGCCAGCAGCGTGGGCACGATGTCGATGCTCGAGCAGAGTTGTTCGCCGCGGGGACCGGGACGGATCGCGCCCGGCCAGCTGAACATGATGGGTTGCCGCACGCCGCCCTCGTGGGCGGTCTGCTTTGAGCGCGGGGCATAGCCGGCGCTGTCGGGCGACTGGATCCAGCCGTTGTCGGCGATGTAAACGAAGATCGTGTCGCGGGTAAGTCCCTTGGAATCGATCCGCTCCATGAGCTGACCGCAGGTCTCGTCGAACCACTCCACCATGGCGTAGTAGCGCGCCACGAAGTCGGAGGCTACGCCCTTGGCCTTGTATTTGGCGAAGAGACGCTCGGGCGGGGTGTGCGGCGTATGCGGAAGAAAAGGCGCGTACCAGATGAAGAACGGTTTCTTTTCCGTGACGGCGTGGTCGATGAAGTCGAAGATGGGGGCGAGGCCCTCGCGGCCGATCTTCAGTCCGTCGTCGCCGTGCCGGCCGCCTGGTTCGGGAAATCCGCGGGTCATCCCGTGCGTGAAACCGCCGCGGCGGTACGATCCCTCCCACCACTTCCCGGATTGGTGGCTTAGATAGCCCAGCCGGCCGAGCGCCTTGGGCAGGGTGTCAGGGATGTCCAGCTTGGCGATCAGGCGCTCCCGCAGCCGTTGGTAGCCGGAAGGCTCGGCGGCCTGCTTCCCCGCCTTCTTCGCCTTGCCGCCGGCGGGGGCTAGCATCTCGGGCAGGAACGCAGGGTCGTTGCCGCTGATGTGATGCTGGTGCGCGTAGAGGCCGCTGGCGAACGTGGCGAGCGCCGGGCGGCAGAGCGCGGTGGGCACGTACCCCCGCGTGAAAAGGGCGCTCCGGGCCGCCAGTCGGTCGAGGTGCGGCGTCTCGATCTGCTTGTGCCCCATGAAACCGTAGTCGTTCCACGCGTGGTCGTCGGAGATGATGAAAACGATGTTGGGCTTCGCGGCGGTTTCGCCCGCGGCGGCGACAGCGGTCGCGAGCAGCGTGAATGCGGCGAGGGAAAGCGGAAGGGAGGGCATGGGGTCAGTTTTTCAGGGTCAGGTTCACGCGGCGGACGTCCATGACGGATTTGCCGGGCACGCGCAGGGCGCGGAGCGTCAACTCCCCGCGGCCCTGCTCGAGACGCACTCTGCCGAGGTTGAGGGGGCGGAAATCCTTCATCTGGGATTCGCCGGCCGGACGCGGCAACGTGTCCTGGTTGTGGTAGAGCGCGGGATCCCAGCCCGGGCTCACGCGTCCCGTGAGCTTCGCACCGCGAAACGCCAGCTCGATGTCCGCGCCCGTGTCGGCGACCGGGCAAGTGTAGTCGATCACCACCTCGTACTCGCCGGTGGCGGCTACCTCGATGTCCCATGTGATGCGGTCCTCGGTCGTGCGCCAATTGACGAAGTAGGAGGAGTTGGGCGCCGAGCTGCTGCGCTGCACTCCGCCGTGCGGCACACCGTCGCGGGCGGGCAGCGGGGTCCAGGGAAATTCCCGATAGCCGACCGGGTACGGCCGGTCGTCCGGCACCACGAATCCACCCCGGGCCTTGCCGTTCTTGCCCGCGCGCAATTCCACGGTCCGCGCGGCGATCTCCGGCCCGAAGACCTCGCTTCGCCAGGCGGCCACGGCGTCCCCGAGCCGCGCGGCGACGGCGGGCTCCGCGCCCGCGATGTCCTTCGTCTGGGCGGGGTCGGACGGCAGGTCGAAGAGTGCCCCGCGGCTGTCGAGACGGTAACGCGGCGTGCGCACGCTCACCTGTCCATTCTGGTGCGAGAAGATCATGCGCTCCGGCCACGCGGCTCCGGCGCCGAGGAGCAGCGGCGAGAGGTCGACGCCGTCAAGGGGCTTGGTGCCGAGCCGCGCGACGCCCGCGAGCGAGGCGAGGGTGGGCAGCAGATCGATGGCGCCGGCGATGTCGCGGACCACCGTCCCCGGCTTCACGCGCGCGGGCCAGCTGAGCATCGTGGGTGAACGGATGCCGCCCTCGTCGAGGGCGCCCTTGCGTCCCTTCATCCCGCCGTTCCAGCGCCAGCTGTTCGGGCCGTTGTCGGAAAAGTAGACGATGATGGTGTTCTCGCGCAGGCCGAGCTCCTTCAGTTTCCGGAGTACGCGGCCGACGTTGTCGTCCTGATTCTCGACCATCGCCAGGGCGCACCGCGTGTGGTCGAGGTTCTCCTGGCCGGGCTCCGTCGCCGTCTGCGAAATAGCGCGATCCTTGAAGCGCTCCCAGTACTTTTCCGGCACCGACCACGGGGAGTGCGGCGTGGTGAAAGGGACGTAGCAGAAGAAGGGGCGGGCGCGGTTGCGCTCGATGAAGGCGACGGCGCGGTCCGTGCACAGGTCCACGATGTAGCCCTTCTCACGGATCATGCGTCCGTTGTGCTCGACGGGCGGATCAAAGTACTCACCCCAGTGGCCGGCGGTATAGCCGTAGAACTCATCAAAGCCGCGCGCCTGCGGGTGGTACGGCCATTGGCTCCCGTTGTGCCATTTGCCGAACGCACCCGTGGCGTAACCGGCCGCCTTGAAGGCGTCGGCGACCGTCTTCTCGTCGGTGTTGAGCCGCTCGAGACCGGTCGATACCCCGCGCACACCGCCGCGCGAATGGTACCGGCCCGTGAGGAACTCCGCGCGGGTCGGGGCGCAGACGGCGCACACGAAGAAACGGTCGAACCGGGCCCCGCCAAGCCCGATCGAGTCGATGTTGGGCGTGCGGACGCTGCGGTTGCCGTTGATGTAGAAGTCGCCCCAGCCGGCGTCGTCGGCGAGGAAGACAACGACGTTGGGCGGGCGGTTATTCTCGGCCCCGGAAAGAGGGGCGGCCATCACGGCGAAAGCAAACAGTGCGAAGGAGGCGGCGGTCAGGGTGGAGCGCATGGCGGAGGCGGTTCGGGGTGGGGTCGGAAAGGTGCGACGGGAAGCGTTCCGGCGTCAGCTGCAAAGACGCCGGCGGTTCCACCCCGTTTCGCGGCGCGCGGCGCGGATCCCGGATTGGCGCGAGGCTGCGCAAAAGTTGCGCACCCCGGTGGCGTTTTTGCGCAACGATTGCCCAATGCGGGAATGTTCGTGAGGGGCTCGGGGAAATCGCGCAACTGACGGAGGTTCCGGCGCGTCAACCCCCCGAACCCGTCACCATGAACACATCATTCGGCACCCGATTCGCCGCCCGGTTGGGCGTGGCTTTGTTCGCCTTGTGCATCCTGCAATCCCTCCCTGCGCAGGAGGAGCGACGCCGCGGCGGCGAGCGCGGCACCGAGCGCGGCGCGGAGCGCGGAGGCGACCGTGGGGGTGACCGCGGTCCCCGCGGCGACTTCAATCCCCAGGAGATGCAGGCGCGGATGCTTAACATGCTGCGCGAGCGGCTCGAGATCACCGACGACGAGGAGTGGAAGGTTATTTCCGAGCGTGTGGCCAAGGTCTCTGAAATGCGTCGCAGCACCGGCGGCATGGGTGGCGGACCCGGCGGCATGATGGGCTTACGCGGAGGTCCCCCGGGCGGCGGTGGCGGCGGCGATCGCGGGCCCGGCCGCGGCTCCTCCGGCAATCCCGAGATGACCGCCTTGCAATTCGCCATCCGCGACAAGCTGCCCGAGGCGGAGATCAAGAGCCGACTCGACCGTGTGCGCGAGTCCCGCCGGGACAACGAGGCGAAGCTCGCCAAGGCGCAGGAGGAGCTCCGCGCCGTCCTTTCCGTGCGCCAGGAGGCGGTTGCGGTGATGTTCGGACTCCTGCCCTGACGCCGTGCCGACCGAGGCGCCCGCTTCCCCCGTCCACGCCGCCCTTCCCGAGTTGCTCGACCGCATGATCGCGGCGAGGCAGCTCGCGGCGGGCGACGCGCGTTCCTTCCTGCTCCAGCATCCTGCCGGAGAGCCGCTGGCCGAGGAGGCGGTGCTGCGCTGGCTCGCGCGCGAGTACGGCGTGCCGTTCGCCCGGCTCGACGAGCTGGAGCCCGACAAGCAGGTGCTGTCGCTCTTTCCGGCGCGGCTGCTGCTGCGCGACGAGCTGCTCCCGCTGCGGCGCGTCGACAACCAGATCGAGATCGCCACGAGCCGGCTCTTCGTCACCGCGGGCCTGGATGGTCTGCGGGCGCTCACCGGCCTGCGGTTGCGGCCGGTGCTCGCACCTTCCGAGGCCGTCCAGCGCGAGCTCAAGAAGCGTCTGGGCGTCGGCGCCGACACCATCGGCACGTTGCACGAGGAGGGCGACCTGCAGGTGGTCGACGAAGGCGAGGGTGCGGCGGGCACCAATCTGGACGAGGCCGCGGAGGACGCGTCGATCATCCGGTTCGTCAACCAGGTCCTCAAGGACTCCATCGAGTTGCGCGCGTCCGACATCCACCTCGAGCCGTTCGAGGACGAGCTGCGGATCCGCTACCGCATCGACGGCGTGCTGCAGGAGGTGCCGGTGCCGGCGCAGATCAAGAAGTTCCAGCCGGCGATCGTGGCGCGCGTGAAGATCCTCAGCCACCTCAACATCGCCGAGAAGCGCCTTCCCCAGGACGGGCGCATCAAGGTGCGCATCGAGTCGGCGGAGGTGGATATCCGCGTTTCGATCATCCCGATGCTGCACGGCGAGGCGGTGGTAATGCGCCTCCTGCGCCAGAACGCCGCCCTGCGTGGCTGCCGCGACCTCGGCATGCACGAGCGCGAGTACCAGTGCCTCCAGCGCGTCCTCGAGCTGCCGCACGGGATCGTGCTCGTCACCGGCCCCACGGGTTCCGGCAAGACCTCCACCCTCTACACCGCGCTGCAGGAGATCAACGACGCCGAGCGGAAGATCGTCACGTTCGAGGACCCCAGCGAGTACCTGCTCAAGGGCGGGAATCAGATCGAGGTCTCGGAGAAATCCGGCCTCACGTTCGCGCGCGGACTCCGCTGCATCCTGCGCCACGTTACCGATG
>SXGQ01698829.1_pt1 | contig 17413 bp, 19 predicted proteins | sample 3178371 | NCBI WGS metagenome assembly SXGQ01 (sample SAMN11356859, study PRJNA531348) | freshwater metagenome | isolation source: freshwater sample F1-20 | place: China: Fuxian Lake, Yuxi | collected 2017-12-25 | reverse complement strand
CTGTCCCGTGCGTGTTGATGGCTTGTTAAGGAGGCCAAATAATGTCGCTCATCAAACTCCAAGGCAACGCCTCTGGCACGGGTGCGTTTACCATCGCTGCCCCCAACGGGAATACGGACAGGACGCTTACGCTGCCGGATAGTTCTGGAACTATGGCTACCGCTGAGTCAACCCTGTCGCAATTCAACGCCTCTGGCTCTGCTCCGGTGTATGCCTGCCGTGCGTGGGTGAACTTCAACGGCACTGGCACTGTGGCCATTCGTGCGTCTGGCAACGTGTCGAGCATCACGGACAACGGGACGGGTCTTTATACTATAAACTTCGCCACTGCACTTCCAGATGCGGATTATTGCCCCGTTGTTTCCTGTGCGAGCAACAATATTGGGACGGGCGTACACGTGCATTCTGCGTCCGCTTTTGGCGCAGCATCCGTCAAGACAACTACGGCGCTTCAAGTTTCGGGGAGAGCAGACTCTGGCACTGCTGTTGATGTCACCGAATTTTACGTCTCCATCTTCCGTTGAAAGGGAACTCACCATGCAAGTCATTCTCTTCCCTAAAGACAACGGCGGCGTAGCGGTCATCATCACGGCCCCTGAGTTTGCCGATCAGATCGAAGCTGTAGCCAACAAGGACGTGCCTGCGGGTAAGCCTTGGCGCATCGTGGACGACAGCACTTTGCCCTCGCGTGACAGCCGTGACCGCTGGCTTTGGACCGAAGAAGGCCCGCTTGACGTAGCCCCAGAGGAGGCCAACTAATGTCCACACTTCGCACCAACGCCATCGTAGACGCATCTGGCGGCACCACGGCGACCGTGAACGGCATTCCTTTGCGCCCCGGCGTTCTGGACCCTGAAAACCGCATCATCAACGGGGCCTTCGACTTCTGGCAGCGGGGGACGAGTAGCACTGCGTCGGGTTATGTTGCTGCTGATCGGTGGGAAAATGCACTTGTTGGCGGGACCGTTACGCAGTCTCGGCAAGCTTTTGCCGTTGGGGATACGTTGGGCAGCAGCAACCCGATCTACTTCTTGCGCCAATCTGTGAGCGGCCAAACATTGTCCAGCCATCTTGCGGTTACCGCTCAAGCCATTGAAGGAGTCCGTTCCTACGCTGGTCAGACCATTACCATTCTCGGCTGGGCGCGTAGGTCTTCTGGCTCTGGTAACATGGCTGTTGAGTTGTATCAGTTTATGGGGTCAGGTGGCTCACCCTCTGCGGACGTTTCTGCTATCGGTGTGACGACCGTCACCCTCACGGGGTCATTTGCACCCTTTGCTGTTACCATCTCTGTCCCGTCGATCAGCGGCAAAACGCTCGGCACTAACGGGAATGACAAACTTGCGCTGAACTTCTGGACCAGTGCCGGATCGAACTTCAACGCCCGCACCAACTCCCTCGGCCTGCAAACCATCGGCGTTGACCTGTGGGGCATCCACATCAAGCAAGGCACCCACACGACCTCTGCCGTGGACCTCTATCGCCAGCCTGAGCGGGGGCCGGAGTTGGCGAGGTGTCAGCGGTATTATGAGCGTTTTGATAGTGCTGGCGCAGCGGGTTATTACTTAGGCATGGGGATGATTTGGGCTACTAATGCTGGGCGTCTTGTTGTTCCGTATAAAGTGCAAAAAAGGGCAATCCCTTCAGTTTTTGCAAGCGGGTCGTTAATCTTTGGGGACGGCGCTGGCACGGGCACAGTTACCAGTTTTGCGGTTGACAGTCCAAGTGTAGACACGGCCTTGGTGTATGGAACTTTTTCCAGTGGTTCAGGCACTCAAGGCAGGGCGGCGCAGGCGTACACAACCACAACTTTTTCTCTTGGCATTGATGCGGAGTTGTAAGAAATGACCATCACCTCAGCCCAATACGTCAACAGCGCCATGACGGGCCAGCCGTCCAGCATCAAGGCCACCATCGACGGCACCGAGTGGTCCGTCCCCTTGGCACCGGGCAACCGTCACTACGACGAAATCATGCGTCAGGTCGAAGCTGGCACCCTTGTGATCCAAGAGGCTAACGCATGACCACGGAGATGATTATAAACTTCGGCCTGACCGCCATCCTCGGCATCTTCGGCTGGATACTCAAAAGCCATGTGGACGAGGTAAAGCGGCTGCAAATCCTGCTGAACCGCACTCGCGAGGATTACGCCACGCGGGCCGACGTGCACAACGACATTAACCGGGTGCTGGCTCGGCTGGACAACCTCGACAAGAAGATCGACGACTTGTTGAGAAGTCTGGCGAAGTGACCCTGACGTTGGTCTCGGTGGGCTATGACCACCTGTGGATCGACGGCATAAATGTGTTCGTCAAGATTTGCAGATATAGTGCCGACGTGGCCTTAGCGGTTCATCCCGCCTTTCCATGCCCGCCGTTCTGGAGCCTGTAGATGTTCGACCCCGTTAGCATTGGCATGGCCATCAGCGTCGGCAGCAAGGCTTTCGGCCTGCTGAAGCAGGGCATTGCGGCTGGCCGTGAGATACAGGACATGGCCTCGCAGTTGTCAGAGTGGGGCAAGGCTGTATCTGACATCGCCTATGCAGCCCAAAGGGCCGACGAACCGCCGGGCGTGTTCAAGACGCTGTTTGGCGGTAAGACCCACAATGCCATCGACATCTTCGCCGCTCAGAAGCAATGCGAACAGCAGCGCAAAGAACTCAAGCAACTCATCACATACCAGTTCGGGCATGATGCGTGGCAACAGTTCACCGACATTGAGCGCCGTGTGCGGGAGCAACAGCGCGAACAGGTCTACCGCCGCCGCGAGATCATCGAGGGCATCGTTGAATTCCTGATGTGGTCTGGCATAATCTTGGCGACCATAGTTATATCTGGCGTCGGCCTGTACTTCTGGGGCCGCTACTTAGGGAGATGGTAGATTGAGACTCGTCCTTGTCCTCTTGGTCGCAGGCTGCGGCCCTGTTACTGTGTCGTCCGTGGCTTACACAACGGCCTGCCCAAAAGGTGACCGACAGTGCGAAATTCGGCAGAACGCAGAGACCCTGTATTACATGGCGCACGGAGATGCGGCCAACGCGCTGCTATGCTCTGGCGACACGCGGGATGCTATGGGGGCCTTGTGCTCTGTCTACTGACAGCAAGCATCGTTGACGCCCAAGTAACGGGCGACCTCAATACCAACTCCGGCAACACCAACTCGACCATAGACAGCGGCAACGTCTCCACCAGCGAGACTAAGAACTACAACGGTGCCGGGTCTTCGCCCTTCTCACAGCCCGTACCGACGGCCGCAGCACCGACAGTCATGGGTGGAGGCGGCAACGATAGCTGCCTCATTCCTTATCAACAGGCCTTCCAAGTCAGCATCTTCGGCCGCGCCGAGGGCAAGATGGAACAAGACCCAGAGTGCAACCGCCGCAAAGACGCCCGCCTGCTCGGTACGCCGCAAGAAAGTGGTGGCCTTGGCCTACAAGTTAGTGGCATCTCAGTCATGTGTGACAGCCCTGCGATCTTCAAAGCCATGGCGCTGGCGAGCACCCCGTGTCCAATTTACTCCATTGCTACGGGCAAGCTGCTGGTGGGGCGCGAGGGGTATTTGGCGATGCGTGACAACCCCCACACCTATGTGGTAGGGTACGCCCAAGATCAGGCGTTCTGGGACGCCTTCCTGCTTATGAATGAGGAGTTACCCGATGTTCTGCCTCAAGAAAACAGCGGCCCTACTCTGTCTGAGCGCTTCCGCCGCTCACGCCGATCCGACGATAACCAGTCTACAGGGGTCAGCCCAGACAATCCTTAACCAGCTGTCAGCGGCTCAGAGCCTAACGGCTGGCGCGACCTATTACGCGGCGGATGGCAGCATCATCGACCCCGGCGTCATGCAGGACGCTGCCGTGACTGAGCAGATGCGGCTCGATTACAACGCTGACATTCAGGGGGTGATCGACGCGACCTACTACAACGCTGAGATTTTGTTTCAAGATAACTACACAGCAACGATGGCAAATCTCGATAACGCTGTCGATAACCTCGTTGCCGCGACTGCGGTTTTGATGGAGGTTCAGGCCGTTGCCAACATGGCGGCGAACGCCGACACGGTGCAAGAGCAGATGGCCTTCCAGACGATCCTGAGCAACAACGACATGACCATCTCCGCCGCTGACGTGAGCAGCTACAACTCGGCCCTCGGCGCGGTGCAGACCTACGCCCGCGATGCTGGCGCCTTCTTGGCTGCGTCTCGCAACGCGAACATGACTGGCTCAGTGGACAACTACGCGGCCAACACTGGGGCCAGCCTCTACGGCGCGACGGTTGCTTACTCCGCCACGGCCGACATCATGGCTGTCAGCATGGGTCAGACTTACAGCATCGGCTTGCAGGGCTTGCTTGGCGCTAACGCGGTCACGCTGGCTGATGTCTATGCGGCAGGCTACGGCTCGTGAGCGAGGAGGCTGAAACCAACGGCCTGCGCATAGCAGGCTTCGACATCAAGGGCTGGTGGCTTGCCGCCGCCCTGCCCGTCTTGTCTGGTATCAGCGGGACGATCTACTATGCCTATGATGTGGTGAACCGGTTCTGGGCTGTTGAGGAGAGCGTGGATGGGGTCTTGGGCGTCGAGAGCCGGGTGCAAACCTTGGAGCAGGCGATACAGGACAACGACGTGCGCGGGCTTGCACCGAAGCTCAGCGCAATCTCGACGCAGATGGCGGGCATCCTTGAGCAACAGAAAGAGTTGATGGACCTACGTTCCATGGTAGAGAAGTCGGACAGCGTGGCATCTGGCCTGCAAGGCAAGCTGGAGAAGTACGACGCCGAGATCGAGGACCTGTGGAAGGCTATGGACGACCTAGTGAGGAACCCAATGCGATGATGAAACTTGAGAACTTCGTTTGGCTAGGCTTCGCCGCCGCCATTGCCGCGATCTTCTGGGTCAGTGGCGATGGCTTCTACCGCTACCCCTGCCAAGACCCCGAGAACTGGGCTGCGCTTGAGTGCACCCCGCCGATTTGCCTCCGCACCGGTATGTGTGCCACTGACCTGACAGGAGCCTCGCAATGAGCAAGAACGACCCAGAAATGATGGAAGCCAAGCTGCGGTATTTCATCGGCTGCGCCTTGGTGGTGATCTTGGCCGGGACCATCTTCACCATCCTCTACAGCCTCGTCTTCGTGACCCAGCCCTTGGGCGAAAGCTCAGAGAACGACCGCAAGTTCTTTGAACTGCTGACCCCCATCGCCTCGTTCATCGTCGGCGCTCTCGGCGGCGTGATGGCTGCAGGTAACAACCGCAACAAGGGCGGCAACGATGAGCCGCCCGCCCCACAGGAGTATCAAGAATGATCGGACGCATCGTTGGGATGATGATTGGCCGCAAGGCTAAGGAGAAGGTCGTGGACGCAGTGCTGGACAAGGTAAACCTGCCTGACCCGGTAGAGAACGCGATCAAGGTTGCGGCCACTGGCAACGTGGGTGACCTCCTCGGTGGCATGGGCAAGGACATGGCCAAAGAAGCCGTGCTGGATGCCGTCACCAAGAAGGTGCCGATCAAGAGACCAAAAAAATGAGGTGGCTCGTTGCCCTGCTCCTGTCAGCAACCCCTGCGTTTTCTACGCCCTACGAGATCACTAGGGTCATCGACGGCGATACGGTGGAGATTGCGGTGGATTTTCTCCCGTCGCCCCTCCCGCCCAAGCTCTCGATCCGCGTGATGGGCATCGACACGCCGGAGAAGGCACCGCGCGCCCAGTGTGATGCCGAGGCTGCACTTGCAAAGAAGGCCAGCGCCTTCACTAAGAACGCCGTGGCCAACGCCCTTGAGGTCGACATCAAAATCCTCAAGTGGGACAAGTACGGTGGCCGTGTGCTGGGCGACGTCTATCTGGATCACCAGAGTCTCGCCGAAAGTCTCGTCTCCGCTGGGCTGGCCCGGCACTACAAAGGTGATGCCAAGCAATCTTGGTGCGAATAGGAGAACATAGATGAGCCTGATTACCGTAGACCAGCTGCGTGCCATGATCCCAAACAACAAAGAGGTCGAGGCTTGGTGCGAGGAGCTGAACAAGGCACTGCCGAAGTACGACATCACCACTGACCAGCGCATCGCTGGCTTCATCTCGCAGTGCGCCCATGAGTCGGCGGACTTCACTGCCATGAGCGAGAACCTCAACTACCGCGAGGAGACGCTGAACAAAGTCTTCCCGCGCTACTTCGGCCCCGGCAAGCGCAACGCTGCAGAGTATGCCAAGAACCCCGAGAAGATCGCCAATTACGTCTACATGGACGAGTTCCGCACATCCAAGCTGGGCAACACCCAGCCGGGCGACGGCTGGCGCTTCCGCGGCCGCGGACTCAAGCAGCTCACTGGCCGTGACAACTACACTCGCTTCGCCAAGGACTACGACATGACGGCAGAAGAAGCCGCTGTGTGGGTGGAGACTAAAGAGGGCGCACTTGCCTCGGCTCTGTGGTTCTGGAACACCAACAAGCTGAACGCCATCGCGGACACCGGCAGCGTTCCGGCGCTCACGAAAAAGATCAACGGCGGTGACATCGGCCTCGCCGATCGTCAGGCCCGCTACACCCGCGCCATGGCTGCACTTGGTGGTAAGATCACAGCGTCCGCACCAGCTGCCGCAGCCGCCTCGGGTGGCACGCTACGCAAAGGATCGAAGGGCGAAGACGTCAAGCAAATGCAGGCCAAGTTGGGTCTCGCAGCTGATGGCGACTTTGGCCCCGGCACTGAGGCCGCACTCAAGAAGTGGCAGGCCGCAAACGGACTTACCGCCGACGGCGTAGCTGGCCCTAAAACATTGGCTAAACTGCTCGGGTGATGTAAGGTAACTGCAACGCAAACGGAGTACTGCAGATGAAAGCGCCGATGCCTAAGTTCAAGCCCTGCCCGGGCTGCCCCAACCCGAAGAAGTGCACCGCCATGGGCAAGTGCATGAAGAAGGCTGCTAAAAAGTGACAACGAGTAAGATCGCCGAGTTCAAAGGGACGTTGCCGCGCATCTCCCCGGAGCTTCTTCCGGGGACAGCGGCGCAGATTGCGACCGACGCAAAGCTCTACTCCGGCGATCTTATTCCCATCCCCACCCCCGTGGTGGCTGCCGCCGCTGGCCGTACCGGCACGATCAAGACGCTCTACGCATTGCGCGATCCGTCGACGAGCGTGCTCAAGTGGCTGACTTGGGCGGGCGAGATTGACATCGCTACCCCCGCGGCAGACGAGCTGAACGAGCAGCGGTTTTACTACACCGGCGACGGCGTGCCTAAGGTCAGCACCTACGCGCTGGCCACTGCTGGCCTTGCTCCCTATCCGGCCACGGGTGGGTACTACGAACTCGGGCTGCCGCTGCCTACGGCAACTCCCACTGCCACACCGACCTCGTTCACCACGGTCAGCTCTGCGAGCTTCGCCCGCGACGGCGGCGGTAACGTGACGCTTGTCACCGGCACCGCGCACAACGTCAAAGACGGCGCTCTGGTGACTGTGTCCGGGTTTTCGTACCGGACCGGGACTTACTCGCGCACCGGCACCACGATCACGGTAACGATTAGCGACCACGGGTTGGTGACTGGCGGTCGTATTTACATCGAGTTTACCTCGGGCACTGCAACCACCAACGCCTACACCGTGACCGTCACTGGCACCAACACCTTCACTGTGGTCGACACCGTGTCAGGCTCCACCTCTGGTGACTGCCGCTGGGACATCCGCGACCTCAACGTCACCACGACAGCGACGGTCATTAACTCAACGACCATCACGTACTTCTCGCCCGGGGCACAGATTGGTGCTACCACGAGCACAGCAGGGCGACTCGATCTCGGCGGATCGGTCCAGTCACGCAACTACCTCTACACGTGGTACACGCCGTGGGATGAGGAGTCGATCGGCTCAGAGCCGTCGACTGCTATCTTCATCAAGGAAGGTCAGATTGTCACGGTGTCCGGCCTGCCGACTGCACCACCTGCTGGCGACAACTTCATCCGTGGCATCCGCCTTTACCGAACCTTGGCTACGACCGCGCAGACAGCCGAGGCGGACTACTTTCGCTTGGCCACCTTGTGGTTCCCGCAGGCCATCGCTTCCGTGGCGCGAACGTCTAACACTGTCACGCTCAAGTTCGCAGAGCCGCACAAGTTCATCGTTGACGACAGGTTCAAACTGTCCGGCTGCAGCGAGGCTGGGTTTGACATCACCGGGGGAGTTGTCCTCAGCACCCCCGATCGGTTCACGATCACATACACCCTAGCTGGCTCCAACCTAGCGACCACGACTGCGACCGGTACGGTCTACTACGACGTGTCCGAGAACCCCCCAGTGGATGCGGCTCGATACTGGGGCGATGCGTCGTACAACTTTACCGATGACTTCAACTACCGCAGCTTGCTCGACACACTGGCGTCCACTGAGTACGATCCGCCGCCCGCCGATCTGCAGGGCATCACGGTTATCCAGAACAATATCATGGTCGGGTTTGTAGGCAACGACGTCTACTTTTCTGAGCCGGGCGAGTTCCATGCGTGGCCGGCCAAGTACAAAATCTCGCTGGAATATAACATCGTCGGCATGGTCGCCCTTGGCAGCGACCTACTCGTGATGACTGAGGGCTTCCCCTATGTGATCTCCGGGTCCGACCCGGCAGTCCTGTCAACCACGCGGTACTCGACCAACTACCCCTGCCTCAGCAAGCGCAGCATCGTGCAGACCGATGTCGGTGTCATGTACGCTACCCACGAAGGGCTGGCGCTGGCATCGTTTGTAGGTGGTGTACAGATCGCTACAGCCCCAGCGCACAGTCCAGACACGTGGAACGCAGCACTGAACCCCAGCACGGTGGTGGGCGCGTTCTATGACAGCATGTACTTCGGCTCCCACAGCACGGGCGCGTTCTTCTATCGCCGCTCGCAGGACGGGCAGTCCCCGGGCGACTTTGTCAACTTTGACCTGACGTTCACTGCCACGTGGTTTGATCCCGTTATGGGGGCGCTTTACTATGTCACCGGGACCAGCGGTGACATCGTGCGCTGGGATGATCCGACTCAGCCGAACGCGGACTACGCGTGGAAGTCCAAAGTGTTCGTGTCGCAGGTGCCGTTCAACCTCGGCGCCGCGCGTGTAATCGGTGACTACACCGGCGTTACACCGTCCCCGATCTGGGGGCAGTACGACGAGGAGTGGCAGGATGCTGACGTACTTTGGGCCGTAACAGAGCCGGTCACCTTCACGCTGTACGCGAACAAGACCGCAGTGTTAACAACAACGCTGGCGTCAAGTAATGTGTTCCGACTGCCTGCAGGCTATAAGACAGACACCTACGAGTTCCAAGTTGCGGGCACTGTCCGAGTGCGTGCAGTCCACCTTGGTGAAACACCGGCTTCACTGGCGAGATCGTAATGGCACGGTTCACAGGTATCCCCTCACTGCCACAGATCGGCGTAGAAGAATGGCAGTTCCGTACCCTCGGTGCCATGAAACAAAACATCGAGCTTCTGATCGGCACTCGTGGCGAACAGGACTTGTCCAGTAGGGCATTGCTAAAATCGTCAGTCACTATTACCGGTACACCAGAACCTTCCATTCGTGCAGTATCTGCTGTAGGATCGGGGTTTACAATCAGTGGTGCACAGGTACCGTCCTTGTCCGACTATCAGTTGCTGGTTCGTGACGTGCAATCTCTGACAAACGACGTGGCCCAGCTCAGGGCAGCAGTAAATACTCTGATCTCACAGTTGAGACGCTGAAAGGATACCCGGTATGGCAAAAGCCCCCTCTCGCGGCGGATACACTGGCCTTCGTGACATGTTCGACGGCGGTGGTGCGGGCCGGTCCGGTGCCACGTTCTCGGGCGGCGGCGCGTTGTCTCGCGCTGGCAATGCTCTGGGTGTTGCCCCGGCCGGTCAGGGCGCTGCCGCTCGCGGTGGTGCAGGTGTTCGTGAGACAGCTCCGACTTCGTCGCCGCGTCCGCAGCCAAAACCCGATGTGGTTGTTGTCGGGAGTGGGGACAACAAGCAATACATGAACACCGCCACAGGAGAGCGTTTCGACGCCCCAAGCTATTCTGCGCTTTCTATCCAAGGTCTGACTTCGACAGACCCTGCAAACGTGGCGCGCAACACTTATAATGCGGCGCAGCAGTCCGCCGCTATGCCGGCGCCTGTGGAGCGTGAGGGACGCGACGCTCCCGTCGTGATGCCAATCATGCCAGTGGTCCTTCCGGTAACCCCCCCGGTGACGCCGCCAAGTGGTGGCTCGGACTCCATTGACTCCGGTTACATAGACCCTGCCATCTCTGGTTACATAGACCCTGCTATTGGTGAGGAAGTGAGCCGTCGCAACGCCGAGCGTTCGCGCGTCCCCTCTTACGCAGCTGGTGGCTACGTGGGCAAAGACGGTATGCCGATCCGCCCAACGACAGCGTCGCTTGATCTGCCTCCGGCGCTCGCTCGCATGCTTGACATGCCGATGCAGTCTTACGCTGAGGGCGGGATGGTCGGTCCCGGCGGCATGCCGCAGCGCCCGATGACTTCCCCCATGGCTATGAACGTGGCCCAGCAGGGCGGTGCTCCTGTGGTTGGTCTCGCCCCGCAGGGCGGTCAGGGCCGTCCGCTTAACTTCGCTGCCATCGACCAGCAGGCGCAGCAGTTTATGCAGCAGAACCCGCAGCAGGTCGAACAGATTAAGGCCACTGTCCAGCAGGCCATGGATGCCGGCGAGGTTGACGCCCAGAGCCTCAACATGTTCGTGCAGGTTGCCACGACCGCGCTGCAGAACCCGGAGATGTGGCCGCAGCTGCGCCAAGTTCTGATCCAGCAGGGCATGCTGGACGCTGAGGACGTCGCTGCTGAGTACGACCAAGGGTTCCTCATCATCCTCTACATCATCGGCAAGACCATGGGTGGTGGGCAAATGACCACGCCTGCGCAAGGCAACATGCCGATGTCCGCAGGACAGGCACCCCAGATGTCGATGGCTAAAGGTGGCCCGCTGCCCGCCAAGAGCAAGAACCCGGACGGGTCGATCCCGATCAACGCTCACGAGGGCGAGTACGTCATCCCTGCTGACGTGGTTCGGAGGCTGGGCACTGACCATCTCGACAAGATGATTGCCAAGACGCGCGGCGCGGACGGCAAGGGGAAGATGAACGACGACGATTACGAAGAAGGAGAGATGTAATGGGCTTCCTGTCAAAACTATGGAAGGGCATTAAGAAAGTGGCCGGGGCTGTGGCCATGATCGCCGCTCCCTTTATCGCTGCCCCAATCGCTGGCGCCATCGGTATTTCCGGGGCCATTGGTACCGCCCTGACAGGTGCTGCCATTGGCGGTCTCGGTGCGTCTGCAGCGGGTGTTAACCCCATGGTCGGTGCCGCCATTGGTGGTCTCGGTAGTTTCCTCGCCGCTCCTGCAGCCGGCGGGACAAGCGGTGGTCTGTTCGGCAAAGGTGGTCTGTTCGGTGGTCCAGCTCCGGGCTCGACTGCGTCTATGCTTGGCACCACTGGCGCTGCCGGAACTGCCGGAACTGCTGCTACCGCTGCTGGAACTGCCGCCGCGCCCGCTGCCGCCGCCGGACTTACTGCCGCTGCTCCCGCTGCTCGTGGGTTCTTCTCCGGCCTCAACATTGGAAACCTCGCTCCGGTCGCCATGGCTCTGTTTGGCAAAGCGCCGCAGGACCTGACCCCGGTCGAACGGGAAGCCGTGGAGCGCAACATGGAGACTGCCGCCGTTGAGCGCGGCGTGTTTAACGAGCGCCTTGGCGCTGCGCGTTCTCTGCTTCAAGCTGGCGAAGCCAACCCCGAGCGTGCGTTTGCTGAGGCTCAGATGGGTACTCAGCGTGGCCTGCGTGATGTCGAGCGGACTGCTGCCATCTCTGGTCGTCCGGGTCTCCAGACTGCGGAGCGTCGTCGTGCTGCCATCGAGGGCACCCGTGTGGGCACTGCCGCTGTCACTGGTGAGCAGGCTCGTGCCGCACAGACCAAAGCCGCGGGGCTTGCGCAGTTGCCCACCGACGTGCCTACGACTGGTGCAGAGCTGAACATGGCGATCTACGAAGACCTGTACAAACGCCGGTCCGATTTTGCTAAAGACTTGGCTGGCGGTTTCGGGCAGATGTACGGTAATATCGCCTAATAGGAGGCACTCATGGTCCAGACGTTCGGTAAGCGCATCATCGGTGGCATCGGTGCCCCGGGCGGTGGCATGTCGGAAACCTTCGGCGCGGGTGTCAACACCGCGCTTAACCAACGCGATGTGCGTCAGGTCATGAACTTCCGGGCGCAAGACCAAGCCTTCAAGATCGAAGACCGTGAGGAAGCCAAGCGTCGCCGCGCTGCGGCAGATGCTGCTGCAGCTGCGGCCAAGGCCCGCACTACGGCCATGAACGAGCGCTACCGGTCCATACTTGGCGGTCCCGGCGCTGCTCCTGCAGTTGCTGGGTTGACTTTGCCTGCTGCTACTGCTGCCCCCGGCATGGCAAGGGATCGTCAAGGTCCTGCTGCAGCCCCTGCGGCTGCGCCCGCTGCACCGGCGGCTGTCGGTGTCCGTCCAGCTTACACCCCGCTCTCGTTTGGTGGCGGCGATGTCATCGCTGGCGGCGCTGGGTCTGCCTCTGTTGGTGGCGGTACCGGCACTGATCGTCTTGGCGCTCCCGCGGCGAAGACTTTTTACACGCCGGGTACCGGTGATCTTTCTGCTCGTCCGGGCGATTTTGCTGCACGCGCCACTGCCGAACGACTTGGGGCCGTCGCAGCTGCGCCATTCGTAGCGCCGGAAAATGTCACCAATACGCCTGAGTTGCAGTTGCTGCAGGCGGAAGAGAATGTGCGAGCTGCGCAGGAGATGTTTGATACTTTCCAAGACGGTGCCTCCATGGCTCGCCTAGCAGAGGCGCAGGCGGAACTGCGCCGCCTTACTCCTTTGGTGCAGGACTACACTGCCGCAACCCAAGGTCCGTACACCGACCGTGGCATTCTTGCTGCGGAAGGCCCTGAGGCCACAGGTATGGCTGCCACTACAGCCGCTCCCGCTCCGGCTGTCACTACCACTGCGCCTGCATCGACCGCTGGCGTTCCGCCTGAAGTGTCTGTCACGCTGCCCGACGGGCAGCAACTGGTCCTGTCCACTGGCACGGTGACGCCGACGCAGCCGACACAGCTGACCTTCGGCCCCAAGCTAGGCTCGCCTGACCGCACGCAAGAAGACATCTTCGTTGATGAGCTGATGATGCGCACCGGCGCTGACCAGCGCCCGCCTGCGCCGCCGGTAATGGGTGAGCCCGGCGCCCCTAACCGCGCCGTTACCCGGCTCATGTCTGAACGGGATCGTCAGGTCCAGTTGGCCCAAGCTGCGCTTGAGTTCAACGACATGAAGACCTACCAAGCCGCAGCCTCCAAGATCATGGAGCTGGACATCGCGTTGGAAGCAGGCGTGGCCCGCATGGCCATCAGCGAAGCGCGGTACAGCAACGCACCGCAGCGTCTCAACGCCATCTGGTCCGAGATCACTGGGATGCAGTACGAGTTCGTGCCCACTGCTGCCGGCGTCTATGACATGTACGTCAACGGCGACCTGTACCAGCAGGGTGTGGACATGAACGTACTCGCTGAGGAGACCCTGATGTTGGCTGACGCCAACTACGCGCAGCAGCAGTCCGCGCTAGACATGATGCGTGCCGAGGCCGAAGCCAAGGGTATGGGCCAAGCCGAGGCCAACATCTACGAGTACGGCGAGAAAGCTGCGATCGACGCCGACAAGGCGCTGACTGTCGGCCTGACTGAAATTGACCTGCTGGCCATGAAGCGCGACCTCGGGTTCGGCGAGCAAGACGCAATTGACTTCCAAAAGGATGAGCAAACCGGTATCATCATGGTGTTCCGTAACGGCGAACCAACTGCCCAGTACAGGCCCGTCACCGAAGTTGACGCCACTGGCAACGAGATTACGCGTTACGAGCAAGTCTATTAAGGGAGGCACACATGGCTGAGGGATTCCCCGGAAGTCCGACAAACCGGTCGATGGGGGTGGGACTTCGTGTCCCCGGCGCCCCTCTTGCTGGTGATCCTGCCACCCGTATGGGGCTTGGCAATCTGCAAAGCACGCAGGCTGATGCGCTTGTTGGTGGCACCGAGTACGTCCCGGGTCAGTACGCCGTGGAGTCTGCTAAGCGGATCAAAGCGCCGCAGACGCGGACTGCTCCGGCCTACTTCAACCAAGCCACAAACGAGATGTTCGCTGGTGACAAGACGTTTGCTGCCACTGATGTGCGCTCCGCACTGGAGACGGCACAGGCCCCCACGACCACTGCACCGCAGGGTGAAGGCTGGGTCCCGCTGCCGGCATCGTCCTACCGCAGCTACCTGACGTCGCTGTCCGAGCGCCGTGGTGTCGGGGAACTTCTTGGTCTGGGCGCGCGGCAGACGGCTGAGGGCCTCATTGGTGGTGCTGGTGCACTGGCTGAGATGGCTGGAGCCACGGAGTCTGGGGCCGCTGTTCGCGGGTTTGCACAGGATGTTTTCGGGCAGAGCGAGAACGAGCAGCTGCGCTCCGCGCTGATCGCGCAGAACAGCTCGCTTATGGATCGCATCATTGACGGCGCATGGCAGGCTGTACCTACGGTTGTCGCTTCGCTGACTGGTGCTGGAGCCGTCGGTCTGGGTGTCCGCGCTGCAGGCGCTGGAGCCATGGGTGTCCAAGCCGGTGCCACGGCTGGTGGTGCTGCGGTTAGCTTCCCTATGCACGTCAACAGCTTCTACGAAGCGGCCGTGCGCAACGGGTTCGACCCTAACAACCCAGAGGTCAAGACCGAAATCCTTGGCGGCGCTATCACCAACACCGCTCTGGACATGTTCGGTATCAACGCAGTGGCAGGCAAAGTCCTGTCCCGTGCGGCTCGTGAGGCAGCGGAGACCGCTGGCAAGCAGGCGGCACGTGGTGCCCTGCGCAATGCCCTGACGGGCGGTGCTCGCACCGGCTTCTCGGAAGCTGTGACCGAAGCCTCGCAGACATTCCTTGAGTCCGTGCTGTTTGACCCCACTGTCCGTGGTAGCCTGACCGCGTCTGACTGGTCCACGCTGGGGCCTTACATCGCGCAGACCTATGGCGATGACATCCTCGTGGCTGCTGGTGCTGGTGCCATCCTCGGTGGTGGCCTTGGTGGTGCTGCCAACTTCCGCTCCACTGGTCAGCTGACTGCCAACCCGGAAGACCTGAACTCCGTCGCCAACAAGCAGGTCGCAGAGAAAGAGGCACCGGCCGAGGCAGCGCCGGAACTCTATGGCCAGACCTCGCCCCTTCGCTTGCAGCTCGGGTACACCCCGGGTGCTGAAACCATCGGTGCAGTGCCTGTGGCTCCTACTGGGCCGGAACAAGTCGCTGATATTAACCGTCCGATGACCCTCCAACAGATCGGACTCATGCGCGGTGCGACCGGTGGTCTGCGCCCTGACGAGCGTCAGGCTGGCAATGTCGTTGTCCCCGGCGGCGACCGCAACATCACGTTGGAAGGAGAGGTGCTGCCACCTGCTCCGGCTGCCCGCCTCCGCCGTGGTCTCCCCGGTCCTGCTGCCGCTGCTGCGCTGCCGCCGCCCGGCGCGGCTGCTGCCGACTTCACTGCTGGCCCTGAGGGTGTGGCACCCACGGGTGCGCCTGCCCCCGCTGCTGCTTCGGCCACACCGGCCGCACGCCTGCGCGTTGGTGCGCCTGCCCCCACGCCGCTTCTGACCGGCCAAACCACCGACACTGCGATGGGTAACCAACTGCGCGCGGCCATGGCAGCACGTGAGGCTGCTGCAGCGCAGCAAGCGACGGAGCAACAGGCCACCGCCGAAGCGGCGCGTCAGGCACAACTGGCTGAGGGTGCCCGCGCAGCGGAGATTGAAACGGCTTACGCACAGCGTGCGGCACAGACTGCAACCATGCGGACTGCCGAGGAGCAGGCTGCCTACGACCAGCTGTCGGCCGAGCAGAAAGCCTACGTGGATGCTGAGGCTGCATGGGAGACCTTCCGCCCGCAGGACGGCAAGAAGCAAAGCGGCGTGACGCTGCGCGATCTGACGCCCGCAGCCCAGCGTGACTGGGTGGCAGCCACGCAACAAGGTGCCACCGATCAGGCTCTGTACCAGCAGCTGCGCAACCGCCGCCGGGTAGGTAAAGCCGCGCCCATCATGGATGTGCCGACGATCCTGCAGCCCAAGAAGGCCGCACCTGCGCCCAAGCCCAAGGCCCCGCCGAAAGCCAAGCCGCTGCCGAAGAAGCAGCGTGACGTTATCGAGCGCTTGGGTGCCCTCACCCCGGAGCAGCAGCAGGCTGTCCTTGCCGACCTCGGCACGGATGCGCAGGGCATTGGTGCCCTCATCGCCAGCGACCCCGACGCAGTGAACGCTGCGATCGACCGCGCTGTTGCGCCCCCGCCGCCACCTCCGGCGCCGACCAAACCGACTGGGCAGACCACGATCCAGCGTCAGGGTGCAGCCAAAGCTGCTGCGCCCAAGGCGGCGACAGTCCAGCGCGGCGCTGCCGCCCAACCTAAACCTCGGGCCGAGGCGGTGCCCGAGGGCCCGGGTGTGCCTGCCCTGCCGACCGTTACCGTGGAAAGCGTCACGCGCTCCACGAAGAAGGGCACGGAGCAAGCAGGCGTACCGTACCAGACAGTCACCCTCTCTGATGGACGCAAGGTCCGGATGAGAAACACCGGCACCAACTTCGCGCAGGTGTGGACGTTCTTGAAGACTGGCGACGTCATCGGTGAGGGCATTAAGGCAGAGGCTGCCGCCACCCGAGTTGCCGAGCTGGCGTCCCAAGGCACACTTCCCAACACCGCTGTAGATACTGAGGCAGAGGTGGCCGAGGCCCCGGTCAAGGTGTCAGCAGCCGAGGAACTGGAAGCAGACGTCAACGACTTCATCACGTCGATCGACAACACCAAGGACAGGTTGGAGCGCGACGCCTCCATCAGCGGCCTAAAGGACGCGCTGACCGATCCAGCCATGACGCCTGAGCTGAGGGCGCGGGTCAACAAGTACCTTGACGGGCTCGGTATGGAAGTGGGCGCTGTTGACCTCAAGGCCAAGACTGACGTGGATACTTCCACAGCGCAGCTTGTGCTGATGATCGACGAGTTCAACGCCGCCCCCTCTGACATCACCGGAGCGTGGCAGACCCAATTCCGCCGGCTTGTAGCGGAGGTCCGCAAGACGGACCCGAACGCTCGCTATGGCGACCGCAGCCTGTTGAGCTACGCCAAGGCCAACAACGACCCGAACTTCGCCCGAGTGGATGGCATCCGCCAGATCGTTGGTGCACCCGGTAACTTCTCGCTCGCCAACTGGAACACCATCGAGGGTGTCGTCGATCTGGACGGCAAGCCCGTCACTGCCATCGCGCCCGGTCGCGTGCAGCTCTTGGTCAGGAACTTCCTCGGCAAGCTGGCACGTGCACCCAAGGTCACCGT
>SXGQ01083365.1_pt1 | contig 17413 bp, 12 predicted proteins | sample 3178371 | NCBI WGS metagenome assembly SXGQ01 (sample SAMN11356859, study PRJNA531348) | freshwater metagenome | isolation source: freshwater sample F1-20 | place: China: Fuxian Lake, Yuxi | collected 2017-12-25 | reverse complement strand
TGGGCAAGCTGGGGCATGAACTACTTCTCCAATGGGGCGCTCGTCGGTGGCAGATCCGTGGATTGGATCCAAGTGATGGCTTGGCCATGAAACCGGTGGAGCGCGGGTCCCACATTGGCCGGGTCGGCCAAAGACGCCCTCGCAGCGTTCGACCGCCGGTCGATCGGCGGGGGCCACCTACCGGCCCGCGGTGTTCACGCGCGCGCGGGGGTGGCGACAGCCTCACGCCCCCGCACCCGCAGGACCATCGCCAGCCCCGCCAGCGGCAGCACCACGAGCACCGCCACCGCAGCACTGAGCCCGACGACCGACGACAGCCCGCCCGCGGCCGCCGCGCCCACCGCGCCGCCGGTGATGAACACGTAGGTGAAGGTGCCGGTGGCGACGCCGATGTCCTCCGGCGCGACGAGCGTCGAAACCTTCCCGAGCATCACCGCCTGCACGCCGGCGTACGGCGCGATGGTCAGGACCGATCCGGCGATGACCGCCGCGGGCAGGCTCCCGCCCAGCCCGGCGACGAGCACCCCGGCCGCCGACGCCGCGCAGCACGCCACGAAGACCACCGGCGCGCCGAGCCGGGCGCCGACCGTCCCGGCGAGGTGCGCCGAGGTCGCCGCCACCAGCGCGCACGGCGCGAGCGCCGCGCCCGTGTGCAGCGCCGACCACCCCGCCTCGCGGGCGAGCAGCATCGGCGCGGCGAAGATGAGGCCCGTGTACGCCGCCTGGATCGTGGCGGCCGTGAACGAGAGCTCCATGAGCTCGCGGTTGCGCAGGACCGCCAGCGGGAGGAAGCCGTCGGGACGGCGCGCGAGATGGCGCGCCAGCGCGGTGAGCGCGCCCACCGCCGCGGCGGCGAGCAGGAACGCGATCCACGCGGGCGTGCCGGTCGCCGGCGCCTGGAGCACGGCGGCGACGAGCGCCGCGCCCGCGGTGGCGAAAGCCGCGCCGCGAAGGTCCAGCGACCCGGCCGCGCGACGCTCGGGCGGCAGGCCCCGGAGCATCGCGGGGACGGGCAGGAGGATGAACAGCCCGCAGCTCAGCGCCGCGCGCCAGCCCGCGATCGCCTCGACGACCGCACCGATCAGCGGACTGATCGCGATGCACGTGAACGACACCGCGGTGAGGATCCCGCTCACCCGCGCGCGCTCCTCCACGTCGACGTAGGAGACGGCGTTGAACGCGGTGATGCACAGCCACCCGCTGCCCACGCCCTGCACGAACCGCCCGGCGGAGACCATCGTGAGGTCGGGCGCGGCGAAGACCAGGACCGTGCCGAGCAGCGTCGCGATCACGCCCGCGGCGCTCACCCGGTACGAGCCGAACAGGTCCAGCGCGCGACCGCCGAGCGTCATCGCCACGCCGACGCCGAGGACGAAGGCGGCGAGCACCCAGGCCGTCGCGTCGTCGCCGACGCCCAGCGCGTCGGCGACGTCGGGGAGCACGACGCCCGGAGCTGAGATGCCGAAGCCCGACGTTCCGGCGACCGCGCCGAGGAGCAGGCCGCGGCGCGTCATGCGCGACCGGGTGCTCATGCCGGGTGGCCGAGTTCGACCGCGGGTCCAACCCGGCACGGGCGATGTTCGTCCGGCAGTCCGATGCGGCGGGCTGTCACACCGGGTGTAGTCCCAAGAATGGATCCAATCGACCCTCCGTTAGCCGCCGTGCCTCTGCTGTCGTCCATGTTCTCGACCCTAGCTGGGATCCCTTCTGGATCCAAGATCGGGAGTCGACGTGCCCATTGACCCCATCACGCTGGGCGTCATGGCCAGCCGCGTCGACTCCGTCGCGCGCGAGATGACCAACACGATGGTGCGCACCGCCCGCTCGACGACCATGGCGTCGAAGGACTTCTCCTGCTCGATCGCCGGACCCGATCACGACATGCTGAGCTGCCCGGACGCCAACCCGGTGCACGTCTACGGCACCGCACTGCTCGCGCAGGCGATGGCCGACACCCACCCGGACTTCCGCGAGGGCGACTGCTTCCTGAGCAACGACCCGTACGTCGGCAACAGCCACGCGGCGGACTACACCTTCATGGTCCCCGTCTTCTTCGAGGGCGAGCACATCTTCACCGCGCTGGCCAAGGCCCACCAGGCCGACTGCGGCAACGCGCTGCCGACCACGTACATGCCGACCGCGCTCGACGTCTACAACGAGGGCGCGCTGATCTTCCCCTGCGTGAAGATCCAGTCCGGCTTCTCCGACAACGCGGACCTCATCCGCATGTGCGAGCGGCGGATCCGCGCGTTCGACATCTGGTACGGCGACTACCTGGCGACCCTGGGCGCCTGCCGCCTGGCCGAGCGCCGCCTGAAGGAGCTGTGCGCGTTCTTCGGTCTCGACGCCGTCCGCGAGTTCGTCGGCGCGTGGCTGGACTACAGCGAGCAGATGACCGCCGACGCGATCGCGAAGCTGCCCGGCGGCCGCGTCATCGCGCGCACGCAGCTCGATCCGTTCCCGCGCCTGCCCGACGGCATCCCGCTGCAGGCCGGCATCGAGGTCGACCCCGCCGCGGGGAAGATCACCGTCGACCTGCGCGAGAACCCCGACTGCGTGCCGGTCGGGCTGAACCTCACCGAGTCGACGACGAAGAACGCCGCCACGAGCGCGGTGCTCTACACGCTCAACGGCGACCCGAACGCGACCCGCGTGAAGGTGCCGAACAACAGCGGCACGCACCGGCGCATCGAGATCCTCGTGCGCGAGAACTGCGTGGTCGGCGCGCCCCGGCACCCGGCGAGCGCGTCGTGCGCGACGACGACGGTGCAGGACCGCGTCGTCGGCATGGTGTCGCGCGGCCTGTCGATGATCGGCGAGGGCGTCGGCACCGCCGAGCAGACGTACGGCTCGTCGCCGGTGCAGGCCGTCGTCTCCGGAGAGGACCGGCGGCGCGACGGCGCGCCCTACATCCTGCAGATCTTCAGCGGCACCGCCGGCGGCCCGGCGACGCCGCAGAACGACGGCTGGCTGACGTACCTCATCGCCGGCGCGTCCGGGATGGGCTACGTCGACTCGACGGAGATCAGCGAGCAGAAGTACCCGCTCGTCGTCTGGGAGAAGGTCGTGCGCGCGGACTCCGAAGGCGCCGGCCGCACCCGCGGCGCGCCGGGGAACGTCTCGATCTACGGGCCGACCGACGACACCATGACCTGCCACTGGTTCATGGAGGGCCGGATCAACCGGCCGTTGGGCGCCCGAGGCGGCGGCCAGGCCCAGGGACCCGAGGCGTGGCTCGTGCAGCCCGATGGCGGGTGGGCCGAGCGTCCCGAGGTCGTCGGCGAACTCGACCTCGCGCCCGGCGAGTCGATCGTCTCCCTGTCCGCGGGCGGTGGCGGCTACGGCCCGCCGCTGGCACGCGACCCCGAGGACGTCCTGCGCGACGTCGTCGACGACTACATCTCCCCGCAGCGCGCCGAGCAGGTCTACGGCGTGGTGCTCACCGGTGACCCGGCGCGGTGGGAGACCCTGCGCGTCGACCCGGCGGCCACAGCGGTCCGGCGAACAGTGCTTGATGCCGCCGGACCGCTGCGTGCCGTCGACGACGACGCGGCACGCGCAGAGCAACCCGAACCCGCGTGGTGGACGGGACATCGCTCGGCCAGGGGCCTCGGATGCCCTGACGAGAACTCGCCTGCGGCTCCTTCTCGGGGCGCACCCACATGACAACGGAGGAACCCATGGCAGTCGACATCGACAAGGTCACGCTGACCGTGATGGCCAACCGCATCAACTCGATCGTCATGGAGATGACGAACACGATGGTGCGCACCGCCCGCTCGACCACCATGGCCGCGCGCGACTTCTCGTGCTCGATCACGAGCCACACGCACGAGATGCTGTCGTTCGCCGAGGCCGCGCCGGTCCACGTCTACGGCTCGGGCATGCTCGCCCAGGACATGGAGGAGTTCCACCCCGAGTTCCAGGCGGGCGACGTCTTCATGAGCAACGACCCGTACGGCGGCAACAGCCACACCGCCGACCAGACGCTGCTCGTCCCCGTCTTCCTCGAGGGCGTCCACCTGTTCACCGCGCTGGCCAAGGCCCACCAGGCCGACATCGGCAACGCGATCCCGACGACGTACTCGCCCACCGCGACCGACGTCTACAACGAGGGCGCCCTGGTCTTCCCCATGATCCTCATGGCGCGCGGCGGGTGGGAGAACACCGACGTGCTGCGCATGTGCGAACGGCGGATCCGCTCGTACGAGACGTGGTACGGCGACTACCTCGCAACGCTGGGCGCGGTGCGCCTGGCCGAGCGGCGGCTGCAGGAGCTGGCCGTCTGGCTGGGCGGCGTCGAGGAGACGAAGGCCTACCTCGCGGCGTTCCTGGACTACTGCGAGCAGATGGCCGGCGAGGCGATCTCCGAGCTGCCGGCCGGGCGCATCGTCACGAAGACCGAGCTCGACCCGTTCCCCCAGGTCCCCGAGGGGATCAAGCTGCAGGCGACGATCGACGTCGACCCGGACGCCGGGAAGATCACCGTCGACCTGCGCGACAACCCCGACTGCGTGCCGGCCGGGCTGAACCTCACGGAGTCGACGGCGAAGAACGCGGCGACGACCGGCGTGCTCATCGCGCTGAACTCCAAGCGCGACGCGCAGCGGCTGCGGGTCTACAACAACGCGGGCGCGTTCCGGCGCATTGAGGTGCTGACCCGCGAGAACTGCGTGGTCGGCAAGCCGCGCCACCCGGCGAGCGCGTCGTGTGCGACGACGACGGTGCAGTGCCGGACGGTCGGCATGACCCTCATCGGGATGGCGGCGCTCGGCGACGGGTTCGGCGCGACCGAGCCGGCGTACGGGTCGGCCGCCGTGCAGGGCGTGCTCTCCGGCCACGACCCCCGCCGCGAGGGCAACCCGCCGTTCATGTTCCAGATCTTCGCGGGCACGCAGGGCGGCCCGGCGACGCCCGAGTCCGACGGCTGGCTGACGTTCCTCGTCACCGGCGGCTGCGGCATCAACTACATCGACAACTCCGAGGTGCTCGAGCAGAAGTACCCGATCGTCCTGTGGGAGCGCAGCGTCTGGCAGGACTCCGAGGGCGCCGGCCGCACCCGCGGCGCGCCCGGGAACGTGTGCATCTACGGCCCGCGGTTCGAGGACATGGAAGTGCAGTACTTCCACGACGGCGTCGTGAATCGCATCAAGGGCGTGCACGGCGGCTCGTCGCCGATGGGCCCCGAGGCGTGGAACATCACGACCGACGGTACGTGGTCGAAGTACCCGTACTCGGTCGGCGAGATCGTGCTCGAGGCGGGCGAGTCGATCGTGTCGCTGTCGGCCGGAGGCGGGGGCTACGGCAACCCGCTGGACCGCTCGCCGGAGGCGGTGCTCGTCGATGCGGTCGAGGGCTTCGTGTCCGTGGGCCGCGCGCGTGAGGTCTACGGCGTGGTGATCACGGGCGACCCCGAGCGCTGGGAGACGCTGGCCATCGACGCGGAGGCGACCGCCGCGCGCCGGGCCGAGATGGCGGCCGCGGGACCGCTGCCGCTGGAGGCCGACGACGCGTCGCGCGCCGTCCACCCGCACCTCGACTGGTGGGCCGCTGCCGCATGATCCTGCGGCGGCTGGGCACCTCGGGGCTGCAGGTGTCGGCGATCTCGCTGGGCACCATGGGCTTCGGCGGCGTCGGCGGGTTCCGCCGTGTCGGCGCGGGCGGCGTCGAGGACGCGCGGGCGCAGATCGACCTGTGCCTCGACGCGGGCGTGAACCTGATCGACACCGCCGACGCGTACTCGTCGGGCGTGTGCGAGGAGATCGTCGGCGAGGCGATCCGCGGCCGCCGCGACGAGCTCCTGCTCGCCACGAAGGTCGGCATGAACATCGGCCCTTCGGCGAACGACCGGGGGTTGTCGCGCCACCACATCGTCCGCCAGTGCGAGGCGTCGCTGCGCCGCCTGGGCGTCGACCACATCGACCTCTACCAGGTGCATTCCTGGGACGGGATGACACCGCTGGAGGAGACGATCGCGGCGCTCGAGTCGCTGGTCGCCAGCGGCAAGGTGCGGTACCTGGGGTGCTCGAACTTCTCGGCCTGGCAGGTGATGAAGGCGCTGTGGACCGCCGACGCTGCGGGCGCGACGCCGTTCGTCAGCCAGCAGATCCACTACACCCTGCAGGCGCGTGAGGCGGAGTACGAGCTCGTGCCGCTGTCGGTCGACCAGGGGCTGGGGATCCTGTCGTGGAGCCCGCTTGCGGGTGGGCTGCTGACGGGGAAGTACCGGCGCGGCGTCGAGCCGCCCGAGGGCTCGCGGCACCTGACGGATTGGAACGAGCCGCCGGTGCGCGACGGCGAGCAGCTGTACGACATCGTCGACGAGCTCGTGGCCATTGGCGAGGAGCTCGAGGTGCCGCCGGTGCGGGTGGCGCTGGCGTGGCTGATGGGCCGGCCGGCGGTGAGCTCGCTGGTCGTGGGTGCGCGGACGCCGGAGCAGTTGGCGGATTCGCTGGCGGCCGCGGAGCTCGTGCTCTCCGACGAGCAGCGCGCGCGGCTCGATGCGGTGTCGAATCCGGCCCTGCTGTACCCGTACTGGCATCAGCGCCAGACGGTGGCGGAGCGGTTCGGGCCGGCGGATCTGGCGCTGCACGGGCCGGGTGGTGTGGCCTGGGAGAAGTCGGCGGTCCCGCTGGCGGGAGCCTGACTGGTCAGCGCTTGACGCGGACGGTGACCGTGGCGCTCACCCGGCGCCGCGTCACGGGGTCGGCGTAGCTGACGCTCAGCTTCGCCGTGCGCGTGACGCGGGCCCGCAGCTTGAACGCCCCGTCCTTGCCCGCGCGGGTCGAGGCGAGCACGCGGGACCCGCGCTTGAGCGTCACCCGGACCCCGGCGATCGGGGTGCGGTCGGCGTTCAGCGCCCGCCCCTTCACCGTCACCTTGCCGGCCCGGCGCAGCTTGACCAGCCTGTGGCCCAGCCGCAGCAGCGGAGGCTGACCCGCAGCCGCAGGGGTGCCCTTGCCGGCCGACCCCGTGACGGGCGGCGGCCAGCCGCCAACCGGGCGCGGGCGCGCCACGGGCATCGGGGTGTAGATCGGGTCGGCATCCGGCCGGACGACCTCCTCGCAGTCGCCATCGGCCCCGTCCAGGTGCGCGGCGTCGGCGATCACCACGTCCCATCCGCCGGCGCAGTAGGCCTGGTCCGCCCCGCCGTCCTCGGTGTGCAGGTAGTCATGACCGGCGTCCGTGGCGAGGGATCCAGCGGACCCACCGAACAGGTGGTCGCGGCCCGCGCCGCCCGTGATGCCGTCGTGCCCCTCGTCGCCGTTCAGCGTGTCGTCCCCGTCGCTGCCCTCGATGATGTCGTCCCCGGGGCCGCCGGACACGAAGGCGGGGACGGTCGTGACGATGTCGTCGTCGCGGTTCGTGGCGATGACGCGGCCGAGGCGGCTGAAGCGGTCGATGTCCACTCCGCCGTTGAAGGTGCGGGCGGTGATGAGCCGGTCCGAGGAGCCGGGGGCGCCATCGATGTCCATGATCAGCGGCCCGTTGCGGCGGGAATAGTCGGCGGTGAGGCCGTCACGGGAGGTCAGCCAATCTGCGCCGTTGCGGCCGTCGACGCGGTCGAAGCCCTCGTAGCCGTTGATGACGTTGGGCGCGTCGTCGCCGAGGAGGACATCGGCGAACGCAGTGCCGCGCACGTCCTCGAAGCCGCTCACCGTGTCCTGCTCGCCGCCCGCCAGCGGCTGCATGATCCCGGCGGCGAGGTCGACGAAGACGCCCGCGGAGCGCGGGGTCGTCCGGTACGGGAGGGCGGTCCCCTGCGGGATGTCCGCCGCCAGGCGATCGGACCCGCCGCCACCGGAGACGACGTCGTCGCCGATCCCCGGGTCGATCTCGTCGTTGCTCGCCCCGCCGGACAGCCGGTCGTTCCCGTCGCCGCCGGCGATCAGCGTCCGGAACCCGGAGACCATGGTGCCGAGTTGCACCGTGTCGTTGCCGGGACCCATGTCCAGCAGCAGCGGATCGCGCTGGTCGAAGCCCGTGTACGCACACGTGAGCGCTGCTCCAGGCGCGCCTCCTCCGCCGCACTGGGTGAACGCCGCGGGCGCGGTGATGGTCTGCCCGGCGCCGGGGGTGTAGGTGAACGTGGTCACCTGCCCGGAGGTCACCACGCTCAGCGCAACCTCGTCGTTGCCGTCGGTGCCCTTCAGGCCGGCACTCGTCAGCTCCATCGCGTGGGCTGCGGCCGTGCTCCATCCGGTGAGCGCGATCGCCAGGACGATCGCGATATGCAGCTTCCGTGCCGCCATGCGAGCGCGGATGGTACAGGCCTTCTGACCAGAATGACAACCTAGACGCTTTCGCGTTTCGCGGGCCGCCGTCCAGGCGTCAGGCCCCGCCCTCCTCCGCCCACTGATCGCGTCCCAGCCCGTTGTTCTCGGTCTCCGCCGGACCGTCGTCGCGCGCCTTGCCGGTCAGCGTCTCGACCAGGATCTGCCGGTGCCGCGTGGTCCCCACGTTCACCAGCTCGTGGGTGAGCCGCGGGTCGTCGCCGGCCCCGATCGTCGTCGCGGACACGTACCCATCCTGCGCCGACGTCGGCCGCGCCGGCTCGCCCGGCACCCGCACCTCGAGCTCGTTGTCCTCCGTGACGTAGGCGAAGACGAAGTCGTGGTGATGGCGATGGATGCCGCTGCTCTCACCGGGCTCGAGCACGAGGTCCCACACGCGGACGTGCTCGTTCTCGAACAGCAGCTTCGTGCCGATGGCCGGTGATGGTTCGGTGCTCATGCGTACCCCCGTCGGCGGGCTCAACGGCCCCCGGCGTATCCGTCCTTGCGGCTGTCCGACCCGCCGATGAGCGTGTCGCCGTCGACGAGGATCGCCTGCCCGCCCCCGAACGGCAGCGGGTCGGCTTCGGCGCGCAGCGGCAGGTCGGCGGGCGGCCGGCCGGTCCATGCGCCGTGCTCGGTCAGGACGTGATCGGCTTCGACGCGGAAGCGGGGCCGGTCCAGGGCGGCCTGCGGATCGAGCCCGTCATCCAGGACACCGGAGACGAACTGCACATGCGCCTGCGCCTGGATGAACCCGCCCATGACACCGAACGGACCGAGCAGCGCGCCGTCACGTTCGAGCAGTCCGGGGATGATCGTGTGGTACGGCCGTCGGCCGGCACGGACCTCGCCCTCGACGTCGAAGCACGCGCCGCGATTCTGCAGCACGACCCCTGTGTCGCCGGCGACGACGCCCGAGCCGAACGGCTCGTACAGGCTCTGGATGAACGACACCGCCATGCCGTCGCCGTCGACCGCGCAGAGGTAGACGGTGCCGCCCGCGGGCTCGGTGACGCCCTCGCGCGTGCGCGCGCCCGCACGCGCGCGAAGATGCTCAGGGTCGAGCAGGCCGGAGACGTCGGCGCCGTCGCGCACCGTCGCCAGGCCGTCCTCCAGGGCGAGGCGGACAGCATCGAGCCGGTCGCAGTCGTCAGGCTGCTCGCTAAGCAGCTCAAGGATGCCGAGCCCCTCCAGCGCGACGACCCCCTGGGTCGGCGCGGGGAGTTCGAGCACGTCGACCCCGCGGTAGCGCAGGCGCAGCGGCTGCACCCAGGCCGGAGCGAACGCCGCGAGGTCGTCCTCGTTCAACGCCGTCGCAGCGGCGATCGCGGCCGCCCGCTCGCCGCGGTAGAGCGCGTCCGGGCCTTCGGCGGCGATCGCGCGCAGCGTCGCGGCCAGCTCCGGCAGCACCACGCGGGCGCCGAGCGTGGGCACGGAGTCGTAGCCACGCGGCAGGCGGTCGGCGGAGCGCCACGCCCACGCGCATCGGGGCGCCACCGCGAAGCCGCGTTCGGCGAGGTCGATCGCGGGCGCCAGGCAGACGTCGAGGCCGAGCCGCCCGTGGCGGCGCAGCAGCGCCTCCCAGCCGGCGACCCCGCCGGGGACCGTCACCGAGCCCGGCCCGTCCGTGTGCACGGGGAGCTCCGGCGCGTCGGCGGCCGCCGGCCCCGCGGAGTCCAGGCCCTCCGCACGTCCATCGCGGTGGACGATGGCGAACGCGTCACCGCCGATCCCGGTGGACATCGGTTCGCACACGCACAGCGCCGCAGCCGCGGCGACTGCGGCGTCGGCCGCGTTGCCGCCGCGCTCGAGCATCGCCAGCCCGGCCTGCACCGCCTGCCCCTGGGACGCACAGACCATGTGCTCGGAGGCGACGGCGGGCGGGCGCTGAACGTGGGTCATTGATTGGATCCTATGGACGAAATACACGGTGTTCAAGCCAGGATTCTGGCCCAGATTGTGGTGCCGGATTGGATACGATTCGCGCCATCGCGCCCTCGACTTCGTCCCCGCGCCGCGACCGGCGCCGCACCGCCGGGATCGCCATGGCCGCGATCGGCGCGACCTGCGGCGGGCTCTCCGCCTCCATCACCCGCGCGCTCTCCGACGACGGCGTCGACGCCACGCGCGTCAACCAGTTCCGCTTCATCGGCGCGTTCCTCGTGCTCGCCCTCGCCCTGCGGATCGCCGCCCCCGCGCTCATGCGCATCCCGCGCGTCGCGTGGCGCCCGCTGCTCGCCGCCGGACTGCTCGGGTCGTTCGGCACGGGCCTCGCGTACATCGTCTCGCTGACGCTGCTGCCGATCGCCACCGCCCAGGCGCTCATCTACACGTCGCCGATCATCCTGCTCGGCCTGTCGTCCGTCCTCGCCCGGCGGTGGCCGACCCCCGTCGCGCTCGTCACGGTGGTCGTCGCGGTCGGCGGCTGCTGGCTCGTGGTCAACGCGGGCGCGTCGGGGAGCATCGACCCGCTCGGCGTCGCGGCCGCGCTCATCGCCGCGTGCTCGTTCGCCGGGTACGTGACGATCATCGGCCGGCTGCCCGTCGCGCTCCCGGCGCTGACGATCGTCATCGCGATGTTCGGCGTGGCGACCGTGACCCTCGCGATCGTGCCCGACCCGGTCTGGACCTTCCCGTTCGCCGAGACCACCGGCGAGCAGTGGCTCGGCCTCCTCGGGGTCATGGTGCTGGCCACGCTCGTGCCGTACCTCCTCTTCGCCGGCGCGACGCTGCGGTTGCCCGGCCCGGTGGTGGGTGTGCTGGCAACGATCGAACCGGTCGTCGCCGTCATCACGGCGTGGGTCACGCTCGGCCAGTCGCTCGGCGCGATGCAGATCGTCGGCGTCGTCGTGGTCCTGACCGCCGCGACCGCCGCGCAACTTCCGGGCTTCGCCGGCCCTCCCGCCCCTGTGCGCCGCGACGGCGTGACCGCGACGACCGGCGAGTTCGCCGTCGCGACCCCCACCTCGAACGACCGGATCGGAGGCTGACGATGGACACCGTGACCCTCGGCGTGATGGCGAGCCGCCTCGACGGCATCGTCCGCGAGATGACCAACACCATGGTCCGCACCGCGCGCTCGACGACCATGGCCTCACGCGACTTCTCGTGCTCGGTCTGTGACGCGAACCACGACATGGTCTCCTCGCCCGACGGCGCGCTCGTGCACGTCTACGGCTCGTCACTGCTGGCCGAGGCGCTCGGCCGCACGCACCCGAACTTCCGCGAAGGCGACGCGTACCTCTCCAACGACCCGTACGACGGGAACAGCCACGCGGCCGACCACACGATCCTCGTGCCCGTCTTCTTCGAGGGCGAGCACGTGTTCACCGCCCTGGCGAAGGCCCACCAGGCCGACTGCGGTAACGCCCTGCCCACGACCTATTCGCCGACCGCCACCGACGTCTACAACGAGGGCGCGCTGATCTTCCCCTGCGTGAAGATCCAGACCGACCGCACCGACAACACGGACATCATCCGGATGTGCGAGCGGCGGATCCGCGCCTACGACATCTGGTACGGCGACTACCTCGCGACGATCGGCGCGGCGCGTCTGGCCGAGCGGCGGCTGAGGGAGTTCTGTGTGTCGCTCGGAGGCATCAGCGGGGTGCACGAGTTCGTGACCGAGTGGCTGGACTACTCCGAGCGGATGGCCGCCGAGGCGATCGCCGAGCTCCCGGCCGCACGGGTGACGACATCGACGGCGCTCGACCCGTTCCCCGGTGTGCCCGACGGACTGCCGCTGCAGGCCGAGATCGACGTGGATCCTGCCGGCGGGCGCGTGACCGTCGACCTCCGCGAGAACCCGGACTGCGTGCCGAACGGCCTGAACCTCAGCGAGTCGACATCGCGCAACGCGGCGACCGCGGGCGTGCTCGTCGCGCTGAACTCGCGGCGTGATGCCAAGCGAGTGCGGGTGCCGAACAACGCGGGCGCGTACCGGCGGATCGAGGTGCTGGTCCGCGAGAACTGCGTGGTCGGGATCCCGCGCCATCCCGCGAGCGCGTCGTGTGCGACGACGACGGTGCAGGACCGGGTCGTGGGGATGACGATGGTCGGGATGGCCACTGCCGCGCCCGGCCGGGGTGCCGCGGAGCCGACGTACGGATCGGCCCCGTTCCAGGGGGTGTCGTCAGGAGTGGACCCCAGCCGCAGTGGCGAGCCGTACGTCTTCCAGACCTTCCTGGGAACAGCCGGCGGCCCGGCGACGTTCGAGTCCGATGGGTGGCTGACCTACCAGATCACCGGCGCGTCGGGCATCGGCTACATCGACCAGACAGAGATCATGGAGCAGAAGCACCCGATGGTCGTCTGGGAGAAGGTCGTGCGTCCCGACAGCGAGGGTGCGGGCCGGACGCGCGGCGCGCCGGGCGGAGTTGCGGTGTTCGGCCCGCGGCTGGCGGACATGACCTGCCACTACTTCCTCGACGGGGTGCGCAACCGGCCGGTCGGGGTGCATGGCGGTGGGAGTCCGCTGGGGCCGGAGGCGTGGCATGTCTCCGGGGATGGCGCGTGGACGAAGTACGAGCACGTCGTGGGTGAGGTGGATCTCGCGGCCGGGGAGGCGATCGGGTCGCTGTCGGCGGGTGGCGGTGGGTACGGGTCGCCGCTGGAACGCGATCCGGAGGCGGTGCTCGAGGACGTGGCCGATGGGTATGTGACCGTGGAGCGGGCGCGAAGCGCGTACGGGGTGGCGCTGCGCGGGGATCCCGAGCGGTGGGAGACGCTGGCGGTGGATGAGGATGCGACGGCGGCGCTGCGGGGCGGTCCGGTGGTGCTCGACGGTGGGCGGACCGAGCGGGCGGCGCCCGGGTGGTGGCGCTAGGTGTCGCATCCGGTCGAGTTTGGGTCGCATACCGACCCCAACTCGACCCGATGTGCCGCTTCACGGTCCGGAGCCCACTCCCGGCTCCGGACCGCCGCGGCTTCCCTAGGGGGAAAGTCCAGATCAGGCGACCGTGGCCGCCGCACCATCCAGCCGCGCGATCTCGTCGTCACTCAGCGTGATCTCGGTGAACGGCAGCAGCTGCTCCAGCTGCTCGGGCGTCCGCGCGCTGGAGATCGGCGTCGCCACCGCCGGGCGGCTGGCCGTCCACGCCAGCACGATCGGGCCGAGGGTCGTCTCGTGGGCGGCCGCCAGGTCGTCGAGGACCTCGAGGACCGCCGCACCGCCGCGCTCCAGGTACACCGACGCCTCGCCCGCCCGCGGGCTCCCGTTCGACGACCCACCGGCCCGGTACTTGCCCAGCAGGAACCCCTGCGCCAGCACCCAGTAGGGCACCGCCGGGATCCCGCGCTCGACCAGCAGCGGCTGGAGCTCGTCCTCGAACCCGCGCTCGACCAGGCTGTAGTGCGGCTGGAACACCGTGTACGACGCGAACCCCTCAGACGCCGACACCTCCAGCGCCGACGCCAGCCGCGCCGCACTGTGGTTCGACGCCGCCAGATGCCGCACCTTGCCGGCCTTCACCAGCGCGTCGAACGCCTCCAGCGTCTCCTCGAGCGGCGTCGACTCATCGTCGAAGTGTGCGTAGTAGAGATCGATGTAGTCGGTCTGCAGCCGGGCGAGCGACTCATCGCACGCCCGAGCGATCGTCGACGCCTTCAGGTCATGCGGCAGGCCCGGCATCTCCCCGCCGACCTTCGTCGCCAGCACCACATCCGCGCGATTCCCGCGCGCCGCCATCCAGTTGCCGATGACCGTCTCCGACACGCCGCCGTCGTTCCCCTCCGCCCAGAACGAGTACTGGTTGGCCGTGTCGACGAAGTTCCCGCCGGCCGCCGCGTACGCGTCGAGCACCGCGAACGACTGCGCCTCGTCGGCCGTCCAGCCAAACACGTTCCCGCCGAGACAGAGCTCGAAGACCTCCAGGCCGGTACTCCCCAGGGTCACCATCAGACGGGCTGGGTAGTCGCGCGGATCAGGATCTGGTTCACGTCGGCGTTCGGCGGCATGTCCATCACGAACATGACCGCCGCCGCGATGTTCTCGCCCTCGACGATCGAGTCGGGAAGCCCAGGCACCGTCGCCGCCATCGGGGTGTTCACCCACCCCGGCTCGATGACGCAGACGTGCGCCCCGGTGTCGTTGAACTCCAGGCGCAGCGCCTCGCCCATCGCCGTGACCGCCGCCTTCGTGCACGCGTAGAACGAGCCCGGCACCATGAACCGCGCCGCGCGTGACGACGTCAGGATGAGCTTGCCCTTCGTCTCGATCAGCGCATCCATCGCCGCGCGGGCGGTGATCGCCGTGCCGTAGACGTTGACGAGCGCGTTGGTCTTCCACACCTCCACCGGGTCGGTCTTCCACCCCGGTTCGGTGAACGCACCGGCGTTGGCGAACACGCCGTCGATCCGGCCGAACGCGTCGAGCGTCGTGGCCACCATCGCCTGGACGGACTCCCAGTCGGACACGTCGCACGTGATGCCGATCGCCTTGTCGGGACCGCCGAGCGCGGCCGCCTCGGCCGAGACCAGCTCCGAGCGGCGAGCCGCCAGCGCCACGCGGTAGCCACGTGACGCCGCGAGCTGTGCGGTCGCGAGCCCCATGCCGGAGCTCGCGCCGGTGATGAGCAGGACCGGCTCGGTCATGCCCGAGCCTCGCGCGGAGGCACAGGTCGATACGGCAGGAACATCGTCGTCGGCATGGGTCTCCCTGAACGCTGCGGGGCAGAATTGCATCCAATATGCCACCACCGCCCGCATCCGGGGTCCGACCGTCAGTCCAAGACCAGGACAGGCGGTTTGGTCACCCAGTCCGATGCTTGCCCGTCCGAGTCCAGCTTTCCTCTTCGGCAGAGATGGATCCAATCCTGCCCGCCCACCCCGGAGCCCGATGACGACGACCAAGACCCTCGACAGCGTCCAGCTCGCCGTGCTGGAAAGCCGCTTCGACGCGATCGCCCGCTCGATGCTCAACACGCTGCTGCGCTCCGCCCGCACGGGCGTTCTCGCCGTCGCCCACGACTTCTCCTGCGCCGTCCTGACCAAGGACGGCGATCTCCTGGCCTGGGCCGAGTCGATCCCGATCCACGTCCTGCACGGGCCCAAGGAGATGGTGCAGACGATGAAGCGCTTCCACCCCGAGCTGAAGCGGGGCGACGCGTTCCTGCACAACTCCGGCTACCACGGCTGCTCGCACACCGCGGACTGGACGATGCTCATCCCGATCATCGACGACGACGGCGAGCACCACTTCACCGTCCTCGCCAAGGCACACCAGGGCGACTGCGGCAACAGCGTCCCGACCACCTACATGTGGCAGGCGCGCGACGTCTACGAGGAGGGCGGGCTGATCTTCCCCGCCGTCAAGGTCCAGTCCAACTACGAGGACAACCAGGACATCATCCGCATGTGCAAGATGCGGATCCGCGCGCCTGACCACTGGTGGGGCGACTACCTCGCGCTGATGGGCTCCGCGCGGATCGGGGAACGGCGGACGCTCGACCTGATGAACGAGGTCGGCGCCGACACGCTGCTCGCCTACTCCAACCAGTGGCTGCAGATGTCCGAGGACCTCATGGAGGAGCGCCTTCGGGAGATCCCCAAGGGGAAGGCGACCGCGACGACCATCCACGACCCGCTGCCGCTGGACTCGATGACCGAGGCCGGCTACGGGGACGGCATCCCGATCTCCGTCACGGTCGAGACGTTCCCCGACGAGGGGCGCATGACCGTCGACCTGCGCGACAACCCCGACAACCTGCCGAGCGGCATCAACCTCAGCGAGGCGTGCGCGAAGAGCTCGGCGCTCATCGGCGTGTTCCTGGGGATCGGCAAGGGCGTGCCGAGCAACGGCGGCTCGCTGTCACGCGTCGACGTGCTCATCCGCGAGGGCTGCTGCGTCGGCAACCCCGTCCACCCGTACAGCTGCTCGGCGTCGACGACGAACCTCCAGGACCGCGTGGCGAACGCGACGCTGGAGGCCCTCGCCGAGATCGCGGACGGCTGGGGCATGGGCCAGTTCGGCTACGGCCAGGCCGCCGGTGGCTCGGTCATCAGCGGGACGGACCCGACCTCCGGCAAGCCGTTCGTCAACCAGCTCTACCTCGCCGCCAGCGGCGGGCCGGGCACGCCGTTCGGCACCGACGGCTGGCTGAACGCCTACACGATCGGCGGCGTCGGGATGCTCTACAAGGACTCGATCGAGGTGGACGAGCAGATCCACCCGATCCGGATCGTCGCCGAGAAGCTCATCCCCGACTCCGAGGGCGCGGGCCGCACGCGCGGCGCGCACGCCACGTTCACGGAGTTCGGGCCCGTGGGCTGCTCCATGGAGGTCGTCAACGGCGGTGACGGGGCGGTCGTTCCGGCCCGCGGTGCGCGCGGCGGAGGCGGCGGCACGCAGATGCAGATGTGGCGCCGCACGGTCGACGGCTCACTCGAGGAGCTGCCGACGTTCCACCGCATCACGCTGGCCGACGGCGAGACGCTCGTCGGCGTGTCGTGCAGCGGCGGCGGCTACGGCCCCGCCTTCGAACGCGACCCCGAGGCGGTCGCCGGCGACGTGCTCCAGCGCGTCGTCACCCCCGAGCGCGCGAAGGAGGTCTACGGCGTGGCCGTCGACCTCGACGGCGTGATCGACCACGAGGCGACCGCCGCGCTGCGCGGCGCCTGACCCCCGACGGAGGATTCCCATGACCCCCACGTACACGATCTCCGTCGACACGGGCGGAACGTTCACCGACCTCGTGCTCGCCGACCAGGACCAGATCATCGGCCTGTTCAAGAGCTCGACGACCCCCGACGACCTGTTCGTCGGCATCACCGGCGCGATCGAGAAGGCGGCCGATCACGTCGGCCTGGCGATCGCCGACCTGCTCGCCGCGACGAAGGTCTTCGTCTACTCGACGACCCGCTCGACGAACGCGATCCTCACCGGCAACGTCGCGAAGACCGCGTTCGTCACCACGCGCGGCAACCGCGACATCCTGCTCTACCGCGAGGGCGGCAAGGACCAGCCGCACAACCTCGCGCTGCCGTTCAAGACGCCGTACGTCCCGCGGCGGCTGTGCTTCGAGATCACCGAGCGGGTGCTGGCCGACGGCAGCGTCGCGGTCGAGCTCGACGAGGCCGCGGCGCGCGCCACGCTCGAGCGGATCGGCGAGCTGGAGGTCGAGGCGATCGGCGTCTGCCTG
>SXGQ01020388.1_pt1 | contig 17420 bp, 15 predicted proteins | sample 3178371 | NCBI WGS metagenome assembly SXGQ01 (sample SAMN11356859, study PRJNA531348) | freshwater metagenome | isolation source: freshwater sample F1-20 | place: China: Fuxian Lake, Yuxi | collected 2017-12-25 | reverse complement strand
TTCCGTCACGTCCAGCATCTTGGGCAGATTCATGGTTATGAAGCCGGCCTCCGAGTTGTAGCGCTCGCTGACTTGGTCGTGGAAGATCTTCAGGCACTCAGTCATGCCCAGCCCCAGCAACAGGTCCGTGATGACGTTCTGGATGAAGATCACCGGTGTCTTCAGGCCGTGGAACATCTTCATCTCGGCGTCGATCAACAGGCGCAGGATGGTGTCCACGTCCTTGTTCGCCAGCGCCAGGCCGCCCTTGAGCATGGCACCCATGGCGCCGTCCTCCGGCAGGAACTTGCGCAGCGCATCGATCATGCCGTGCTCGGTGACCGCATTGGCATATTTGTGCGCATACGGCATGCACGGATAGAACTGGTAGTCCGGATAGCGCTCCGGATGCGCGCGGAAGTGGTCGCAGATATCCGCCACACGATCATGCGTCGTGCACATGAACGTGCGGATGCCTTCCTGGTAGGCGGCGTCCAGCACATCGATGATGGCCTGCAGATCCTGGAACTTCATCTGCTGCGCGCGGGCCTTTTCCTCCGACATGTGGTTCACGCCGAAGAACTGGTTGTCACCAAAGAGTACGCGGTCCATGGTCATTCGATCTCAAAGTTATGCAGTGAATAGGTGGGTTCGGGATCAACCGAAGATCCGCGACATCAGGCCCTTGGGCGCCGCGGCCGGCACTGCCGCCGACACGCCCCCCGCCTCGCTCAGGATCATCGACACCACACGGTCTGCCTGCAGCGCCGAACGGAAGCTGTTCGTGCCATCCCGCCGCTGCTGCAGGATGCTCTGCACGAAGTAGTCGATCTGCGCCGAGTACTCCTCACCCCGCAGGTAGAACCACACTTCCTTGGTCAGGTCGGTGGTGTAGCGCACCGTCCAGCCGGTCTTCAGGTCTGGAAGCGCCGCCGCCGGCTCGCGCAGGTAGATCTGGCATTCCTGCCGGTCTGCCGTCACGCGGCCGTTCGTGCCCCACACCGACACCTTCGTCGACATCTTGCGGAAGCTCTCATCGCTCCAGTTCACGCACAGCTGGCCGCTGGCCCCGCTGGCGTAGTGCAACGAGCAATACACCTCGTCATCCACGTCTCGCGAGAACACGCCGTGCCGCACCACGCCCGACACGCTGTCAGGCGCGCCAGCGATGAAGTTCACCAGATCGAGCGCATGGCAGGCGTAGTCGTACAACGCACCGCCGCCCTCGCTCTTGGCCGAGCGCCAGGTGCCCCCCTTGGCTCGCAGCACCACCGGGCCATAGGCCTCCGCACGCACGTGATGGATATCGCCCAGCGCGCCAGACTGCACGATGCGTGCAGCCTCCTGGAACGCACCCACGAAACGGTAGTGATACCCCACCTGCGTCACACGCTGCTTCTCTTCGGCCAAGGCCACCAGACGCTCGCCATCGGCCACGTCCAGGATGAACGGCTTCTCGCAAAACACGTGCAGTCCACGCTGCAACGCCTTATCGACCATGCTGGCATGCAGCTTCGACGGCGTCGCCACCACCACCGCATCGAGCTGCTCTTCAGCCAGCATGCGGTCCAAGTCCGAATAGCACTTCAGGCCGGTGTACTTCGTCAATACATCAGTCAAGTAGGCCGTGGTGTCACAGGCAGCTACCACCTGGATCTGTGGATGCGCGTTGACGATGGCGTGATGAGAAAGACCCATCTTGCCGAGACCAATCATACCTAAGCGAATCATTTAACCTCCGTATATACGTACTGCAGGACAATCCCGCGAATTCAAATTGCCAGCCAAACGTTGCGGCGCCTGATGCCTTGCTGGGTGATTTGACCCAAAATTCAGTGCGGAATAATTTTTATTACTCGCCCAGGGCTTCCCACTACAACGGCCCCATCAGGGACATCACGCACAACCACCGTATTTGCACCGATTACAGCTCGATTTCCAATGGAAATGCGCCCCAAAATTTTTGCACCCGCACCTATCTCGACGCCATTCCCGATTTTCGGAGCACCCAGGGGATCTTTCTTTCCGCCATTACCGATAGTTACCTCGTGGCGAATAAGACAGTCGTCACCAATTTCTGCAGCTCCGTGAATGACAATGCAGCCATGGTGCTCTATATGAAGTCTGCGCCCGATTTTCGCGGTAGATCCGATTGTTATTCCACAAAATACTTCAACCAACTTGTTAAGAATCACGTAGACAACAGTCCACGGCAATCGGACCCACTTATTCGGAACGATAAATCTCGCGCTGCCGAATCTATAAACAACAAGCGCCCAAAAACCCAAACCCAGCAACCCTTCCCGCTGCGCCTTCAGGTCTTCAAAAATTACATTCATACCGCAACTCTATGACGGGCCGATATAAATCCACAAATATGCCAATCATCTCAAGCAACGTGTAACGCCTGAGTTGATTTCTTAGCTATCAATTCATCAAAAATTGACTTCATGCTTTCAAAGTAGCGCTGTCGCGAAAAGCGCTCCGAAACAAAGTCATTGCACGACTGCGCAATGGCCGGCCAGTCATCCGCGGGCAGGCGGTCAACCTGGCCCAACACCTGCGCCAGTGCGGCCGCATCGCCCGAGGGGAACAGCCAGCCGGTCTTGCCTTCCACGACCAACTCCGGAATGCCACCGATGCGCGCACCGATCACCGGCTTGCCGAACGAGTAGGCTTCCAACACGCTCATGGGCGCGTTCTCGTACCACTCCGACGGCAGCACCACGGCGCGACAGCCGCGAAGCGCGTCCCACAGCGCATCGCCTGACTGGTAGCCCAGGAAACGGATGTTGTCGGCGCCAGCAGCCAGCGCTTCCAGCTCGGCGCGCTGCGGCCCGTCGCCCAACAGATCCAGCGCAACACCGGACTTGCGCGCGGCCTGCACCAGCGTCGCCAGGCCTTTCTCCGGCGACAGCCGCCCGAAGAACAGGAATCTGCCACCCGGCGGCACGGCCTGCAGCGGCCGGCCCGTGTCGAAGAAGTTCGGCACATAGCGCAGCTTGTGCTCCGGCCAGCCCCATTCCGCCAGCTTGGCCTGATAGAACTGTGACGGGCACACCACCACATCCACGCATTCACGGTAGGTGTCCATGCGGCGCTGCAGGCTCGCTTCGAGAAACACCACCGCACTGGCTGCCAGCGACCCCTTGATACAGCGGTTGCGCAGCAGCGGCAGGTAGCTGCCACTCTTGCACTCTTCGCAGACCCCGTTGTGGTTGCGCATGGTGTAGGCCGGGCACACCGTCTTCAGTTCATGCGCGGTCAGCACCACTGGAATGCCGTGCTTGCGCAGGACCCGCAACACCGATGGGCTGAGGTGGTGGTAGAGGCAATGCGCATGAGCCACGTCGGGCTTGAAGACCTTCAGCAACTCCTCCAGGCGATCCTGGGCCTCGAGGTTGTAGATGGCGCGCGAGGCCAGCAGCACCTTGCGTGGCAGCGAGTACTCGAATCCGTACTCGATCTCGGCGGCGAAGTACTTTGACCAGGGGCTGTCCACATTCTTCGGGTGGTGCATCGACATGCAGGCCACGTCCCACCCGGCCTTCTCGAACATCTCGGACGTCGAGAAATACACCGCGTCAGAGCCGCCGCGGCGATAGTGATAGCTGTTGAGTGACAGGAGTTTCATCGCGCTTCAGGCCATGGAGTCGAACAGCCGGGCGTAGCCGTCAGCCACTGCAGCCCAGGTGTAGCGCTCGCGCGCCACCTGCTGCAGTCGCTCACCCACGAGCCGCCCTTCTTGTGCATCGAAGCCGGAGACGATGCGCGCCAGCTCCTCGGCATTGCGGAAGAACCAGCCATGGTTGGCCATCGTGCGCTCGTTGTAGCCCGATGCGTACGCCGCCACGGGCAGGCCCAGGTACATGGCCTCGCACAGCGAGGGGTTCGTGCCCCCGGCCGAATGCCCGTGGACATACAGATGGCAGTTACTGCGGATCACGTCCAGCACCTGGCGGTCGTAGATGGCGTCCAGCAACACCAGGTGCCTTGCACCGTCGTACCGCTTTCGCAACTCACGGCCGTAGTCAGACGCCTGCCAGTTGCCGATGAACACCAGCGGGTAGCCCTGCGTCTCAGGGAAGCCCGACAGCAGCATGTCGATGTTGTTGTCGGCCTGGATGCGAGCGACAGCCAGCGCATACCGGCCGGCCAGGAACGGGTACGTTGGCAGCAGCGCGGAATCGATGGGCCGCTGGACGGCCTGGTCGCCACCGTAGGCGATGAACTCGGTGCCCAGCCCGTACTGCTCGCGAACATAGTCGGCGATCAGTTCGTTGTCGGCCACCACCTTGGCGCTGCGACTCACCAGCCAGCGTTCGCACAGCTGGATCACAGCCTTGGCCCGCGCAGACCATTTGTCCCGCTTCCAGTCCAGTCCGCCGAAGTTCAGCACCATGCGGCGCTTCAGGCCCGGGATGAACGGCGCCACCAGGCCGGCACCGAATCCCAGAAAGAGCACCACGTCATGCGTGAAGCGTGCGTGGGCCAGCGTGAGCGAGTCGTAGACCATGCCCGCGGCACCATGGGAGCCGATCGGCCAGTACGACAGCTTGGCGCCCTGATAGGTGTCCGGGCGATTCTTCTGATCAACGGATGAACAGTAGACCGTCAGGTCGTAGCGATCGGCCAACTCGTGCACCAGGTACTCGGCGAGGGTCTCGAAACCACCATAGGCGTTCGGAACCCCCTGCGTGCCCACCAGGGCGATGCGCAATCGTCGCGTCATGAGGAAAGTCCGTTGAAATCATCGACGCACGGCGCCGCTTCTGCCGCGGCGCGGCGCGCGTAGGGTGTCGTGTTCATCAGTGCCACACCAGGCAACGCTCAGTCGCCGGCCTGTTGGAATAGGCAACGTTCAACGCTGGTGGCAGCCCGCCAACGGCGATGAGCATGATCACCTGATGGCTGTCCGGCAGCGCTGCTGCGGCCCGCAACCGACGGTCATCCGCCGCTTCTTTGGACCAGTTCAGGCAGCAGCTTCCAAAACCCTTGTCGTGCAACGCCAGGCACAGCGACATCGAGAACATGCCACCATCGATCCAGGCTTGATAGCGCTCCGCCACCTCGACGAAGTAGCCCAGGTCGCAGGTCACCACCAGCAGCTTGTCGATGCCGTCGCTGAAGCCACGCCCGCCTGCCTGGATGGCCATCAACTCCTGGATCTTGGCCTTGTCGGCAAACGCATGCACCCGAAAGGCCTGCCGGTTGCAGACCGACGGCGTCTTCTGGGCACAGGCAACGGCGGCAGCGATCTCGGCTTCTGGCACCGACTCGCCCGAGAAGTTGCGAATGCTGTGCCTCGACGCAAAGAAGCGGGGAAACGACGCCTGCCGCTCCAGCATCAGTTGCTCCCGACTCACCTCGCGAACGCCACCACCATCGCCAGACAGCGCATCATCCGCGTCGGGATGCTGCCTGAGCATGTCGTCCAGCGCGGCCTGCACACGGTCACTGACATCCGCGCGACCGTTGTTGCGATTGAAGCGGACGTAGGCGCGCAACGCATGCACCGCCGTGGTCGCCGGGTACTCCCAGCCATAACGCCCCACATAGGCACGTGTGTCGGACAGCAGCCGCGAGATCACCTCTGCGCCGAAACCAGGGCGGGGTTGCGCCAAACTGAGCCCCTTCTCCACCTGGTGATAGAAAAGGACCACCCGCGTGGCGTGCTCCGACTTGTGCTGACGACTGCGATTCATGCCGCTGAAGCGCAGATAACGTTTCGCGTCGTACATCAGGTTCGGCAAGAGGCGCATCGCGAAATGGGCGTCACGCGCCAGCTTGTGGCTCCAAGAGGGCGCCAGTCGCAGCAGGAAGCTCTTGTAAGACATCACTGCGCTCCAAAGATGCGCTGCAGGAAGCCCCGCGACCGTGCCTGCCACTCCACCAACCGATCCTCGAAGACGGCGTACTGCACGGGCACGTCGAGCACGGCGGCGAGATCCTCGGCACGCCCGGCGATTCGCTGGTCCAGCCCAAACTGCTGCAGCAGGAAACCCACCTTGTTGGAGTTGCTGCCCCACTCGCTCTTGGTGCGGATCAGCGTCGCAAAGTTACGCCGCGCCTTCATCGCAAAAATGCTGCCGTGGAAGGTGTCGGTGACGACAGCATCTGCATGGCGGAACAGGGCCAACACCTCGAAAGGCGTGAGCACGACGTTCTGGTCGCACCAGGGTTGATAGCCCCCCGCCGACACGGTGCGCAGACCACGCTCACGCGCATAGCGCTTCACGGCTTCCACCTCATCAGGCGCATCCATGCGACCTTCATAGGCATACACCAGCACATAACCGGGTGCCACCGGTGCTGCAGTAGGGATGTGAGGCTCGAAGTCGTAGATCAGCGTGGGATCGATGACCATGTCCACTGGATGGCCGACGCAGTGCTCCACGAGGCGGCGCGTGTTGTCATCCCGCACGCCGATGTGGGCCATGCGACGCAACCCAGAGCCAAGCTCTTCGACCATGTCGTCGGCAATGGCGTCCTCGGCATTGGCGTAACCTGCCGACGCCGCATAAGCCACGATCAGCGGGGCATCGATGTCATGGCCGAACAGGCAGCGCACGTAACCAAGACTTTGCGTGTAGTTGAAGACCTCGTCACTGCCGATGACAAAGGCGTCGGCCTTCAGACTGGTATTCAGCGCTGGCGTCACACCCAGCAACGGCCAGACCGTCTTCTCGAACATGCTCTGCAGCTCCGACTTGAAGCGAGCCTTCTCAAAAGCGCTGCCCAGCCGCGCCAGCTTGGCCGGCAGCTTCTTCAGCAGGTTGCGAGGCGGAACAACAGCGTTGTCGCCGCGGTGGCGCGGGGGACCAGGCAGGAAATCGCGGAACTCCACCTCATGGCCCAAGCCTTCAAGCGTGCTCTTCATGGCAAAGGCTTGCATGAACGAGCCGTAGTTGACCACCCGATGCATGGTCAAGATGGCGATTTTCATGATGTTTCTCTCTCCTGCTTGTCGATAGTTCAGCTTGGCGCGGCCATTCATCTCGCGCCGAGCAAGTCCTTCACGTAGCTGCGAACACCCTGCAACTGCAAATACATGAACAGTGCCAAGTGGACAGCCACGCTGAGCACTGTGGCCGGCAACCAATGAATCCCGAGCTTCCTGGCCAGCCAACCCACAGCCAAAGCTGCCAAAAAGATATGCAAGGCCCGTGCCGTGGAGCGCCATTCCGGGGCTTGCGCAAAACCCAACCCCGCCAACTTGCGCGCCACAGCCCGATTGGCAACCAGCAAAACCGCAGCGTTGCCCAGCGGAAAAGCGATGGCACCCAACCACGGATAGGCGCCGATGCCAAGCAGCACCGATGACGACAGCAGCAGATTGCTGCGAATCATCAGGTCGTAGCGCTCCACCGTCTGCGCCTGTACCTCCAACAGCACACGCCGGGTTTCCAGGGCGAGCAATGCCAGCAGGGCGAGCAGGATCAACGCGCTGTCCTGCCCATACTTGGCGCCGGAGATGACGTAAAGGATCTCGGCACCCGCCACCGCCACGGGCGTGGTGATGATCAACAGCAGCGACAGGTTGACCTGAAACGACTTCTCGCAGAGCGTGGCGACGCGCTGGAAATTGCCGTCCGCGGTGTATCTCGCCACGATCACAGGGCGAATCACCCCCACCAGCAACTGGGTGGGCAGGTAGCGCTTGACGTAGTCGTACAACGACAGTGCGAAGCCGAATCCGGCCATCATGCGCTCCCCGAACAGAACGCCACCCACGAGCCGGTTGGTGTTGCCTCCGAACGGCAGCGTGGCCAGATGCTGCAGATAGGCCGTCATGGCAAAGCGGCTGAGCTGGCGGGTGTTGGCCTTGATCCAATCGTCCGTAGGCTGCGAATCGCTACCAGGCCGAACGGCCAACAATCGGACCAATCCGACCACCATGACCGCGCAGGCCAGCGCATCGCAGGCGGCCTCCAACGCGATGACATGCAACAGGCTGACCTGGCCACCGTGAATCAGCCACGCCATGCCAATGCAACGCAAAACCGCTGCAGAAGAAAACGCGATCTGAGTAATTCCCTGGTGGAGGGTCGAATCCATCACCTGTGACAGGAAATGCGAGGTCGTTCGCAGGCCCACCACCAGCAGGAACAACTGCAGCGCCGCAAGGTGGTTCTCCAATCCCAGCCAGGCTGCCAACGGCTCGGCGGCCAACGCAGCTCCGACCAGCGCAACAACCAACACGCCTGTGCGCAGTGCCAGCACGATACGAACCAGCCTGCCCAGCACCACCAGCTTCGCCCGATTGAACAGTTCGGGCACGTAGCGCAGCACCAGATGACTCAGGCCCAGGCCCGAGACCGCGGCGAAAACCTCCACGAGCGCGACGAGCACCGAATAGGCAGCAAACTCTTCGATGCTGAGGCCTCGAACGACCAGCACCATCGCCGCAAGCCCAGCGATTGAAGACACCCCCTTGCCGAGCAGGAAATGCCACAGCCCACGCTTCACGCGCTCGCCAGCGAAAGCACTCATGCGCGCCCCACCAGGCGCTGGTAAACAGCCCACACACGCTGGGCAATGATGGGATAAGTGCGGTGCGCGCGCACCCATGCCGGCCCCAGCTGACCGCGGCGTTCGGCATCCTCGGGGTCACGTGCCAACTGCAGCATGGCACCAGCAAACGCGGAGGCAGACCATTCGACGCACAGGCCGGCGCCGCACTCGGCCATGATGCGGGACTGCTCCGGGTGGTCGTTGCAGACCACGGGCCGACCCAACGCCAGGTACTCCACCAGCTTGGTCGGAGACGTGGAACGCAGCACCTGCGCCGGGTAGAACGGCGACAGGCAAACGGCAGCCGAGGCCGCGAGATGCCACGCCTCCTCCATCGGGATGAAGCCCGTGAAACGCACGCGCTGGGTCAGCCCCAGGCGCTCCACATAGGCTTGCAGATTCTGCCGCTCCTGCGGCAGGTCGCCATCGCCGACGAACAGCAACTCCGCCTGGGGGAACTGCGCCGCCACGAGCGCAAACGCGTCCACCAGCATTTCCAGCCGGCGCACCGATGCCAGCGTGCCGAGATAGACGAAGCGCCCCGGCACCACAGCCACGCGATGGCTGTCGACCCATTGCTCCATGCGCGCAGACACGCCCATCGGCACGGGCGTCATGCGCTCCGGGCTCACGCCATAGCCGGCCATGTCCAGCAGCATCTGCTCACTCTGCACGAATACATGATCAGCCTGCTTGCAGATCACGCGATACAGCAGCCAGAACTGCACCTTTGCCTTCAACAGCAGCAGTTGCCGCTTCATGCCGCCACGCTGTTCTGCGCTCAGCGCTGCATGCTCGGGAAAGGGATAGGAACACCAATAGAAAAAAGGACGGCCAATCAAACGGGCTACGAAAAGCCCGACGACCGATGCCACGTATTTGTCACGACATTGCAGCGCGTCGGGCCGTCTAAGGATCTGCCCTAGCAGGCCGATCGCATCGCTGATCCAGTAGGCAGCGCGCCGCACCGGACCTGGCCAGCCGCGTAACGCCGGAGCCAGGTTGATGCGTTGCCCTGCGTAGCTTTCAGCCTTGCCTACCTGGACGTTTTCGCCAGACCTCATGAACCATTCGGTCTTCAGCCCCAGTTTGCGCAACTCGACGCCGAACAATTCGGCCAAGTCAACGCGAAACGCTGGGTATGCGTCAACGATTGAGTAATAGATATTCATTCAACTTCATCGATCGGTATGGCATCAGCCCACCGATCAAGCCCGGACGCGGGAAGACATGGCTAGCACATAGCCGAGCAGCAACACAAACATGCCCTGATAACCAAGGTCGAAGGAGACATAGTTGCTGTGCAGCAGACTCAGGCCCAGCATTGCCAGACCGATTTGCGCAGTCTGCAGCTCTGGTCGCCATTTCAAGTGATCCTCTCGTCTGACCAACCGCCCGGCATGCAGCGTCGCGCAGATGATCAGGCTCACGAAGAAACAGGCTCCGACGAGTCCTGTTTCCCAAAGCAGCGTGGAGAGTCCGGTCAGCCCGATTGCGTAGCCCAGATAACGCTTGCTAGCCAAGGTTTCCGTAATAGTCGTGGAGACGGTGTTCGTAGAGCCTGGGCCATGTCCGAACATCGCACCAATCCAATCGCCATAGCGCGCGTGCTCTTTCCACCAGAAAGGGTAGACAGTCGTACGGTTGAGCACCGCGCTGCCGTATCCCTTGTTCCCGACGTTGTACGCCAAGGACTCTTCCACAAACGCCTCAACCGAGGTCGAGCCTTGCCCATCGGCACCAGGAAGGATCGAATAGATCACCACGATCACTCCCAGGACGCACACCAGCATGCCAGCACCGAGCATCATCGCGAATGGCCGTCTCAAGATGGCACTCGGAAACAACATCAGCAATCCCAGCGGAACCAGCACCAGGGCGAGTTTGGCTTCGTTGAAAAGCATTGGACTGAAGGCAATCGCCGACAGCAAAAGCGTTCGTAGCAGACTGCTCTTACCTGCTTTCCACCGTGCAAAGAAGTACACGATGGCGATCGAGGCAAGGATGGCGATGTCCGTGCTACGGCCACCGCCCATCATGGAACCGCCGAAGGTCCCCGCAACAATATCGACAGCGACGATGAAGTGTTCCGCAGCTGCCTGCGTACTGCGCTGCGGCACGAGAACCAAGAATTGATGCAGCACAAACGGCAGCTGCACCAATGAAAGCATGGCAAACAGCCGCACGAATCTCGAGGCCTGTGCCGAGTCGTAGCGGAACAGGGCTAGAGCAGCGAGCACACCCCACATCTGAAAATAGTTCTTCAGCCCAACTACCATCACTTTGGCGGGCATGCCAGCTGCAATCGAAGCTGCCAGCACACTCGCCAGAAAGCACAGCGCCAAGACGGTGATCCGAACAACGCCTGGATCAGACTGACCCGGTTTGCGCGGCTCAGCGAGATATCGCACAGCCGCCACAAGTACCAGGGCGATGGAAATTATGGAAAACAGCCAGCGGATCTGCTGCAGCCCAGGCAGGTACAGCTCCACCAAGCCCGAGAAGCACAGCGCCCCGACGAGCGTCACCCACACGGCCAGTCGCGGTGATGCCAGGATGGCGCCGCCGGCCATCAACGCCAATGCGCCAAAGACGATCGGGTAAGCCGACACGCTCAGCAGAGCACCGAGCAGCATGCAGACAAGCAGGATGCCGCCCAGCATGACGTAACCCCAGCCCCGCGATGGGCGGGCCGAAGCGTAGCGTGCGGTAAGGGGCGGGGCCGCCGGCCTCACCGCGGGAGCCCGGCTAGACGCAGCCGATCTGCCGGCGACAGGCTGGCAAGCAACTCGCCCACGAACTCGTCTTGCAACGAATGGGCGTGCGGCGTGTCGCGATCAATCGACGAAACGCGGAAAAGCAGGCCGTCGACGATGATGCCACTCAGGCCATAGCGCATCTCGATCATCTTCTTGTCAACGCCGCCCAGGGTTGCGCGGTCACCGATCACGGTCCAGTAGGTGATCGGCTCATAACGCTGGTTGCCCAGCACCGTTTCCAGACGCCGCACCGGGATGCTCCCGTAAGGCAGCGTCAAGGTGCCGACGGTTTTCCCCTTGAGCTGAAAGCCCTGGGCCGGATAGCAGACCTCTGGGTAGTGCAATTGCATCGCATCGCGCTGATCCTGGCCGTAGGCGATCGATAGCATGATGCGCTGCCCCAGCGCGTTCATGTACGTGCGCGACAGCGTCTGGCTGTAGATCTGCCGCAGCATCGCTTCCTGCTGTGGATTGACCACCCCGCCCACTGCGGTTTCGTCCAATCGCCAGTTGCCGAACTGCTTCGGAATGACCTGCTCCAGCTGCACTTCTCCATGCAGGGCGGCCATGCGGGTGGTGGGCGTGAGCTTCCAGGCAGTTGCGGCGGCGGCGCCCATCAGCAGGATCGACAGGATGGCACGGCGCTGCTGCAGGGCCTGCGGATTGCCGGGATCTGCATCGATGCGGGCACCGGAGGTGTTGGTCATGGTCTGGCTCATGATCGTCAGGCGCTCTGCTGCTTCCGTGCACCACCACCCGATAGCCGCAAGAGGCTGTCGGTGGCAATGATCAGCATCAACGCACTCAGGAACAGCACCATGCCGGCGAAGCCGTGCAGGAAGCCCTGACCGGCCTCGTCGCCGAAGTAGTAGGTGATGAGTGTCAGCACCATCACGCGGATGACGTTGGCCGCGAAGCTGATCGGCACGATCAGAATGGCCAGCGCGACGTTACGGAACAGCGAGGCGTACCGCACGATGTTGAGGTACAGCAGGCCCAGCGCTTCCAGTGTGAACAGCGTGTGCAGGCCCGCACAGGCATCAGCGACCAGCAACTGATAAGGCCCGATCTGCAGGATCACGCCGCTGCGGCTGATGGGGTAGCCGGCGGTGTAGAGGATGTGCTCGGCGACATACGACACCGCCATCTTCATGGGCTGTGTCAGCGCATCAACCACCGCGCCCGGCAGCGGAATCATGAAGAACATGAAGAAGATGGCGAAGCTGATGGAGCGCAACTGGCGCGGACCACGCAGCAGCAGCACGATGCCGCACACCATCGCAATCGAGGAACCGACCTCGAACAACCAGATGCCCTGCGACCGCCCCAGAGCATATGCGGCAGCACCAGCGATCAGCAGGGGCCAAGCCACCCAAGGCGACGGCTTGGACGCCTGGGTGTCCATCAATTCGCCCCAACGGCGGTAGATGAGCCAGATCGTGACGCCCAGCACGATGGGGCCATGCCCCTGCTCGTCTGAGGCCCAGATGCTGCCGAACAAGCTCACCAGCGTCGGCACGTACAGCAGTGCCAAGCCGATGCCAACGATCAGCCAGGGCAGCAAGTGGGTGCTCCAGCCCTTGCGGACCGGCGCCAGCGTCGCGCTCATCTACCGATCCCCTTGTCAGTACTCGTTCATGATGACCCCGGCCAGCTTGGCGGGGCTGTTACCCAGGGTGGCCACGAGCTCCTGGACCGCGCCCACCCGGCTGCTGTTCTTGCGAGCCAGGGCCAGGGCCGCACCGCAGCGAGCGGCGATGACGGCATAGTCCGCGCCGTAGACGGCAGCGGGCGTGTCAACGATCACGTGGTCGAACTTGGACACCAGCTCCCGCATCAGCAAGCCAAAAGCAGGGCGCTCGACCAACTCCATCGGGTTGGGCGGCAACGTGCCGACGGGCATCACGAAGAGGCTGGGCAGATCGGCCACGGGGCGGATCACGTTCGCCTCGGCGCGACCGGAGAGAATGCCCGACAGGCCACTGCTGTTGTCCAGCCCGAAGATCTCGTGCAGGCGCGGGCTTCGCATGTCTCCATCCACCAGCAGCGTGCGGCCACCCAACTGGCTGAAGGCGATGGCCATGTTGGCGGCGAAGAAGGTCTTGCCGTCGCCACTGTCTGCACTGATCACCGCGATGGCACGGCGCGGCTCGTCACCGCTGTACAGCCGCATGTTGATCTGGCTGCGCAACACGCGGAAAGCCTCAGCCTGGTGACTGAAGGGCTTGCTGGCCAGCACGAGCTCTTCGCTGAGCTGCTTGGCACCACCCGGCGCATAGGGATAGTGGAACTGTTGGCTCAGCGCCCACAGCACGTCTTCGCTCTTGGCCAGCCCCAGGGCCACGGCCGCCTCGCCAAACTTGGTGCCATGGCTCTTCTGATAGGCCAGGATGCGTTCAACCTGCTCAGCACTCAGGCTGTTCGCCGCAACCAGGATGTTGCCAATGGAGCGGTCTTGCAGCGTGGTCGGTGCTTCCTGCGCCTTGCTCTCGGCGCCGGCCAGCGTGGCATCACGGTAGTTGGACATGGTCTTCAGGACGCTTTGATAGACGAGGAAGGGCCACCGATCAGACGTTGCTGCAGATGGGACTTGGACTTGCGCCCGAAGACAGACTTCGACTCCGGCCCCGGCAACAGGCCGATCACCGGCAGACCCAGCAGGCCCTCGATGTCGGCTGTGCTGCGCACGCTGCGGTCACGCAGTTCGGCGGCCAGCGACACGCCGGCGGCGAGCAGGAGGCCGACAAACAAGGCCAGCACACTGTTCAGCGCCACTTTGGGAGACGACGGATCCAGCGGCGGCACCGCCGAGCTCAGCAGGCTGGCGTTGCTCGACGTGGCTTGACTCTCGATGCTCGTGACCGACAGGCGTTGCATGATCGTGTCGTAGTTGCGTTGCGCGTTCTCGACGTCGCGCAGGATCAGCGCGCCCTCGTCTCGAACCTGCTTCATCTTCAGCACCTTGGTGCGCTGGGCATCGAGTTCGGCACGCGTCTGGGCCTCACGTTGGCGGCTGATGTTGCCGCTGATGCCGACACCTGCGGACAACCGCTTGATTTCAGAGTCGAGACGCTGGCGCAGCTCACCGATATTGGCCTTGAGCTCCACCACTTGAGGGTTGCTGTCCCCCAGGCGCGAATTGAGCTCCTGGAGGCGCGCCTCCTGGCGCGAGATGTCTGAACGCAGTTGCACCACGACGGGATTGCCGGTGATCTCCTGCATCTTGTCGGCCGAGCCGGCGGTTGCCTGGGCCTGACGGCTGGTGGCCTCAGCACTCAGGGATTGCAGCAAGACCAACTGAGACGAGAGTTCATTGAGGCGCTGGTTCTCCACGTCCATGCGCTCGTCCGTCATCACCACACCGTTATCGCTCTGGAACGCTGACAGTCGTGCCTGCGCCTTCTCGAGCGCATCGCGCGCATCCTTGGAACGGGCATCGAAGAAGCTGCTGTACTGCTTCGCGGGATCCACGCGAAGTTCAACGGCGGTATCGATGTAGGCTTGCACGAAGGCATTCGCCATGGCAGCAGCAAAGCGCGGATCAGCGGCCCTGTAGGACACGTTGATGACGCTCGACTCACGCGACGGCCTCACATCCAGTTCCTTTTGGAACAGCTCGATCAGCCAGGTTTCGATGTCGCCATCGCCCTTGGCCTCGGCCTGCCATTGCTCGCGGATCTGCGGGTTCTCGGTCAGGCGCAGGGCACGCACCACGCGGCGCGCCACGCGGTCGCTCTGCAGGATGTCGGCCTGGGTCGCCATGACGGCAGGCGTCATCAGAGAGGTATAGGCCATCGCCGCCAACGGATCGGGCTTGACGTCGACGACGACACTGGCGGTCGCCGTGTACTTCTTGGGCAGCAGCAGGCTCAGCACCACTGCCGGAATCACCACCGCCAGCAGCACCGCCAGGAACAGCACCTTGCGCGCGCGCAGGATCGAGAGGAACTGGGAAAAGCTCATGATCGAGAGTCCTGGTGATCCGCTTAGAACAAGCTTTCCTTGACGAAGACCACGTCCCCGTCGCGGACGTTGTCGTCCATGGCCGACTGCACCACTTGGACTTTGCCGTCGGCACCCTTGCGGTGCACGCGGATGCCGCGTTCGGTGCCTCGCTGGTTCAAACCACCACCGGCCGCAAGCACCTGCATCAAGGTCATGCCACGCTCCAGCCGCATGGGACCGGGACGCTGCACTTCGCCGTAGATGTAGACGATGGGCGCACGGTCGACCCACACGACGTCGCCGTTCAAGATCAGCACATCGTTGGCGCGATTCTGGTCAGCGCTGAAGACGTTGGGCAGGTCGATTTCCTGACGGAAGGGCTTGCCGTTGCGCATGCCGGTAAGCACGAGCACATCACCACCTGTAGACGCCACCCCACCGGCCGTGGCCAACAGGTCGGTCAGGCGCATGTCGGCAGTTTCAATCGGATAGCGTCCCGGTCGGTTGACCTGGCCCAGCACGCTGGCCTGGTTGCCCTTGACCTGAAGCAACGTCAGCGTGACCTGCGGCTGCTTGACGAAATTACCGTTCTTCAAGCCGTCGGCGATGAGCTTTTCCGCGGCGCTGACACCCAGGCCGCCGATGCGCACGTTACCCAGCAGCGGGAAGCTGACAACACCCGTCTCCGACACACGCGTTTCCAGCGTCAGATCCGGGTTCTGATAGACGACGATGCGAACGACGTCGCCAGCCCCCAGCCGGTATTCAGCGGAGGTGCTGGTTGCGGGAGCAGTGGTCTGAGCCTGGGCACCCAGCGCCGTCAGGCCGAGTGCGGCAGCGAGGATGAGGTGGGAAAAACGCATCTTCATCATTTCAGGCCCATTCCCTTGGAGATGGAAGCAGGATCCAGGCCACTGGCCGCAGGAGCAGCCGGTGCACCCGCATCGATGGGCGCAGGCACTGGCTGGGGAGCGGCCAAGCCAGCCGCCGCGCTCGCGGCGGCCGGAGGCGCCCCCTCGGCATACTTGCCGACGTACTCGATCTTGGAGTTTTCACGCAGCGCCTTGATGTCCTTCTGGACCACCTCGGCCTTGCGCTGGTTCATCAAAAAAGCTTCGATGGCCGGGCGGGCACGGGCCTCGTCGACCGGTTGGCTGCGCGAATTGACCAGGAAGAGCACCGTCAGGCCGGCCGGGTTGGCGCTGATGACGGAGTCGCCGTCCTTCATCTTGGCGATGTTGTCCAGGCTGGCCAGCGGCAGTTGCTCGGCTGCACGCACCGCCTGGTTGCCATTGAAGCGGATGTCGCTGGACTTCAGGTAGTCCACGAACTCGTTCAAGCTCTTGGACGCCGACAACTTGGCGCGGATGGAGTCGAACTGCTCCGGCTTGGCCTCGATCTGCAGTTCCTGCAGGCTGTAGATGCGGCGATCCTTGAAGAGATTGGGCTTCTCGGCGTAGTACTTCGAGATCTCTTCGTTGCTGGGCTTGCCGACGGATTCACCGACGCGCTCGACATAGGCGCGGGCGATGATTTCACGCTTGGCAGCCTCGATCTGCTGCACGACACGCGGGTCGCGATCAAGTTTCTGTTCCTGCGCCTTCTGGACAGCGAGTTCCTGGTCGATCAGGCGCTCCAGCACCTGGCGACCGGCCGCCTCAGCCTGTTCGGGCTTCAGGCCGGGCTGGCGCTGCAGCACGAAGTTGATCTGATGGACGGTGACCTCTTCCTTGTTGACCTTCGCGGCCGTCTGGGAAGCCTTCTCACCCTTGTCACCACCGCAGGCCGCGAGGAGCGCGGCGACCGCTACGGCGGCCAGCAGCGAAGCGCGGGGTTTGATCAGTCGCGTTGCCATCTTTTCGAGGTCCTTGTTGTGCGTAGAGGGCATCCAGCCCCAGGTGAACGAACGAGTGTAGCGGTGGGATATGTCGCTTCTATGGGCGCCTCGTCCCCCATCGCGGGGGCCGAATCGACAGGGGCTTAGAGCAGTTTTAAGGGACAAGTTCCCACACCCCCACGATCTTGGGGGTCGATGATGAAACGCGCAGGACGAGGTTTCCCGGACCCGTCATGTCGGGCCGGAAACTGTCAATTGAACAGGGACGGGAGGGGCTGGACCGGCAACGCTAGCACTTGATGCCGGCGTGCAGCGCGACGAGGCCCGCGCTGAGGTTGTGCACGTCCACGTGGCCGAAGCCGGCCGTCTTCATCATGGCCTTGAGC
>SXGQ01086475.1_pt1 | contig 17421 bp, 18 predicted proteins | sample 3178371 | NCBI WGS metagenome assembly SXGQ01 (sample SAMN11356859, study PRJNA531348) | freshwater metagenome | isolation source: freshwater sample F1-20 | place: China: Fuxian Lake, Yuxi | collected 2017-12-25 | reverse complement strand
CCAAAATCGGGCAGGACCAGATTCCGGAGTGGTTGGACCAGCTCCGGCCCGTGGCGCTCCCCGCCCCAGACACCCCCAAGCGCACAGTCGAGGCCGGAGCGTACACGGTGGTCGCCGGAGACTTTCATTTTCCGGCCCAAAGCAACGCCAGTGTGGCGATTTTGCTGGAAGTCATCCAACAGCTCCGCCCGAAACGGCTGATCCTGAACGGGGACACGGTGGATTTGCTGGCGGTCTCGCGCTATCCCAAGGACCAGCGGTACACATGGGATTTGCGTCGTGAGGTCACGGAGTTCCACAAGTTCCTGCATGTGGCGCACGGGATCGGGTCGGCGTGGGGGATGGAGTTCGTGGAGACCGAGGCGAACCACAGCGGCAACGGCACGGCAAGCCGGTGGCATCGGTACCTGAGCGACAGCGTCCCGGTGCTGTACGGGCACCCCAAGGCCGAAGAACTCCTGCGCTATGAGGCGTGGTTCTACCCGGAGTGGTGCCCGATCCGGTTGGCCGACCATGTGCTGATCGCGGACGAGCTGTTGGTCCTCCACGGCGATCTGGTCCGCAAACACGCGGCCTATTCAGCCCGAGGCCATGCGGAGAAGTGGCACAGCAGCGTCATGCACAGCCACACGCACCGCATGGGGTCCAGCTTGGAACGGATTCCCGCCGTGGGCAACCGGCCCGAGCAAGTCCGCCGCGCCTACGAAATCGGCTGTCTGTGCGACTTGAACCCCAGTTACGTCTCGGCGCCCAACTGGACCAACGGGTTTGCGATTATTGCCCACAACGACGACCCGGGTGGGTATGGCGTCGAGCTGGTCAACGTGGTCAACGACCGAGCGGTGGTCGCCGCTATCGGAAAAACCGTCATCGCGCAGCCGTACTGATATGACCTCCAAGAAATCCGTCAGTTTCCCCGTGCTGCCCAAGACCCTCATGGCTCCGGCTGGAGAGGTCACCGTCGTGCTGTCCCCGAAGATCAAGCACCCCGATGGCGATGAGTGCTGGGGAACATGGGATGAAGCAACCCGGACCATCACGCTCGACAAAACCGCCATGAAGCGGCACCAGTGGCGCGTCCTGTTCCACGAACTCTGCCATGTGGCGCTCGACGATGCGGGGCTGTCCAACGGGATGCCCTACGAATTGGTCGAAGCGGTGTGCGATGCCATCGCCAGCGCCCGGATGCGGGAGCGGTTCGGCTGATGGCGAGCGCCAAATCACTCCCCAAAAGCGGCACAAGCGAGGCCATTGTCCGCCTCCAGCGCCAGCATCCCGGACAGATGCAGATTGTGGACCATCCGGCGCGGTTCAAGGTCGTCATGTGCGGACGCCGGTTCGGGAAAACCCAGCTTGGCGTGCGCCGCGCCTGTGATGTGGCGCTGGCGGGTCATCCCGTAGGCTGGTTTGCGCCGACGTACAAGTACGTCTTGGAGGTCTGGCGTGAACTGCTCCAGCGCCTCAAGCCCGTCATCAGCCGGTCCAACGACCAAGAACGCCGCATCGAACTCGTCACGGGCGGCGTGATCGAAATGTGGACGATGGACACGCCGGACCCGGGCCTTGGCCGCAAGTACAAGCTCGCAGTGATCGACGAGGCCGGGATCGTGCCGGAGCTGCTGGACCTCTGGCAACGCGCCATCCGCCCGACCCTCGTGGACTTGTCGGGACACGGCCTGTTCCTCGGGACACCGCGAGGGCGGCGGCATGGGTTTGTCGTGCTATTTAACCGAGGGAACGACCCAAATGAGCCAGACTGGGCGAGTTTTCGTGCCAAGACGCTGGATAATCCGTACATCCCGGTGGAAGAAGTGGACGCAGCGCGTCGTGAACTGCCACCGGAAGTGTTCGCGCAAGAGTTTGAGGGGGTCCCGACCGACGATGGCGCCAATCCCTTCGGTCTCGACGCCATCCACCGGGCCGTTCGACCCCTTAGTCCAAACCCGGTCGTCGTCTACGGCGTGGACTTGGCGCGTTCACTGGACTTTACCGTCGTCGTCGGCCTCGACGCCTACCGCCACATTGCGTTCCTTGACCGCTGGCAGGCGCCGTGGGCCGCGACCAAAGCCAAAGTCAGGGACATAGTCGGGCAGACCCCCATCGTGGCCGACGCGACCGGTGTAGGCGACGCGATTGTGGCGGACCTCCAGACGATGGGCGTCGATGTCACCCCACATGTGTTCACCCAACCCTCCAAACTGCGCCTCATGCAGCGCCTCGTCGCGGCATTTCAGGGCGACGAACTGGGGATTCCCGAGGGCTGGCTGGTCGGAGAGCTGGAAGCCTTTGAGTTCATGTACACCGCCACCGGCGTCCGCTACGAAGCGCCGTCCGGGTTCCACGATGACGGCGTGATGGCACTCGGCTTGGCGCTGTACGGGTGGGATCGCGTACAGGGCGTGGTGCCCGAGGCGCCTCCGGGCTTGCGTCTGGTGCGCGATGACCCTAATCTGGATGTGGATAACTCCGGCGAGCTTGTGGATAACCGTCGGAACGCGTTGGCAGGCGACTTTGTATCGCAACTTCCCGGAGGCTGGTGATGGAACAGGCGCAACGTGGGATGGAGGCCGTGATTGCCAAGAGCGAGCGCGGTCCGAAGCGCCGCATGGCGACCAAGCGCAAGGGCGAACCCGGGAAAGGCCCCGGCATTGCCATCATGATTGCGATGGGCAAGCCCAAGCCGGGAGCCGGTGGACCTCCCGCCTCCAAGGACCAGTCCCTGCGCGAAGAACTGGACGCCTCCAAGGGAGAAGGCATGTCCAAGGCCGAGAAGATCGCCGCGCTTGAGGAGAAGATTGGCTATCTCAAAGCCGAACTCGCGCTGCTAAAGAACGACAGCGACGAGATGGACGAGTCCGAGATGGAAGATGAGGACGAGATAGAGGACGAGGAGGACTAGTGGCTACCGCCAAGCCTCCAAAACGACAAGTTGCAGCAAAACGCAAACCGTCGCCAGCAAAACCCCAGCAACGGCAAGATGTCAGTGCTGCGGATGCGTTGCGTTTGCTGTTGTGGAATAACGAAGATGTGTATCGTGACGTAGCGGAAAGCCCGTACTTTCGAGATACACTTGGCGTAAACGTGCCCGTGCAGTCGCGTGGCGAGTTGAGTTCCGCAATGGGCGGGTATTCTCGCAAAGAAAAAAAGATTTACGTCAATCCAGCAATTACGCCTTACGATTCAGATACGTCACAGACGCCAGCCAGTGTTCGGACGGCAAAAAACGTACTAACACATGAAGCTGGACACGCCCTATCAGATGCGCTCCCCCGTGGGTTTCCTTCGTATTATGCGGTCAAGCGGCCACAGATGCGGACGTTAGTAGAATCTGGCAAGTTACCGTATAACGAACAGGAAGCACTTGGTTGGGTCAATGTTGATAGCAATGAATATCCAGATAGGATGTCGACAGAGTTTGACGTGGCAAAAAACCAAGTTACCGAGCGAACGCCACGGTGGTTAGGTTTGTCGGTCAAAGAATCAACCCGACCAATGAGGCCGTCAGAACAGAAAGCCTTACAGGCGTTAGATCGGTACTATGCTTTCGGGGAACGGGTGCCAGCGTTTACCAGCGATCCGGTGTTTGGCACTAATCCAGACGAAGCCTTTGCCCAAGCATACACTAATGCAGCAGGATTTTTGTCGGAAACAGCAGGAGATACGACGGGATTTCGAGAAAGGCTGGGGCGATACGAAGGCAACACTCCCGGTGCTGGCGCTATTGTTAGAGATTTGTTAAGAGGGCGTCCAATCTACAAGCAGCATCCGTTGAAGGGAGTGATTCGATGAAGTCTCCCGCGTGGCAGCGAGCCGAAGGAAAGAATCCGGAGGGTGGCCTGAACGCAAAAGGTCGCGCCTCGCTCCGCGCCGAAGGGAAAGACATCAAACCGCCCGTAAAGAAGGCGGAAGCGGCACGGTCGGAGACGAGTGCCAAACGCCGCATAGCGTTTTGCAAGCGGATGAAGGGCATGAAGCAGAAGTTGACGAGCGCCAAGACGGCCAACGACCCGGATTCGCGCATTAACAAAAGCCTAAGAGCATGGGAGTGTGACTGATGCCGGGGGGAACACTAAAGTCCGCCGTTGTAACCGTGGCCGCACAGAACGACGCGGCAACAGTGCTGGGATTGCCGTCGAGTGGGAACGTCGCGGTGCAAATCACAGGGACGTTGTCGGCCACGATCACCTTTGAGGTGACGGTGGACGGGACGAACTGGGTCGCCTTCAACATGACGCCGTCCAATAGCGGCACGGCGGCCTCCACGGCGACGGCGGTTGGGGCATGGAGTGCGTCGACGGGCGGATACGCAGGGGTTCGGGCGCGATGCAGCGCCTACACGAGCGGATCGCCGGTCGTCACGGTTCGCTACGCGGCGCTGTGAGCGACACGCTAACGGTGGCGCTGATGGTGAGTGGATCGCTGGTCACGGCGGTCTTTCGCATCGCGTCGGCATGGGAGCGCGTTGCACAAACGCGAAAGGATTATGCAACACTGCGGCAGGATACGGCGGTCGTCCCGCCTGCCGCAGAGATTCCCGACGATCTGGTGGCGGTGGCGATGCAGGAGAACGAAGCGTGGGCGCAAGAGGAACTGGTCCGCGTGATCCGCGAGAAGTTTGAGCAATATAAAGACTGGAATAAAGTCAGAGCCGCGATGGGCTTGGGACGGAGAGACTAAGTCATGACGATGCCACCGCTTGACAATGCGCCGTTCGCGGACGCCGTACTGGACGATGAACTCGCCCGAGCTTTAGAAGGGCTGTCCAACAACCCGCTTTCGCCAAACGAACAAGTCGCTCCCAATCCTCCGGAAGATACGGGCGAACCCCTGTCGGAGCGCGAAGCGGCGTTGGTCCGCGCCCTCTACGGCTATGACATCCCGCTGGCTGATCCGGCACTCAAGGACGACATGCCTGCATGGGCGTCGTGGTGCCGCAGTCTGTGGGATTCGCGGCGCGAAGCGGTGCAGATGCACTTGCATCTCGTCGAGCGCAACCGGCTGTTCCGCGCCGGACAGCAGTGGATCAGCGCCCAAGGACTTGGCCCGTGGCGCGAACCGTCGCGTCCCCGGGATGCGGCGCGAGTCGTGTACAACATGATGGACAAGGCGCTCGACCAGCGCCTCCAGATCATGATGGACCAGAAGCCGGGGTTCGCCGTCACCCCGACGACGCAGGACCCCGAAGATAAGCGCAAGGCACAGGCGCAGCAGTTGGCGCTGGAGTACCAGTACGAGCAGCAGAACATGCTGCGCGTCGCCCGAGAGGCAGGATTCTGGGCGCAGACCGATGGCCTGAGCTTTTGGCACATGCACTGGGACCCGGATCGTGGCCCGTGGGATGAGCGACTGGGCGAACGCCCGGGACAGCGCAAGCCGTTGGGGGATCTTGGCTGTCAGACGCTCCGCGTGGAGCAGGTGCGCGTCTCGCCCAACGCCACGGCGACGCAAGCCCCACACTGGCTCGTCATTCGTGAAGTGATTGCCAAGCAGGAAGCGGCGTTCCGCTACGGGCTGACAGGACTGGACGCCAGCGCGTCGAGTTTGCAGACCGGCAACACGCCGACCTACAGCGGGTCAGAAGGCATTGGCGCGTGGGTGTTGACGCAGACAACGATTGGCGAGGGGCAGCGACTCCGAGACGAAGAAGTGACTGAACGCTTCACCGTCTATCTGGCGCCCCATCCCGATGTCCTTCCCGAAGGACTGCAGATGGTGGTGGTCGGAGACGAAGTCGTGTTTGGCCCAGCCCCGCTGCTCTGGGGTGTGATCCCGGTGGTGCCGGTACGCGATGGGTCGAGCGACCCGTCGTACTACCCCCGCCCGATCATGGAGCAGTGGATCGACCATCAGATGCGCGTCAATGCGCTGCTCTCCAAGTGGGTCGAAAACATCCGCGTCAATGCGGGAGGCCGGTTCCTCACGCGCCCCAACGCGATTGCCACCGAAACGTTCATGGGCGGCGTGACCTCCATGATCGAAGTGCGCGGCGCTGGCAGCATGGGCGATTCGATTCAGCCGGTGAACGGGTTCAGTGTCGGCAACGATGTGAAAGAAGCGTTGGCCTTGGAGCGGCAGGCGTTTGAGAACGCCTCCGGCTGGAACCAAGTCAGCCGAGGCCAGACTACCGGCGAGTCGGGCCGTGCGATTATTGCCACCCGCGAACAGCTAGAGCGCGTGTTCAGTCCCGTGGTCGCCGCGATGGCGATGGCGTTCACGGACTGGGCGAAGGTGACGCTGGCCGGGATGGCGTGGGGCTACGATGTCCCTCGGGCGCTGGGCGCCGTAGGCAAGGGACGCCCCGATCTGGCTCGGGCCGTCAGTGCGTCGGACTTCGATGGGCAGTCGGATGTGCGCGTGGAGCAAGCGTCCATGATGCCGATGCCGATGGCCTTCCGCATGTACCTACTCGACAACTGGCTGCAGTCCGGCGTCATCGACCTCAAGGAATACCGGCGTCGGCAGATGTTTGCCGTGGCGCGGGATATTCAGTCGCCGGACGAAGATCAGGAAGCGCGAGCCAAGCGCGTGGCGGATGCCATTCGTATGGGCACGATGCCGCCCGAGCTGCGCTGGCAGGATAACGAGTCGATTCACCAAGATGTGCTGGAGCGGGAAATCCTCCTGCAAGACGACTTGGCGCCAGAAGTCGTGGCGCAAGCGCAAGAGCGGTGGACCGCCTTGGCCAATCAAGCGATGCAAAAACAGGGTGGCATGGTGCCGCCTGCTGAATCTCCGGGTGCCCCGGGTGGGGGGCCTCCGGCTGCTTCTGTTCCACCCATCCCCCCGGGCCAGTTGCCCTTGGCCGCAAACAATCCGCCGATTGGGGTCGCCCCGCTAATGCAGCAAACATTAGCAGGCATCCCGGAAGCGGAGGTTGCTGCGCGTCAAGCGGACATCTTATCCCGCCAGCAATAGGATCGTTATGACCGTTCCGATGGATGTGAGTTCCGCGATTGACGAAGCCGTCTCTGCGGCACTCCCCGTTCCCCAGCTTGTGAATGAGGAGGCCCCCCCTGAGGCCGAATCGCGTGTTGCCGAAGCGCCTGTGGATACCGAGGCTGAAGCCGATGTGGCTGATGCTCCCGTTGCGTCAGCGGATACGGAGGCTGCCGAGGGTGATGCTGCGGGAACGCCGACGCCGGATATGCCGGAAGGCTATGTCGCCGTCCCCACGGTATCCGAAGGCCTAGCCACCGAGTTTGTCCTCAAGGACGAACACGGGGAAGTGGAAGTCCCGGCGCTGATCGTGGAGTACAAGGCAAACGGCAAAGTGCGACAGGACCGGTTGGACCAAGTCGTCAAGCTCGCGCAGTGGGGCGTGTACAATCAGGAACGCGAACAGAAGCTGCAGGAAGAAGTCGAACAGCAGGTCGGACAGTACCAACAGGTGTTAGCCGAGCGGGAATCGCAGATCGAACGCTTGCTGACCGATGATGACTTTTTCGAGTCGGTACGCGATGCGTTCATGTCCGAGAACTCGCCGGAGCGGCGAGCGGAACGGGCCGAGCAGCGCGTGGCTGACTTGAAAATCCAGCAGCAGATGCAAACTATTAGTGCAAGTGGCGAGCAGTTCTATGCACAGGAAGTGATGCCAGCCCTGCAGATGATTCAGCAGGCACTGCCCACCCTGAACAGCGAAGAACTGGAAGCTCGCTTGGAACTGGCGATGAAAGCGCACGCGGAAGTGGCCCCCAATGGGGTACCCTATGTTCCGCCGTCACGCTATGACGCCATCCGGCAGTACATCGTTGAGGATTTGGCGCTGTGGGCGCAAGCCGCGCATCTGCGACGGAATCAGCCAGCCGAACAAAAGTCGGCTGAACTGGAACGGGCGCAGATCGAAGCCCAGAAAGCCAAACGTGTAGTAGGCCAGAAGCTCAAGCCAGTCGGTCAAGCGGGGGCTACCCCAGATCGTCCGGCCAAAGCGCGGCCTATTGTCTCTATCGACGATGCCGTAGAAAGCGCCCTTTCGTCGGTGCTTTCCTCCATTCGATAACTAGAGGATTTATGTTATGCCTTCACCTACCGTAATTACCGATGCGGAACTGACGGGTCTCCTGAAGAACGTCTATTCCCAGTACCGTGAGAAGGTGCAGAACCTTGTCACCCCGCTTCTCGCCCAGCTCCAGAAGGCCAAGGCTGGCGGCCCCCGCAACATGCGTTGGGGCGGCAACAACGTGTTCTTCGATGTGGTCGTCGGGCGTCCGTCCGGCTCCACGTTCTCACAGAGCGGGTACTTCCCGCCTGACACCACGGCGTCCGAAGTGCAGGGCAACGTCGGTGTGGTCCGTGCGTACACGACCCGTCAGATCGACGGCCTCGCGTTCGTCGGCACCCAGAGCAAGGACGCGGCTTTCACCACCATCGCCACCAAGACGATGGAAGAAATCAAGGAAGCCTCGACCCTGCTCATGCAGCAGGCCCTGCACAACAAGGCGGACGGCGTCGTGGCGCTGATCGGCACCGCCTCGTCCACCACCTCCATCATCGTCTCGTCGCCCTACGGCGTCAGCGGCGCGGGTCAGGGTGGCCTGCTCCTCTCGGTCGGTGACTACATCGCCGTGCTGGATACGTCGGCGTCGGATGCGGTCCTTGGCCGCGCCCAGATCACGGCGATCAGCAACAGCGGCGACAACGCCACGCTGACGCTCGGCACGGCCATCGCTGGCATGGCCGCGACGGACAAGATCGTCAAGGCGACGGCGAGCGATACGTCGTTCAACAGCGCCATGAACGGTCTCATCAACATCACCAACCGTGGGGGCAGCTACGCCTCGCTGCATAACGTGTCGGCCAGCAGCTACCCGATCTGGAACGCGGTGCGGATGACGGCGGGAACGGATACGCCCGATGCCAACCAGCCGACCGAGGACGACCTCTGGGTCCTGATCCAGAAGATCGCGGGTGTGTCCGGCAAGGACGCCCAGCTCCGTCCGAAGGAGTTCCTGCTCATGACCACCCCGGGTCTCGGCCAGAAGCTCATGCAGTCGTTCGTGGCCCAGCGCCGCTTCGACGCCAACGGCTTCGACACCACGATCAAGGGCGGGTACAAGGCGCTGCAGGTGTGCGGCATCCCGATGGTCACGGACTACTACGTCCCGGCTGGCACCATCTATCTCCTCCACATCCCGTCGCTGGCGTGGGTGGATGCGAAGGATTGGGGCTTCGTCGAGTTCGAGGGCGCGGGTCCGTGGCGCTGGATTCAGGGCCGCGATGCGTTCGAGACGACCTATGCGTGGTACGGCAACCTTGCTTGCTTGGCGCGTAACGCGCACGGCAGCATCGTGGGCTACACCGATACGGCTCGCTTCTCGCACGTCGTCTGATCCTTGTAGCGGTGGGGGGCTTCGGCCCCTCACCCTTTCCCTTTTCTTGAGGAGTGTTCCATGGGCAATTCTTTTAGCCCACTGGCCGGTCGGTTTGGTATCATGCCGAACCTGCTTGCAGGCCGTTGTGATGCGGCTATCGGTAACAGCACGACGACGACGTACAACTTCGGTGGGCATCCGGCGAAGTGCATCATCAACCGCGCCGTCGTGTCGGCTGGCACGGTCCCCGCTTCGACCAGCGGCACCATCCTTGGTGTGTTGCAGAAGTACGATGCGTCGGCGGACGCAGCGGTGGCGCTGACGGACAACGTCGATCTGGAGGCGCTGACCGCGCACGAAGGCACGGCAGTCACGCTGCTGACCACGCTGACGGACGCACAGAAGCTGCTGGACACGGGGGATACCATGCGCTTTGTCGTGACCACAAACAACACGGTGACGACGGCAGCGGTGGACCTGATGGTGAACGTCGAGCTGCTGGTTCAGAGCTGATGTCTGATCCGGTGGTGCTAAATCACCGGGGGAACCCGGAGCCGTCGTCCGAGATTCAGCGGCGGCTCCGGCTTGTTCATCCCCGCCTTGAGTTGCGTTATGTAGATTCCGTGGATGCTCACTGGGCGATCTGTCTGCGCTGGACGGAGAACGACCGGCGTTGGTCGATGATCCAGTCCAATGAGATTGACCCCAATCGGAGCATCGACATTATCGGCTACTTGCCGATGACCTGCTCCCCGGACGAAGCGCCAGCCTACCTCGAAAAGTCGATGCGGGAATATCCGGCAGACGAGGTTCGCAACATGGTGCGCGACATGGGGCAGTACAACAGCGTGGCGCCCGTGCAACAGGCGATGGAGGAAGCAATGGCCGAGGTGTTGGATTCCCCGAATCCGACCGCCCAGCCGAAGCGCCGTGGCCGTCCCCCAAAGGTTCGATAGGATACGCTTATGCCCACCGTGACCAGAGCGCAGTTGGTTGAGCAAACTCGTGAATACATGGACGCGGTCGGGTCTACGCGCTGGACAGATAGCGCGATCCAGACGGTGTTGGCGCAGGTGTACGACGAGGAGTGGTCGAACATCCTCAATGCCGCGCCATACTACACGTTTCAGCAGCTTACGCTGACGACGGATGCCAACGGGCAAATCCCGTACAGCAGCTTGAACACAGGCAGTGGCGACACCGAGCAGAACTTCTATCGCCTCTTGTCGGTCAGCGATGGGAACGTGCTGTACAATGAGACTTCGTTCCAGAACGTGCCACTGGCAACGACGACGAACTATCTCCCGACTTATCCCCGCCTGTACTATCTGGTGGGGGAGCTGGTGCAGATTTTGCCGGTCGCCAGCGGCACCAGCATTTACATCGCCACAAACTACAAACCCACGGCGCTGAACGATCTGTCCACGGATGCGATCCCCATTTCATTTCCGCCCAACAGCGAAGGGATACTCGTGGCGTCAGCGGCAGCCAAGCTGCTGCTGAAGGGCGGCGCAGAAGTCGGCGCAGCCAACAACTTCCGGGCGCTGGCCAACGAGGAACGCCAGTCGATGCTGGATGATCTGCGCCGTCGCACGATCAACCCGACGCTTATGGCGTACCCCGACCAGAAGTATGACTGGAGCGGCGGCTAATGGCGGCAGGGGATCGAGTCCTTGACGCGCAGCCGCGCTTTGACGGAGGCCTGAACAGCGTCTCCGATGAAACGGCGCTGCAGGACAACCAAGTCCGCACGGCGGTCAATGCGCGGCTGACCGATTACGGCGCGATCAGCAAGCGCGGCGGGACACGGCGCACGGCAGCGGCATTGGCGGCCCAGCCGGTGACGGGGGGCTACACATGGACCAAGGATGACGGGACGGTGTCCGTCTTGGCCGTGTGCAACGGCACGTTGTTTACGTCGACGTTCAACCCGACCACATGGACATGGGCTTCCCAAACGGGGACGCTCTCGTCTGTGACCACTTCGTACTTTGCCAACTTCCGTGATGCGGGTGGCAACGATGTGATCTACATCGCAGACGGGGGGCCGCTCAACAAGTGGAACGGGACCACCCTCTCGACCAACTTGGCCGGGACCCCGGATGCGGCAGCCATCGCGGTCTACAACGAGCGCCTGTGGTCCTGTGGTGATCTTGATTACCCAGACAGCATCTTCTACTCGGCGCTGAACAACGGCGACACGCTGGGCGTTGGCGCGTCAGACGGAGGACAGGTTGTAGTCCGCACGTTTGGCAACGAAGCTATCGTTGGGTTGGCGTCGATCAATACCTCACTGCTGATCTTCCACAAGCGTGGTGTGTCGCGCTTGACCGGCTATGGGCAGGACGACCTGACGGTGGCGCCACAGGCGGTCACGGCAGATGTGGGCACGATTGCCAAGAACAGCATCGTGGCCAGCCAGAATATTGCGTACTTCATCTCCGAGCGCGGACTGTACCGCTGCAACGAAGCGGAAGTCGCAGCGATTGGCACCCCGCAGCAGCCCGATCCGATCCTGCCCATCATCCGGCAGTTGTCATCGACGGACTTCGATAAGATCAACTGCCTCATCAATCGCGCCACAAAAGAGTTGTGGATCACCATTCCTAACTTCGGCTGCTATCAGTACCACACGGTCCTCAACGCATGGTCAGGGCCGTGGGATACGGCCTATACGTCACCGGATACGACCTATCTGTTTGAGTGTTTGAACAGCGCGGGGTTGCCGATTGTCTTGCGCGGGGACGCCTCTGGGTACGTCAGTGTCTGCGATGCGCCGGGGGTGTTCTTGGACAACACGGCCAGTGACGGGACGGGCGGCACGCGCTACGCCATGAGTGTGCAGATGCACCGCCTGTACTGCGGGGACGATGCGTTGGCCAAGTCACTCCGCTGGGGCTACCTCACCGCCCAGCTCAACGGCTCAGACCAGACCCGTGTGCAGTGGAGTACAGGGGAAACGTTCGGATCATACAGCCTTCCCCCGACCTACAGTTCAACGTGGGGCGCTGCTGGCGGCTACTGGGGTACGGGCACATGGGGTGGCGCAGGCAGTGTGAATTACCGTATCCCGATGGGTGGGACCGGATACTATGTAGATGTCACGATCATCGACTCCGGCAGTTCACAGCCGGTGTTTAGTCGCTTCCAGCTAGAAGCGTTCGCGCTTGGACGGAGATAACGATGGCCCAAACAGTCGCACAACATAGCGTTGCCTCGTTCACCTCTCCGGTGAATGGCACCAGCCCGATTGACGCCAACCAAGTGCGAGGGAATGACAATACCCTTCGCGGTGGCTACAACGACCACGATGCGGACACGGGCATCCACTTGCAGTCGTCTGCTGTCGCTGCGCGTCCTGCGGCTGGCGACCTTGGGCGCAAGTGGCTGACCACGGACACGGGCGCGGTACGCCTGTACTTTGACACCGGCTCGGCATGGGCCGAGGTGAGCTACCTGCCACTGGCCGGTGGCACCGTGGCTGGCAACGTGTCGATCACCGGGACGCTGGCTGTCACCAGTGCTATCACTGCAACGGGCGGCGTGGTGGGCAACGTCACGGGCAACGCCAGCACGGCAACGGCACTGGCCACGGCGCGGACCATCAATGGCGTCAGTTTTGACGGCACGGCCAACATCACCGTGACGGCAGATGCGGGAACGCTGACAGGGTCCACGCTGGCCTCCGGCGTCACGGCGTCCTCGCTGACGAGCGTGGGGACGCTTGCCAACCTCACCGTCACCAACCCGATCACGGGCAGCGTGACGGGGTCAAGCGGCAGCACGACGGGGAACGCGGCCACGGCCACGGCGCTCCAGACGGCTCGCACGATCAACGGCACCAGCTTCGATGGGACGGCGAACATTACCGTGACCGCCGCTGCTGGAACGCTGACGGGGACCACACTGAACAGCACGGTTGTCTCGTCCAGCTTGACCAGCGTTGGGACGCTGACCGCTGGCGAGATTGGTTCTGGCTTCACCGCTATTGCCAACTCCGCGCTGGCCAACAGCAGCGTGACGGTGAACGGCACGGCGATTGCGCTGGGGGCCAGTGGCACGGTGACCGCCGCGGCTGGCACCCTGACCGGCAGCACCCTTGCCAGCGGCGTGACCGCTTCCAGCCTGACCAGCGTAGGCACCTTGACTTCACTGGCCGTCAGCGGCACCACGGCGCTGAACGGGCAGACCTACACATGGCCGTCTGGTGGTGGCACCAACGGACAGGTGCTGACGACCAACGGCAGTGGTACCCTGTCATGGACGACGGTGTCCGGTGGTGGCGGTGGGACGACGACCAACAGCCTGACGGCTGGCAGCTACCTGACGGGCGGATCGTTCAACGGCAGTGCCGCCGTGACGTTTGCCGTGGATGCGACGGACGCCAACACAGCCAGCAAGGTCGTGGCGCGAGACGGCAGCGGCAACTTCAGCGCCGGGACAATCACCGCGGCGTTGAGCGGCAACGCCTCAACGGCGACCACGTTGGCGACGGCACGGAACATCAACGGCGTGTCGTTCAACGGCTCGGCGGATATTACGGTGGCCGATGCGACGAAGCTGCCGCTGACAGGCGGGACGCTGACGGGGGTGCTGACCGGCGCAACGAACGTCGGCAACATCGTGCCGTTCTACTTTGCGGACCAAACGGCGTTCCCGAGCGCGACAACGTATCACGGCGCGATTGCCCATAGCCATGCCGATGGCAAGATGTTTCAAGCGCACGGCGGCGCGTGGAACGCGCTGGCAAACGAGTCGGGTAACGTGGCGACGGCGACGGCGTTGCAAACGGCGCGGAATATTAACGGCGTCAGCTTTAACGGTACGGCGAATATCACCGTGACGGCTGACGCCAGCACGTTGACCAGCGCAACGCTGGCATCTGGCGTCACCGCATCAAGCCTGACCAGTGTGGGGACGCTGACCAGCTTGGCGGTCACGGGCGACCTGACCGTGGACACCTCCACGCTCAAGGTGGATAGCACGAACAACCGCGTGGGCATTGTGACAGCCAGCCCGTCGCACCCGCTCCATGTCGTCGGGACCAGCTATCTCCAGCAGGTCATTGAACGGGCAACCGTCAGTGCGACCGCTGCCACAGGCACGATCAACTATGACGCGCTAACACAGGCCGTGCTGTTCTATACCAGCAATGCCAGCGCCAACTGGACGCTCAACCTGCGCGGGTCCAGCACGGTGAGCATGAACACGCTACTGGCAGTGGGTGATTCGCTGACGGTGACGTTTCTCGTGCAGCAGGGCACGACGGCCTACTATCCGACCGCGCATCAGATTGACGGGAGCAGCGTCACCCCGAAGTGGCAGGGGGGCACCGCCCCGACCGCTGGCAATGCCAGCAGCATCGACATCTACACCTACACGATTATCAAGACCGCCGCAACGCCGACATATACGTTGCTGGCATCACAAACCAAGTTTGCCTAAGAGCTGATAATGCCAACAATTGTAACGATAGGCGCGATGGCAGCGCGAGGGTTTGGGTGGCTGTTTCGGGCGGCTGGCGGTGGTACTGGAGGATCACTGTATGCGTGGGGATTTAACAGTAGCGGCCAACTTGGTCTTGGTAATACCACAGGAACTTCCAGTCCAGTACAGGTTGGTGCTTTAACAACGTGGGCAAATGTATCAGGCAGTATGGGGTCAACAGCACGCGCTACATTGGCTACTAAATCAGACGGCACCATCTGGGCGTGGGGCAGTGGAGATAATGGTCGTCTTGGACTTGGTGACACCACAAACTATTCTAGTCCTGTTCAGATTGGCGCGTTGACTAATTGGTCGCAACCAAAAGCCTGCAATTCATTTGCGATTGCGCTAAAAACAGACGGGACACTATGGGCATGGGGAGTTAATTCCAGTGGTCAACTAGGAGTGGGTAACACCACAAACTATTCTAGTCCCGTACAAATCGGCTCATTAACAACATGGAAGTTTGTAGATTTTGGGTGTGCAATTAAAACAGACAACACCTTATGGATGTGGGGAGTAAACAGTAGCGGCCAACTTGGTCAAAGCAATACCACAGGCACTTCCAGTCCTGTGCAAGTTGGCACACTAACATGGAGTACGGTTTCCGTAAACAATGGATCTACAATAGCTATTAAATCTGACGGAACGCTCTGGGGATGGGGCTTTAATGGGAGTGGAACATTAGGAGTTGGTGACACCACAAACTATTCTAGCCCTGTTCAGGTTGGTGCGTTGACCAATTGGAGCAAGGTGGCTATTGCCAGTAGCTCATCCGGTGGCGGTCATGCATTGGCTATTAAAACAGATGGAACGCTCTGGGCGTGGGGAGTTAATGGTTCTGGACAAATTGGGGACAGCACAACAACAAGCTATTCCAGCCCTGTGCAAATTGGAACGCTAACGACATGGGCAGGGATTAGTGCTGGGGCATCGTTTTCCCTTGCTGTTAAAACGGATGGCACATTGTGGGCATGGGGATCTAATGCTCAAGGTCAGCTTGGGCTAAGCGACACAACAAACTATTCTAGCCCAGTACAAGTCGGCTCGTCTACAAACTGGCTTTCTGCAGGAATATCTGGCGGTGGATTCAGTAGCTTTGGCATTCGCTCTTAACATTTACAGCCATGAAACTTTACTGTTTAGTTGTTAATGGAGCAGTTGCTGATGGACCGATGCAACTTTCTTTTGCGTTATCGCAATTGTCAGATTTTGATCTGTTAGATCAAGGCTGGTATGTCGCGGAGTGCATACGTCCCGCGTCTTTCGTGGACCGGTATGAGGTGTTCCTGCCCATCCAGTTCGACATCCAGCCGCGCAAGGTGATCTGCACCTACACCAAGCGCGACAAGACCCGCGAGGAGCTAGACGCGCAGAACGCGATCAAGCAGCAGGAGGTTGAGGCAGATAAGGCCGACCGCTTGGCGTTTGCCGCCACGTTCATGGCATCCCCAGAGTATGCCGCGCTCCCCGAAGCGTTGCAGTTGGAGTGGACGGGCTATGTACAGGTCGTGACGGCCACGCAGACGGACGGGCTGGGGGACGCCATTTGGGATGTGAACTTCCCGCAGTCCCCGCCAACGAGCGTTGCGCCAGCGCCGGTCGCAAGTGATGCCTGAACTGCACCCGTTGGATGTGGCCCTCAAGTTGGCGATTGAGGGGGAGCCAGACTGGTCGGAGCGTATCTTGCGTAACCAGCCAGCCGACGACCCTCGTGTCGCCTTCAACTTGGGGTGGCACGAACTTCGGCATGGCAATCTGTGCAAGGGCATGGACCTCATGAGCGCCGGTCGGATGCTCAATGTGTTCGGCTCGCCGCCGCTTCAGACCTCTGCGCCGATCTTCCGTGGGCCAAACCCGACCATCCTTCTGCGCTCCGAGGGTGGGCTGGGCGACCACATCATTAATGCCCGATTTGCCACGGCGTTGGCCCAGCATGGGCGGGTAGTGCTGGTGACGCACCCCTCGCTTGTCAGCCTCTTGGGGCGCATTGACGGGGTGAGTGAGGCGATCTCCGACACGGTGGAGGAGCTGCCGCCGCATGACTATTGGGTGCCAGCGATGAGCGCCCCGTATGTCTTGAAGCTGGAATATGCCGACCTGTCGGGTGCGCCGTATCTCACCGCTACGTCCCGCCCGTTGGATGGCGCGTTCAAGGTGGGGTTCCGGTGGTCAGGCAACCCGAAGTTTGAGCATGAGCAGCACCGCCGCTTCCCGCCTAACTTGATGCTGGCCTTGGCTGACATCCCCGGTGTGACGGCCTACAGTCTCCAGCGGGACGACGATCTGCGCGAGGTGCCGTTCACCGATCTGCGCGACGAGCTGACGGACTGGGAGGCAACGGCCAGCATCATCGCGGGGTTGGACTTGGTGATTACCAGCGACACCTCCATCGCGCACTGTGCGGCTGCGCTGGGCGTGGAGACATGGATCGTCGTGCCAGTGCTACCCTATTACCTGTGGGCCATGCCGGGAGAGCGGACGCCGTGGTATGATTCAGTAAGGCTGTATCGGCAAACGACTTACGGTGACTGGAGTGCGCCGTTTGCCAAGATCACAGCGGACCTTCACGCTCGCGTACGGGGAGTGTAATGGCGCTCGTCGGCTCTCACGCGGTTAAGCCGTT
>SXGQ01039196.1_pt1 | contig 17421 bp, 20 predicted proteins | sample 3178371 | NCBI WGS metagenome assembly SXGQ01 (sample SAMN11356859, study PRJNA531348) | freshwater metagenome | isolation source: freshwater sample F1-20 | place: China: Fuxian Lake, Yuxi | collected 2017-12-25 | reverse complement strand
GCTGTTCAACGCCCTGACCGGCCTGCGCCAGCGCGTCGGCAACTATCCCGGCGTCACCGTCGCCCGTAAGTCCGGCCAGTGCGATTGCGGCGATGGCACGAAGGTCGAACTCGTCGATCTCCCGGGGCTCTATTCTCTTTCCGCTTCGTCACCCGATGAGCAGGTCGTCATCGACGCGCTCTCCGGTCACCTCGCCGATGACCGCCGCCCCGATGCCGTTGTCGTGGTCATCGACGCGACGAACCTCCTCCGCAACCTCTTCCTCGCCTCCCAGCTTTCCGAGTTGGACCTGCCCGTCGTGCTCGTGTTGAACCAGGCCGATGTGGCCGCCGAGCAAGGCGTGAAGATCGACGCCGACCTCCTGTCGCGGCGTTTGGGGGGCGTTCCCGTCGTGCTCACCTCCGCCTGGAAAGGCGAAGGCATCGCCGCGGTTCGTCGCGCCATCCGCGAAGCCCTCCGGACGCGCGTGCGGATGCCGGCGGTGGAATGGCCCCCCTTGGTCGAAGAAGCTTTGGCGGATGTGGCGGCCGGCGTGGCCGCCGATATCGGCCGCGCGCCTGGCCGGGCCGACGTGGAGCGGCTCCTTTTTGATTCCACGACTTCGGTCGGACAACGTCTCGGCTGGGACGCGCCTCGCCGCGAGGCCGTCATCCGCGCCGCCCGCGACAAGGTTCGCCGCGCCGGTTACAACCCATTGGCCGCGGAACCGCTGATCCACTACGAGCGCCTCCGCAGATTGCTGGAAGGGGTCGTGCAAGGCGGCGGCAACCGGACGGGTGGCAGTGCCGCCGTCGATCGGGTCCTGCTGCACCGCGTATTCGGGCCCATCGTTTTCGCGGGCATCATGTTGGGGATGTTCGCCGCGGTTTTCTGGTTGGCCAAATTCCCGATGGAGTGGATCTCCGGCGGCGTCGATTGGCTCAAGTCGGTGGTGGCGCCCACCCTCGCCGGCCTGCCGATGCTCCAAAGCTTGGTCACGGATGGCATGATCGGCGGGGTCGGTGCCTTTCTCGCCTTCCTGCCGCAGATCCTCATCCTTTTCCTGTTCGTCGGCATCCTTGAGGATAGCGGCTACATGGCGCGCGCGGCGTTCATCATGGATCGTTTGTTCAGTTGGTGCGGGCTCAACGGCAAGAGTTTCGTCCCTTTGCTTTCCGGCTTCGCGTGCGCGATTCCCGGCCTCCTCTCCACCCGCACCATCGAAGACCCCAAGGCCCGCTTGGCCACGGCGTTCGCGGTGCCCTTCATGAGCTGTTCGGCGCGCTTCCCGGTCTACGCGCTGATGTGCGCGGCTTTCATTGGGCCACTCTATGGCCCCGGCTGGGAGTCGGTGGTCATGGTCGGCATGCACTGCGTCGGGCTGCTCTTCGCCGTGCCGACCGCGTTCGTGCTGACCCGCTTCGTGCTCAAGGTGAAGCCGCAGCCGTTCGTGCTGGAGCTGCCGCGCTACCAGATGCCCAAGCCCCGCGACGTACTTTGGCGCATGTGGCAGAACGCCGCCGAGTTCGTCTCCCGGGCCGGCACGGTGATCTTCGCCATCACCATCATCGTCTGGGCGTTGTCCTATTTCCCGCGCGACCCCGCGGTCGAGCAGCGCATCCGGGCGGCCTCCCCAGGCGCGGCCACCGAGGTCGTCGACGCGCAAGTCCAGTCCGCCTATGTCGAGCAGTCCTGGATGGGTCGCTTCGGCAAGGCGGTGCAGCCCATCTTCGACCCGTGCGGCTTCGACTGGAAAATCACGGTCGGCGTCTTGGCGAGCTTCCCCGCCCGCGAGGTCATCGTCTCGACACTGGGCGTCACCTATTCCGTGGGCGAAGGCGCCGAAGCCGATAGCAAGCACCTTCAACAGGTGATGCGTGACGCCCAGTGGACCGAAGGCCCGCGCATCGGCACGCCGATCTTCTCCTTGGCGGCCATCCTCGCACTCATGGTCTTCTTCGCGCTCTGCTCGCAGTGCGGTCCCACCGTCGCGACCCTGGCCCAAGAGACGGGTGGCTGGAAGTGGGCGGCGATTTCCTTCTTCTACATGACGACCCTCGCCTGGCTCATGGCCGTGGCGGTCTATCAAGGCGTCAGCCGACTCGCATGAACTTCGACGCCGTCCTCATCGGTGCGATTGTCGGCGTCGCCGCCGGTTGGTTGTTGCGTCGTTGGCTCGCCGCGGCGCGGCGCCGCAAGGAAGGTGGCTGCGCCGGCGATTGCGGCTGCGCCGCGAAGATTCGGCCGAAGAAGTGAGCGACATCAATGGCCGGGTCGATGACGGATGGCTGCATCGATCAAGATCGATTATCATTCACCTTTGCACCGGTGTTCCGCTGTGATTTGCACGTTTGCACAGCCCACTCATGTCCTCGTGTCACCATGCCAGCTTGCCCCCTCGCGGCTCCGCCTTCCTCAAGCCGGCTGCTGCTGGCTGAGGCAGTGCAGGGCGCCGCCTTCGATCAGCAGCAAGCGGCAGTCGATGCCCACGATCTTCCGCCCAGGGAAGCAGTCCGCGATGATGCCGAGGGCCAGCTGGTCGGAGTCTTGGCCGTACAATGGGACCAAGACGCCATCGTTGACGATGAGGAAGTTGGCGTGGCTCGGCGGGAGGTCGCGGCCGGCCAAGCGGATGGGCTCCGGCATCGGGAGCTCGATGACGTCGAGGCGCTGCTGGCGCGGGCGCATCTCGCGCAGGCGCTTGAGGTTTTCCTGGAGCGGGGCGTAGTTCGGCGAGGCCTTGTTGGCTTCGGCGACGGCGAGGATCGTCCGCGGGGCGACGAACCGCGCCAGGTTGTCGATGTGCCCATCGGTGTCGTCGTTGGCGAGGCCTTCGCCGATCCAGAGGAGTTCATCGATGGCGAGGCCGTCGCGGATGGCGGCGTGGAACGCGGCATCGTCGCGGCCTTCCGCGCGGTTCGGGTTGTTCTGGACGGCTTCGGTCGTGAGCAGGAGGCCGTCGCCGGAGACTTCGATGCCGCCGCCTTCGAGTTCAAAGGGATAGCTGAATTTCTTCAGGCCGAGCCGCGCGGCGACCTTGCCGGGCACCTGGTTGTCGAGCGAGGCTTCGAACTTCCCGCCCCAGCCGTGGAATTCCCAATCGGTCAACGCGAGTTCCCGGGTCGCATCGTTCTTCACGAAGATCGGTCCGTGGTCGCGGCACCAGACGTCATCCGTGGCGATGTCCGTCAGTTCGATGACCGACAGGTCGGCCTTGGCCGCCTTGAGGGCGTGTTCGGCTTCGGCGCGGAGTTTGCCCGCGGCGTTGATCTTGACCGGCTGGAACTCCGCGATGGCGGCGGCGAACTCCGCGAACTTCGCCGGGATGAGGTCGTAGTGGCCGGGCCACAGCGCGGTGTTCGAGGGCCACGACAGCCAGGTGGCGGACTGAGGTTCCCATTCCGCAGGCATGCGGAAACCAAGGGAGCGAGGCGTGGACATGCGAAAGTCAGTCGCGCAGGCGGCGCGTCAGGTCGCCATAGGCGTCGATGCGGCGGTCGCGGAAGAAGGGCCAGATGCGGCGGAATTCGCGTTGCTTGGCCAAGTCGCAGTCGGCGACGAGGACTTCCTCCTGGTCGCTCGAGGCGCGGGCGACGATCTCGCCGTAGGGATCCGAGACGAAGCTTTGGCCCCAGAACTGGGTGCGGCCTTCCGTCCCGACGCGGTTGGTGGCGGCGATGTAGCAGCCATTGGCGACGCCATGGCCACGCTGGACGGTTTCCCACGCGTTATGCTGCGCGCGACCGAAGGCGGCCTTTTCTTCGGGGAGCCAACCGATGGCGGTCGGGTAGAAGAGGATGTCGGCGCCGGCGAGGGCGGTGAGCCGTGCGGCTTCAGGGTACCATTGGTCCCAGCAGATGAGCACGCCGATCTTGCCGTGGGCGGTCTGCCAACTGCGGAAACCCAGGTCGCCCGGCGTGAAGTAGAATTTCTCCTCGATGCCCGGGTCCTGCGGGATGTGCATCTTCCGGTACTTGCCGATGACGCTGCCGTCGGCGTCGATGACGGCGGCGGTGTTGTGGTAGACCTCGCTGCCGCGCGCTTCGAAGAGCGGGGCGACGATGACGACCCCGAGACGCTTCGCGACCTGCGCGAGTTCGGTCACCGACGGGCCCGTTTCGATGGGCTCGGCGAGGTCGAAGTTCCGCGGGTCCTGCGTGATGCAGAAATACTTCGTCGTGAACATCTCCTGCAGGCCGATGATCTTCGCGCCCTTCGCCGCGGCCTCTTCGATGCGCGGGATCGTCTTGCGGACATTCGCCGCCGGCGTGTCTTCGGCGGTGAGTTGGATGAGACCGACGCGGACGGAGTCAGCCATGGCGCTTCAATAGACGAGTTTGTTGATCGGGTATTCCACGATGCCTTCGGCCCCGGCGGCCTTGAGCGTCGGGATGAATTCGCGGGCCTGGCGGGCGTCGATGATCGTTTCGACCGCGATCCACTCGGGATTGCTGAGCGGCGCGACCGTCGGATTGCGCAAGGCGGGCAGGGCGGCGGCGACCTGGTCGAGCTTCGCCCTCGGCAGGTTGAACTTGAGGCCGACCATGTGCTGCGCGGCGAGGGCGCCTTGGAGCATCAACACGATCTGCTCGATCTTCGCGCGCTTGGCGGGATTCGCCCACGCGTCTTTATTCGCGACGAGCACCGTCGTCGTTTCCATGAGCTGGGCGACGATGCGCAGTTTGTTGGCCTTGATGGAGGAGCCGGTCTCGGTGATGTCGACGATCGCATCGGCGAGCTCGGGTACCTTCACTTCGGTGGCGCCCCAGGAGAATTCGACGTCGCAATCGACGCCCTGCGCCTTGAACCAGCGGCGCGTCGTTTCGACGAGTTCCGTGGCGACGCGCTTGCCGGCGAGGTCCTTGGCCGTTTGGACCGGGGACGCCTCGGGCACGCAGAGGACCCAGCGGGATTTTTGGGCGGAAGCGCGGCTGTAGATCAGCTCGCAGACCTGCACGACGTCCGCGGCGTTCTCTTGGACCCAGTCCTGGCCGGTCAGGCCGCAGTCAAAGAAGCCATGTTCGACGTAGCGGGCGACCTCCTGGGCGCGGATGAAACGGCCGTCAAGGGTCGGGTCGTCAAAAGAGGGGCGGTAGGAGCGGCTGCTCTTGGCGACCGGGAAGCCGGCACGGGCGAAAAGCTGGAGGGTGGCCTCTTCAAGGCTACCTTTGGGCATCCCAATCATCAATTTAAGGGCTTCCTGACTCATTAGGCCCTTGAGGAAGCCCACGGACTGCCCCTCCGCAAGCATTAAGGGGTTGACTCGTTTGGTCCCCGAAATGACCCTCCCCGACCTACCCTACTGCCATGCAGCGCTCTCTGCTTATCCTCTCCGCTTCCGTCCTGCTCGTTGCCTGCGAAGGCTCCAAGAGCCCATGGTCCACCGCCTCGCAAGCCACTTCGGGCGTCAGCGATGTCAACGGTAAGCCCGTCGAAGCGGCTGCGCCCGGCGCCAAGTTCTCCTGGGAGAAGGATGCTCCGGACGAAGCCCCGAAGGCGGCCGTGGCCGCTGTCGTCGAAGCCCCGAAGGACGCCAATAAGGCCCGCGTGCTCGAAGTCCGCGAAGGTTCCGGCCTCATTTCCCTCCTCCGCTCCGACAAGCCCGACGTCAAGGCCCGCCTCCAGCTGGTCAAGGACGGCAAGGCTCTCCTTGTCGAAGTCGTGAAGGTCAGCGACAAGAACGAGATCATCGCCAACATCATCCCCAATCAGGAAAAGGCGCCGAAGCTGGCCGCTGGTGATGAAGTGGCTTGTGGCGTCCTCGCAGCCGCTGCCCAGTAATTGGTCGGGGCGAGACAGCCCCGTGACAGAAGGACCCGCCCGCCCACGCTGGCGGGTCCTTTGTTTTTACGCCACCCCCTAAAACAACGAAAACAGGCTAATTTGGCTCTGCCGTTGACCCTTCGGGATGGCACACCTATTGCTGATTTTTCATACGCAGCCCATGCCGAGTGCCCGTTCCATCGCCCGCCCAGGGAATGTCTCCCGTCGGGTTCTCAGCCTTTTGGGCGGGGTCATCCTTTTCATCGTCTTGGCGGCGGCCTTGGCGGTCTGGTCGGTCGGCCGCTTTGCCCCGAGCCTCCTTGATTCGACGTTGTCCTCCAAGTCCGGTGCCCACCTCGCTGTCGAAGGCAATGAGACCAATTTGTTCGTCGGCCGGGTCAGCTTCACGGACTTCACGGTCACCAACCCGAGTCGCTGGACCGACCCGCGCTTCCTGAAGGGCAAGCGGCTGCGGCTCGACCTCGATCCGGCCACGTTCATCGGCACAGGTCGGCGCGTCGTGCACTCGCTCGACCTCGACATCGACGAGCTCACGTTGGTCGGCAAGGAAGATTACCTGAAGGACAACAACGCCCAGGATATTTTACGTGGGCTCAAGGCCGCGGACACCCCGCCCCCGCCCGCCGGCCAACAACCCGTCGTCGACCCGCCGCGCACGCCCTTCTTGATCGAAAAGTTCCGCCTCCGGGTTGGCCGTATCACGGTCATCGCCGCCGATGGCACGCCCCAACGGCGCGTGGTCATCGACCGCCAATTCGACCTGGTCTTCGAGGCGCAGAACATCACCGATGTTAACCTGGAGGAGACCCTCACGGGTCCCTTGGGCAAACAGGTGGTGGCGCAGACGCCGGCCACCAGCGCCGGGCTCCTGTTCGACCTCACCAAGGACAAGGTCCGCACGTCCATCACCGAAAAACTCCTGAACGAAAAATAATTCCATGACCGACACACCCGCTCCCGAACCCGCGCCCCCCGACGCCGCCACCCGCATCGCCGAACTCGAAGGCGAAGTCGCCCGCCTCCGCGACACGGTCCTCCGCGGCCAAGCCGATCAACAGAACCAGCAGCGTCGCCACCAGCGCGACCGCGAAGAACTCCGGAAGTTCGCCTCGGCCGGCCTGCTCGAGGAACTCCTGCCGAGCCTCGACGCGCTCGCCCTCGGCCTCGCTTCCGCCCAAGGTCAGACCGAAGGCCGCGCGGTCGCCGAAGGCTTCCGCATGGCGGTCAACCAGCTGCGGAACACCTTGGCCCAACAGGGCCTCGCCGAACTCAACCCGCTCGGCCAGCCGTTCAACCCCTCGCACCATGAGGCGGTCTCCCAAGAGGCCAGCGACACCGTGCCCGAAGGGTCCGTCACGCGCGTGGCGCGCCCGGGTTGGTCGCTGCATGAACGCGTGCTCCGCCCCGCCGCCGTCTTCGTCTCGTCGGGTCCCGCGAACAAGTAAGCCGCGCAACCATGGCCGAAGATTTTTACGGTCTCCTGGGCGTCGCGAAAGGCGCCACGGCGGATGAAATCAAAAAAGCCTATCGCCAGAAGGCGATGGAGTTCCACCCGGACCGCAATCCGGGCAACAAGGCGGCGGAGGAAAAATTCAAGCAGATCGCCCGCGCCTATGAGGTGCTTTCCGATGAACAGAAGCGCGGTCTTTACGATAAGCACGGCGAAGCGGCCTTCGAACAGGGCGGCCCCGGTGGCGGCGGCGGCCAGCGCACCCACCGCGGGGCCGACCCGATGGACATCTTCAACCAGATGTTCGGCGGCGGTGGCGGCGGCGGTTTCGGCGACATGTTCGGCGGCGGCGGTCAGTCCCAGGAATCGTCCGGTGAAGACCTACGTTACGAGATCACGTTGACGCTCGAGGAGGCGGCGACCGGCGTCAGCCGCAAGGCGACTTACCGCAAGCACAAGGCCTGCGAGAAGTGCACCGGCACCGGCGCCGAGCCCGGTTCCAAGAAGAGCCGCTGTCCGACGTGCGGTGGCCAGGGTCACGTGGTGCGCTCCAACGGATTTTTCCAGATGCGGCAGGTCTGTCCTTCGTGCGGCGGCCAAGGCGAACGCATCGAGAAGCCGTGCCGCGGTTGCGCCGGCGAAGGCCGCGTGGTCGGTGACCACACCGTGGACCTGCGCATTCCGCCGGGGGTCGATACGGGCACCCGCCTGCGCTCCAGCAACAATGGTTCCGCGGGTCGCCGCAACGGCGCCGCCGGCGACCTCTACGTCGAGATCACCATCCAGGATCACGAACTCTTCGAACGCGATGGCGATGACCTCGCCTGCGCGGTCCCCGTGAAATTCTCGATCGCCGCGCTCGGCGGGCCCATCGAGGTTCCCAAGCTGAAGGGGAAGACGATCCTGAAGATTCCCGCCGGCACCCAAGGCGGGACCACCTTCCGCCTCAAGGGCGAAGGGATGCCCAAGCTCCGTGGCGGCACCTGCGGCGACCTGTTGGTGCGCGTCGACATCGACGTCCCCAAGAAGCTCACGGATGCCCAGCGGGTGGCCTTGAAGGCCTACGCCGACGCTTCGAACGACGGCGCCACGCCCGTGTCCGATTCCTGGAAGCATAAGTTTCGGAAGTTCTTCTCCTGACCTTGCGGTCAGACGGCCCCGCCCCTACGTTGCCGGCGATGCCACGCGACCCTGGCCAGTCTGATCGACTCATCCGCCGTTTACGATGGGATGAGCTCGATCCGGCTTGGGTGCGGCGGTTGGCGGAAATGGCGCGCGCGGAAGACATCGCCGGGGGCGGTCTCCGCCAACCGGCCGCTCGCCCAGGCGATCCTTCGGCCGCCTTGCTCGTTGGTTCCACCCGGCGGGCCCACGCGCGCTTGGTCTCGCGGGGCGATTACGTCATCGCTGGCTTAGGCCTCCTCGAACCCATCCTCTCCGTCTATGGTGGCGCCGCGCAAGTCCGCCCGCTCGTCGAGGATGGTGCGGCGGTCACCCGGGGCGCGGTGCTGGCCGAACTCACCGGCCCGGCGGTCGAGTTGCTCACGGTCGAACGGACGCTCCTCAATTTCCTCCAGCGACTGACGGGGATCGCGACGCAGACCCGCACGCATGCCCGCGCCTTGGGGGCCTCGCCCACGCGGTTATTGGATACGCGCAAGACGACCCCAGGCTTCCGCATGCTGGAAAAATACGCCGTCGGCCAAGGGGGCGGATATAACCACCGTCTCGGGCTCTTCGACCGCATCATGGTGAAGGATAATCACCTCGCGGCCGGCGAAGCCACCGCGGCGCACCGGTTGACCGACCTGGTGCGGGCGGCCCGCGCCGCGCGGCCCGACTTGCTCGTGGAAGTGGAGGTCGATGCGGTGGCCCAAATCGAACCGGTCCTGGCGGCGGGAGCCGACGTGGTGCTGCTCGACAACTTCTCGCTCATCCAGCTGCGCACGGCGCTCCCGCTGCTGCGCGGCCGCGCTTGGTCCGAGGTCAGTGGCGGCGTCAACCTCGCCACGTTGCCGCTCATCGGCGAACTCAACCCCGACTTTGTTTCCTGCGGCGCGCTGACGCATGCCGCGAGTTGGGCGGATATCGGCCTGGACTGGGCTTAAGCCATGCCCGCCCTCGATAGCAGCATCCTCCTGGCGTTCCTCGAAGCCGGCGATCAGCCCGTCAGCGGCGATCGGCTGGCGAAGGAACTCGGGATTTCCCGGGTCGCCGTCTGGAGTCGGTTGGAGCGTCTGCGCGCCGCGGGCTTCACGTTCAAGGCTTCGACGCGGAAGGGTTATACGTTGATCGACGTGCCCCGCGAAGTGAACGCCGCTTGGCTCGATGCGCATTTACGGCGGTGCAAGGTGGCTCCGGAGGTGGAGCTCCTGGCCGAGGTCGACAGCACCAATTCGGAAGCGGAGCGCCGTCTGGCCGCCGGCCAGGAGGCCCCGTTCGCCGTCCTGGCCCGCGCGCAAAGCGCCGGCCGAGGTCGGCTTGGTCGGCGTTGGCACAGCACCCCGGCCGGGAACCTCTACCTGTCGCTGGCCTTCCGGCCGTTCATCCCGCCGGAAAACCTGAAGCCGTTCACCTTGTGGATGGGGCTCGCGGTCTGCGCCCATGTCGAGGCGGCTTACGCCGTGAAGCTTGGCCTGAAATGGCCCAACGACTTGTTGTCCGCGGATGGCCGCAAGGTCGCGGGGATGTTGACCGAAGCGCGTCTCGATGCCGATGTCGTCCGCGAACTGGTCTTCGGTCTCGGGCTCAACGTGTCGTCCAAGTCCAAGGACTTTCCTCCGGAGTTGCGGGCCCTCGCCGCTTCCTTGGAGCTCGCCGGGGCGTCGTCGCTCGATGTCAGCCGCGTCGCCGCGGAAGTGCTCGCGGCGTTGTTCTTGGCTTGGGAGCAATTCATCGACGGCACCTGGATGCCCACCTTCCGCGCCCGTTGGCAGCGCTACGATGTCCTGACAGGCCGCTCGGTCCGCGTCGGCTTACGCGGCGAACCCGTGTCCGGCATCGTCGACGGCATCGACGACGAGGGTTCCCTGATCCTGCGTACCGGTGGCGGTCGCAAGAGCATCGTTTCCTCCGGCGAGGTCACCTTGCGGAAGGAATGAGCGAGCAACCTTGCGCTCAGCGCGCCCCCCGCTAATTTCTCGTCGTGGCCATCCTTTGTCTCGATGTCGGCAACACCCATGCGCACTGGGGGCTGGTGGCTGGACGCTCCATCCTCGCGTCGGGCGAGCTCCCCACCGCCTCCCTGTCGACCGAAGGGCTGCGCGCGTTGTTGACCGCGCAGGCGCCGACCGGCCTCGCCCTCGCCAGCGTGGTACCTAGCGCGACCGCCACCATTGAGCCCGTCTTGCTCGGGAGCGGCTTGCCTTACCATCATCTGCGGCACGACACCGTCCGGGGGTTGGGCTTCGATTACCCACGGCCCGCCGAAGTCGGCCAAGATCGCCTCGCCGATTGCGTGGGGGCTCAGCTCGTGGCGGGCGCCCCCGCCGTCGTCGTCGGCATGGGCACCGCGACGACGGTGGATATCTTGACCGAACAGGGCTACGCCGGTGGCATCATCGCTCCGGGCCTGGGTGTCATGACCCGCTATCTCCATGAGCGGACCGCTTTGTTGCCGGCGTTGGACCCCGCCGACCTGCTCGGTGGCCCCGCCATCGGGAAGTCCACGGTTGATGCGATGCGCGCGGGGTGCGCCCTTGGCTTCGCCGGCATGATCGGGGCCTTGCTTGATGCCGTCACCGCTGAGTTGACCAAGCAGGGCGGCCCCGCCCCGGTGGTCCTCGTCACGGGTGGGGCGTCGATCTATTTGCCTGCCAGCTGGCGCGACCGCGTTCGCCACGAGCCCCACCTCACCTTGCTCGGCTTGGCCGAATCCCACCGCCGCGCTTTCGCATGACTCCCGAAGAATCCAACGCCAAACTCCGTCGTCTCGTTCCCTGGTTGGGCGGCGCCGTCCTCGTGGTCGTCGTGGGCGGAGTCGCCCTCGCCTTGGCCACCAAGCGCGAAGCGCCTTGGTTCCTCGTGGCCGGCGACGTGCTCTTCACGCTCGTCCTGCTCGTCGCCTTGTGGCGCGCGCTCGGACGCAAGCGTTAGGCTTTCGTCATCTTCAGGAGTTCCTTCCGGCGGTTCTTGATTTCCGTGCAGCCGGATTTGGCCAAGCGGTCGGTCGAGAAGGCTTCCACGGTAAGGGAGGCCACGGCCGTCCCGTAGACCATCGCTTGGCGGATGGCGGCAAAATCGGTCGTCCCAGCCGCGGCCAGGTAGCCCAAGAGGGCCCCCGCGAAGCTGTCGCCCGCGCCGGTGGGGTCGCGGAGTTCCGTGACGGGGAAGGCGGGCAGGGTGAAGAGGCCCTCTTCATGGAAGAGCACCGCCCCGTGTTCCCCTTTCTTGACGATGACCGTTCGGCAGCCGTGCTTGCGGAGATGTTGGCCTGCCACGATGACGTTCGTCTCCCCCGTCAGTTTCGCCGCTTCCGAATCGTTCACGACCAGCAGGTCGGAGCGACGCATGACTTCGCCGAGCTTTTCCCGCTGCGTCTCGATCCAGATGTCGATCGTGTCGACAAGGACGAACTTGGGGGCGGTGAGTTGGTTGAGGACGGTCAGCTGCAGGTCGGGGCGGATGTTGCCGAGCATGACGTACGGCATCGCCTGTTGGAGTTCCGTGAGGCGCGGCTGGAAGCGTTCGAAGACGTTGAGCTGGAGGTCCTCGGTGTCGCGGCGGTTGTAGTTCTCGTGGTAGCGACCGCGCCAAGCGAAGGTCCGACCGGTCTCGTCGAGTTGGAGTCCCGAAAGGTCGATGCCGCGCTTGGCGAGTTTCTTGCGGTCGCGGTCGCGGAAGTCGTGGCCGACGACGCCCACGATGTGGGGCGGCGCGAAATAGCTGGCTGCGAGGCAGGCGTACGCGGCGCTGCCGCCGAGGATGCGTTCGCCGGTGGCGTGCGGGGTGACGATGCTGTCGTAGGCGACGGAACCGATGACGAGGACGTTGTCGGGCGTGGCGAGGCCTTTGACTTTGATGCGGCGAGGTTGGGTCATGTGAAGAGTGCGGGCTTGGCTTCGCGCAGACGGAAGAGCGCGAGCAGGGCGAGGCTGTGAGTGTGCGGGGAAGCGAGGGCGTTCTGCAAGGCTACGCGCGGTGCCACGCTGAGGACCTGGAGTTCCTCGTGCGCATCGGGTGATTTGATCCCCGTCGGCCGGACCCCCTCGAGGAGCACGAAATGGCAGTGATTACGCTGGATGGCTGGGTTTGGCGCGCAGCTGCCGAGGAGCGTCGCGCGGCCGCCGGCAAAGCCGGTTTCTTCTTCCGTCTCGCGCACCGCGGCGAGGATGGGGTCTTCCCCGGCATCGATCACGCCGCCCGGGGTTTCGGTGGAGAGGTCCTGCAAGCCGAAGCGGAATTGGCGCACCATGACCAAGCGCCCATCGTCGGTCAGCGGTAACGCGAGCACCCAGTCGTTGGCGTGAATTACAAAAAAATCACCCTCTCGTTTATCGAGAGGGTGAAGGGAGTGTTCCTTGTAAACCCGAAAGACCTTGCAGTCGGCATGCAGCGCTTCGTGCTGGACGGACCAGCGGGCGGGCGCAGACATGGTCCGAGGCTTACTTGGTCTTCAGAATCTGACCGATCTGCATGCGGTTAGGATTAACGTCCGGATTCAAATCCTGCAGAGCCTTCAGCGAGATGCCGGCCTTCTTGGCGATGCCGGAGAGCGTGTCGCCCTTCTGCACAGCGTAGGAACCGGGACCAGCGACGGCGGTCTTCGCACCGCTGCCACCGGTGGTCGTGGTGGTCTTGGCCTTGACGGCCGTTTGGAGGGCGAGGATGTTGTCGGAGAAGGTCTTGTTGTTTGCGTCGATGCCCTGACGCAGGTTGCCGAGTTCGGCGGTGATCGCCGTGAGGTCGGTGGCGTTGGCCTTTTGGGCGAGCGCGGCGCTCACTTCGGCGGCGGCGTCCGTCGCCTTGGTGGCGGCGGTCGTGGCAGCTTCGGCCGAGCCCTTCGCCTTCAGAGCGAGGACGAGGCCAGCGGCGCCAAGGGCGAAGCCGACGATACCCACGATGAGCGGGAGCTTGGATTCAGAGGAGGATGAGGAGATGCTGTCGTTTTCCATGTTGGAGAGGATGATTCGGGTTGGAACGGATTGAGATTAGCGGATTGACAGGGACGGCAATACAAAATCAGCATGCAAGTCGGGTTTTCGGGCAGTATCTCAATTGGTAGAGTCCCTGCTTTGGGAGCAGGGTGTTGCAGGTTCAAGTCCTGTCTGCCCGACCACCCGGTTACTTTTGCTCTGTCCTCGGACAGTCAGGAGTAGCGTAGCGGCACCCCGTCCTTGATGACCGTGACGTGGTTCGCCCCGTCCGGCTGGGTGGAGGGCCCGGTCCGGCCCACGACCCGAGCTTCGAGCTGGAGGCCGGCGGCGACCGCGAGGACGGCCGGGACGTCCGTGGGGTCTACGTAGACCTCCAAGCGGTGCCCCATGTTGTAAACCTTATGCATTTCCTCGGATTCCGTGCCGCTGGCCTGCGCGATGGCCGCGAAAACGGGGGGTGCCGGGAAGAGGTTATCCTTGATGAAATGGACGCGGGTCCCGAAGCGCTTGCACTTGGTCTGGCCGCCGCCGGAGCAGTGGATCAGGCCACGGACGCGGTCCCGGCCGAGGGCCTGGAGGAGGCGGAGGGCAAACGGGGCATAGGTCCGGGTCGGGGAGAGCAGCGCCTGCCCCACGGTCAAGGTCGAGCCCGGGAGCGGGTCAGAAAGGCGGTAGGGCCCGCAATAGGCCAGGTCGGCCGGCATGGCCCGGTCATAGGTCTCCGGGTACTTTTGGGCGTAATGGTTGGCCAGGAGCTCGTGACGGGCGCTGGTCAGGCCATTCGAGCCGATGCCGCTGTTCTCCCCCGATTCGTAGGCGCATCGTCCACCTGAAGCGAGGCCGACGATCGCCAAGCCCGGCGTGACGCGGGAGGCGTCGATGACGTCCCCGCGGCGCAGGATGGCCGTCGCGGTGGAGTCGACCGTGAGGGTCGGGGTGAGGTCGCCGACGTCCGCCGTTTCGCCGCCGCCGGAGCGGATGCCGAAGCCTTGCGCGCGCAGCATGGCCAAGACCTCTTCCGTGCCTTCGATGAGTTGGGCGAGGATGGCGCCCGGGATGGCCTTGGCGTTGCGGTTGATGGTCGAGGAGAGGATGACGCCTTCGGTGACGCCGACGCAGAGGAGGTCGTCGATGTTCATCACGATGCTGTCTTGGGCGATGCCGCGGAAGACGGTGGCGTCGCCGGTTTCCTTCCACCAGAGGTAGGCGAGCAAGGCCTTCGTGCCCGAGCCGTCGGAGTGCGTGACGACGCAGCGCTGCGCGTCGCCCGTCAAATGGTCTTCGGTGATCTTGCAGAAGGCGCCGGGGAAGAGCCCGCGGTCGAGCTTATCGACGGCGGCGTGCACTTCGTTCTTCGACGCGGAGACGCCGCGGGCGGCGTAGCGACCGGTGTCGGAGGAGGGCTTGCTATCGTTCGCCATGTCTTTAACCCTGCTTATCTCCAGCCTGTGGACTGGGTCAACGCACTTCTCCCGTGAGCACGCCTTTGCTTCCCGCCCGTCGCTGGTCGATCCTGACGCCGCTGCCGCTCTGGGCACGGATCGTGCTCTGGATCTTCACGGTCGGCATGCTGTATGGCTATTTCCAGCTGCGGACCCTCGGTCGCCTCCAGACGGCTTGGGTCTCCGCCCATGGTTCGCGCGATACGACGGCCTTGGAGTCCATGGTCTGCTGGGACGATGTTTCCGCCGAAGCGCGCCAGCGCATGCGCCTGCTGCTCGCCCAGGAGTTGGAGCATCCGATCCGGTCGACGGATATCCGCTTCACGTTCGATGCCGAAGCCCAGCCAGGATGGCGCCCGAACCGCTTCGTGATCGCCCGCTTGGTCGTGGTTTATGACACGCCCGAAAGGCTCACGGTGTCTTTTCCACTCGGCTTGGCCGGCCTCACGAGCCACCAAATCGTGATGCTGGTCCCCGAAAAGTGACGCATTCTTGACAGACCGCGTTCCCCGTTCACCTTCCCTTTTCCTCCCATGGCTGACAAAAACGATAAGCGTCCCGAAAGCGTCCCCGGCAAGTTCTACGTGGACTCCCAGTGCATCGACTGCGACCTCTGCCGCGAAACGGCGCCGGCTTTCTTCACCCGGCAAGATGACGGTGGCTACTCCTACGTCTTCAAGCAGCCCGAATCCCAGGAAGACATCGACAAGTGCATGGAAGCCCTCGAAGGCTGCCCGGTCGACTCCATCGGCAAGGACGGCGAATAAGCCGGCTTCTTTCGTCCGAACGAGCCCCGGTCCTCCGGGGTTTTTTCGTGCCCGCTTGCGGGCTCGACCGCACCGCCGCCGCCGGATTACGCTTCCTGCATGAGCGTGAAGATTTCCTGCGAATACCTCGGCGACCTCCGCACGCGTGCCACCCACGGCCCGTCGGGCAGTGTCTTGCTGACCGATGCGCCGGTCGACAACCAAGGGAAGGGTGAGGCGTTCTCGCCTTCGGATCTCGCCGCGACCGCCGTGGGTACCTGCATCCTGACGATCCTCGGCATCCAGGCGAAATCCCTGGACGCCGACTTCCGCGGCGCCCGCGTCTCGGTCGAGAAGCACATGACGACGGTTCCGCCGCGGCGCATCGCCCGCCTCGACATCCGCATCTCGATGCCCGCAGGCATTCCCGATGAAGTTCGCGCGCGCTTGATCCGCGCCGCCGAAGCCTGTCCGGTCAAGCAATCGCTCCACCCCGACATCGTCATCGCGATGGACTGGAATTGGGGCGAGTGAAAGCTAGAGGAGTAGAGGAAGGGTTGATTGGTTGAATGGAGGGCGTGCGGGGGCCACCGGCCACGCATCCATCCCGGTTCCCAGTTCCCCTTTTAGGGAAACACGTCGCTCCGCTCGCGCGCTTAAGCCGAGCAGCCGCAGCCACCATTGCCGCAGCCGCCTTGCTTCTGCTGGGGCGCCGGCTCTTCCGCGGAGCAGCAACCACCTTCGCTCGAACCTTCGGTGGAGCAGCAGCCGCCTTCGGATTCGCCGGAGCCACAGCCGCCGCCACCACAGCAACCGCCCGCTTGGTGCGGATGGCCATGGGCGAGTTCCGTGAGTTCGGCGGCGCGCACGGAAACGACTTTGACGTCGAAGGTCAGGGTCTTGCCGGCGAGCTCATGGTTGCCATCGAGGACGGCTTCCTGCTCGTCGACGTGACGGATGACGAGCACGCGCATCCCGAGATTGGTTTCGGCGTGGAAGCGCATGCCGATCTCCACCTTGTTCGCGCCAAAGCGATCGAGCGGGACGCGCTGGATCAACTTCTCGCTGTATTCGCCATACGCATCGGCCGGTTGCACGACGACGACCTTGGCGTCGCCCGCGGTGAGGCCTTCGAGGCCTTGCTCCAGGCCCGGGATGATGTTGCTGGCGCCGTGGAGGTATTCCATCGGGCCATGCCCAGCCGACGTGTCGAGCACGTTGCCCTTGTCGTCCTTGAGGGTGTATTCGATGCCGACGACGGTTTCTTTGGAGACGCGCATGTGAGTGGAAAGAGCCGAGAAAAGTATGGCACCTACCCGCGGAGGCAAGGGGAACCCGCCGTTTTCCGCCCGCCGGCCTACCCCAGGCCCATCTAAACCTTGACCCTCCGGACGGCCTTCGCTTGCTTGCTTGTCCTGCTGTGTGGGGCCGTAGCTCAGTTGGTAGAGCGCGTCGTTCGCAATGACGAGGCCGTGAGTTCGAACCTCATCGGCTCCACCAGCAGGGTTCCGCCTTAGGCCGACGGGGCGTCGGCGTCCTCCCCGTCTTCGGCGCCATCCAGGTTCAGCAGCAAGCGGGCTTCGGCGTCCGGCAACTCCGCTACCTTGGTCATCTTTTTCGCAATCTTGCGTTGGCGATCCGCCGCGTCCGTCACCACCGAGCTGGCCTCTTCTAACTTCTTGTTGATCTTCTCCAGTAGGTCGCCGAAGTTCCCGAAGTCCTTCTTCACGGCGCCCAGGAGTTTTGCGATTTCGGCGGATTTCTTTTGCACGATAAGGGTCTGGAAACCAACCCGGAGCGAGTGGACCAAGGCCATCATGGTGGAGGGCCCCGCCACGACGATGCGCTTTTCTTTCAGGGTCTTCTCGATGCCGGGAAAGCGGAGGACTTCGGCATACAGCCCCTCGGTGGGCAGGAACAGTATC
>SXGQ01749208.1_pt1 | contig 17429 bp, 21 predicted proteins | sample 3178371 | NCBI WGS metagenome assembly SXGQ01 (sample SAMN11356859, study PRJNA531348) | freshwater metagenome | isolation source: freshwater sample F1-20 | place: China: Fuxian Lake, Yuxi | collected 2017-12-25 | reverse complement strand
TTCTGGATGAAATCGATAAAATAGCGTCACGTGCCAGTACGCAGGGTGCCGATGTATCACGCGCAGGTGTACAACGCGATTTGCTGCCACTGGTAGAAGGAACAACAGTCAACACCAAATACGGCATGGTGAAAACCGACCATATCTTGTTTATTGCCTCAGGCGCATTTCATCTGGCCAAGCCATCCGACCTGATTCCGGAGTTGCAAGGACGCTTCCCGATCCGTGTTGAGCTGGAGTCATTGTCAATTGCTGACTTTGAACGCATTCTCACAGCGACCGATGCCTGCCTCACTCGCCAGTACCAGGCGCTGCTCGCCACAGAAAATTTGACTATCGAGTTTCAGGCGGATGGTATTCGTCGACTGGCAGAAATCGCCTATTCGGTGAATGAAAAAACCGAGAACATCGGCGCGCGCAGGCTCTACACCGTGATGGAAAAACTGCTGGAAGAAATCTCTTTCAGTGCTGGCACATCCGATACGCAGGCAGTGCAGATTGATGCTGCATATGTCGATGCCAAGCTCGGCGAGCTGGCCACCAATGAAGACTTATCGCGCTACGTGCTGTAGGCGTAGCGTGTGGCTCAAGCTTCGCCGCGCGCCTCACGCGCCAGCAAGTCATGAATCGCTTGTTGTGGCGTGACTCGCTCGAACAGTACGCGTGCAACCGAATCCACAATCGGCATCATCACGCCGTGGCGCGCCGCCAGTTCACGTGCTGCCTGCACACAGCGCACGCCCTCCGCTACATGACCTAGCTCAGCAGTCACATCATCTAATGACTTGCCAGCGGCAAGGCCTAATCCCACCTGACGATTACGCGATAAATCACCCGTACAGGTGAGAATCAGATCACCCAGACCGGTCAGGCCCATAAACGTTTCAGCTCGACCGCCCAGGCGCGTGCCGAGTCGTGTGATTTCAGCCAAGCCTCGAGTGATGAGGGCTGCGCGCGCATTCATTCCCATACCCAAACCGTCGGCTATGCCGGTCGCAATCGCCAGGATATTTTTCAACGCGCCGCCCACCTCAACACCAATCAGGTCATCGGTGGTGTAAACCCGCAAGTTCGCGCCGTGTACCGCTGTAACTACCGTGCTACGCAAGGCGGCGTTGGGCGAGGCGATGGTTAATGCGCAAGGCAAGCCTTGTGCGACTTCGAGCGCAAACGAGGGGCCTGATAGCGCGCCTGTAGCTAAATTCTCGCCGAACACGTGTTGCACTACCTGGTGCGGCAGTAACGCGGTGGCTTGCTCAAATCCCTTACACAGCCAAACCAAATTGTCAGGCGACTCATCTTTCAAGGCATGCAACATGGGGCGCAGCCCGGCCATTGGTGTTGCGATGATCAGCAGGCCATTGCGGGCATGCGCGACCGCCTCGGAAAGTTGGCTGGTAAACAGGAGTGCGGGGTCGAGTACGATTCCCGGCAGGTAGTGCGCGTTGCGGCGGGTAGCCGACAACTCTGCGCACTGCTCAGGGTTGCGGGCCCATAGCAAAACCGATTGACGCGGCGCCAGCGCGGTAGCGAGTGCCGTTCCCCAGGCGCCCGCACCGAGTAGTGCAATATTCATTCGCCCCAGACGTCGCTTGCTTTAGCGTAGCCAATATCACCGTCGCGGTGCCGCACCCTGAGCCAGCTCGATGTCACTGGCTCAGCTAATTCAAGCAGCACGCCTTTGTTTGCGGTGAATACGACAGCGGCTTTCTCGTCAGCACTGCTACGAACGATTGCCTGCGCCGACTCGACCACCAGCATGCGCTTGCTCGACAATGATCGGTTCTCGACCCAGGCAAGATCGCCTGCCGCGTCACGTACGCGACTCCAGTCACCATTGCTGATAATGATCTCGACCGGCATACCGGAAGGTGCCGCGAACAGCTTGCGGCCTTTGGTGCTGGGCGTGTCGAACAAGACCGCCGGTCCCGGCCCTATCGACTTGAACTCACTCGCCACCGCGATACTCGCTGCGGGCAACACGCTCGCCAGCAGCAGCGTGGACAGCGCTACGCGCAATCGGCGCATATGCTTACTGCACCGGTGTGGTTGCAGCTTGCGCCAGCACTTGCTTACGCTGCTGATAAAACACCTCGAAGTTGATCTCGGTGAGATGAATCGGCGGGAAACCGCCGCGCGTCACCATATCGGCGATATTGGCGCGCAGGTAAGGGTAGATAATGTTCGGGCAGGCGATACCGAGCAACGGCTCAAGCTGGTCTTCAGGGATATTGCGCAATTCAAAAATACCGCCTTGCTTGCCTTCGATAAGAAAAGCAATTTTGTCGCGGATCTTGGCAGTGATCGTTACGGTAACTGTCGCCTCATAGATATCATCGGCCAGCTTCTGATTGCCGACATCAATCTGGACTTCGATACCAGGCCCATCTTGCTCGAGAAAAATCGCTGGTGAATTCGGCTGCTCCAGCGACATGTCTTTGAGATAAATACGCTGAATATTGAAACTGGCTTGCAGCTCTTGAGAGTTTTGATCTGACATCTGTCGCTTTCTTTGAGTGTTTATGGCTTAAGGGTGGTGATAGGTCATGCGTGATTAAGTTAAACGCTATTGGTCAAGCATGGGTCGTGTGCGCGGCGCTTGTTCACACTAGAAGGTATATGCGCAGTCGAGGGTTGCGTCGATGATGGGCGGGCGCTGACGTAAACGCTGATTTGACGAGTCAAGTTCTGCTGCCGTGTATCAGCCGCGCAGCAAGGGCTCGAGACCACCGGCGCGATCGAGCGCAGACAGGTCATCGAAGCCGCCGACATGGGTATCGCCGATATAAATCTGCGGCACAGTACGACGACCGGTCATCTCCATCATGGCAATACGTTGTTCAGGCTCAAGGTCGACGCGGATTTTCTCAATCTCGGCCACCCCCTTGGACTGCAACAAGCGCTCGGCCATATTGCAGTAAGGACAAACACCGGTGGTGTACATCTTGACCTTCGCGCCCATCTCGCCGCCGCCCCCTGGTTGAATGTTACTTGGCTGTTGGCAGCCCTTGCGAGCGCCATTCGTTGAAACCGCCGTCGAGCACGTAAACCTTGTCGAAGCCGGCCCGTTGTAGCACCGATGCGCCACGTGCCGCGCGAGTGCCGGCACCACATACCAGCAGCACCGGGTGCTGCTTGTCGATTTCGCTGGCACGCGGGCCCAGCTGGTCAAGCGGAATATTTTTCGATTGCTGCAAATGACCGCCTTTGAACTCATCATTCGAGCGCACATCGAGAATCGTTACCTTGCCTTGATTGAGCAGCTGCGTCGCCTGCAACGTAGAGAGCGTGTTCTTGGCACGAAACAGCAGCGGCCAAATCAGCGCGCCGCCCGAGACCAGTGCGATCAGAATCAGTAAGATGTTGTCGGTCAAGAAGGTCACGGCATAGAAATTGGTTGGTACCCGGCCGCGCATTATAAAATAATGCGCTTCACGAAGCTGCACCAGTCACCGAATCACCAACCTGCCCTAGCCCCCAACCCTGCCCCTGCTGCACCCGCTCCATGTACAAAATTGTCTTCATGCGCCACGGCGAGTCCGTTTGGAACCGCGAAAATCGTTTTACCGGCTGGGCCGATATCGATCTGACTGACAAAGGCGAGGCTCAGGCCCGCGAAGCCGGCAGACTCCTGAAAGAGGCCGGATTCCGGTTCGACCTCACCTACACCTCCGTGCTGAGGCGTGCCATCCATACGCTATGGCTCACGCTTGAGGAAATGGATCTGATGTGGCTACCAATCGAGCACAACTGGCGCTTGAACGAGCGGCACTACGGCGCCCTGCAAGGGCTCAACAAGGCAGATACGGCCGCACAATACGGCGAAGAGCAAGTCATGATCTGGCGCCGTAGCTATGACATCCCACCCATGCCGCTCGACCCCAACGATCCTCGCGCTTCCTATGGCGACCCGCGCTACGCCAGCTTGAGCCACGACCAGATACCGCTTACCGAGTGCCTGAAAGACACCGTAGTGCGGGTACTGCCCTATTGGAACGAAGTGATCGTGCCAGCGATACGCGAGGGCCGCCTTGCCTTGATCTGCGCGCATGGCAATAGCCTTCGTGGATTGATCAAGCATCTGGACGGCATCAGCGACGCCGACATCGTGAAATTGAACATTCCGAACGCACAGCCCTTGGTCTACGAGCTGGATGCAGATATGAACCCGATTCGTAGCTACTACCTGGGTGACACCGCTGCGATCGAGGCCGCGATCAAGACCATCACACAACAGGGCCGGACCAGCTAGACCCGATGCCAACGGCTCGTCGCCCGCTAGCCATCCTCATCGCTGCGCTTGCGCTTTCTGCTCTCGGCCACCTTGAGGTCTTGGCGGCTGAGCCAAAATCGGTCGAGCGCGCGCGCCAGAAGCAGCAGGCCGAGCAAGAGCGCACGGAACTACGTCGCAAGCTCGATGATCTAAAGGCGGATATTGCCAATACCGAGCAAGCGCATGGCCACGCCGCTGACGCGCTCGCTTCATCAGAGAAAGCAATTTCGAATGCCAACCGCAAATTGCGCGAATTGGCTGCAGAGCAGCAGCGCACGCAGCAGCAACTGCTAGCGCTGTCGCAAGACCTGCAGCAATTGGAATTAGCCATCGCGCAGCAGCGTAAGCGCCTGGAGACGATGTTGCGCGAGCAGTACCGTGCTGGACAAGAGGACCGTTTGCGTTTACTGCTATCCGGCGACAATCCGAACCGAATCGCACGCGAGCTGCGGTATCTGGGCTATATCACGGCCGAGCAAATCAAGGCGATTGAACAACTTCAACGCGATATCGCCGCAGTAGAAACCAATAAATCCGATGCCGAGGAGGCGCGCGCCGCCTTGGACGATATTGCAGCCGAACAGCGCGAGCAAAAAGCCGTACTTGAAAAAGAGAAAAGCAAGCGCAAGGCACTGGTGCTGAAGCTCTCGGATAAGTTATCTGCACAGCGCAAGCAAGCCGGTAACCTTTCACGTGACGAGGCGCGCCTGTCTGCACTGGTCGATCGCCTGGCGATTGTGATCGCGCAGCAAAGAAAAGCCGAAGAGGAGGAGGCAAGGCGCCGCGCACAGGCGAAGGCAGCAGCCGCTGAACGAGAAAAAGCGCTTGCAGAAAAAACGCGCAAGGAAAGCAAGGGACAATCGCGTACCGCGAACAAATCGGGAGAACTAGCCAAGAGCCCTGAACGTGCTGAGCAAGCAGTACCCGAGCCGCCGCCAGCCCCGGATGGCAATGCGTTTGCTGCGCTGCGTGGCAAAGGCAAGCTACCCGTGAAAGGCGAGTTGGCGGCAAGCTTTGGCGCAAAACGCGCCGACGGGCCAAGCTGGAAGGGCATTTTCATCAAAGCGGTCGAGGGCAGCGAGGTCCGCGCTGCGGGACCCGGCGAGGTGGTGTTTGCCGACTGGATGCGCGGCTTCGGTAACCTGATGATTGTTGACCATGGCGGCCAATATCTGAGCATCTACGGTAATAACCAATCGCTACTGAAGCGCCCCGGCGATCGGATCAAGGCAGGCGAGGTGATCGCCACTGTAGGCAACAGCGGCGGCAATGAACATTCAGGTTTATACTTCGAGCTCAGGCATCAAGGGCGGGCAATCGATCCGCTCGCTTGGCTCAACAGGTGAGACATGGGCAGCAAATTGAAAAACATCGGCTTGGTAGGACTCGGACTGATTGCCGGCATCGCCGGTTCGATGCAGTTCGATGCAATGGCCCAGCGCAATGCCAACTCGCCGCTACCCATCGAGGAGCTACGCACGCTTGCCGATGTGTTCGGACTGATCAAGACTGATTACGTCGAACCGGTCGAAGACAAGAAGCTGCTGACCGAAGCGATTTCCGGCATGGTCTCATCGCTGGATCCGCACTCTGCCTTCCTCGACAAGAAAGCCTTTAAAGAGCTGCGCGAGGGCACCCAAGGCAAATTTGTTGGCTTGGGTATTGAAGTCGGCATGGAAGACGGCTACGTCAAGGTCATCTCGCCGATCGAAGACTCACCCGCCTACAAAGCCGGCCTAAAAGCAGGTGACCTGATTACCCGCCTGGACAGCACGCCGGTGAAAGGCATGACGCTGGATGAAGCCGTCAAGCGCATGCGCGGTGAGCCCAACACCAAGATTACGCTGACTGTCGCCCGCAAGGAAGAAGACAAGCCACTGCTTATCACCATCATGCGCCAAGAGATCAAGGTGCAAAGCGTCAAGGGCAAGATCATCGAGCCGGGGTTCGGTTGGATCCGTGTCTCGCAGTTCCAAGAGCCAACCGTTGAAGACCTCGCCAAAAAAATTAATCAGCTGTATCAGCAAGACCCGGGCATGAAAGGCTTGGTGCTGGATCTGCGTAATGATCCGGGTGGCGTATTGCCGGGCGCGATCGGGGTCTCGGCTGCCTTCCTGCCTAAGGATGTGCCGGTGGTATCCACTAATGGTCAGTTGCCCGACTCGAAAGCAACCTACTACGCACGGCGTGAGTTCTACGGCACACGCGCCGGCACTGACCCGCTGGCCCGCCTGCCCGAGGGCGTCAAGAAAGTGAAGATGGTGGTGCTGGTCAACTCAGGCTCTGCCTCGGCCTCGGAAATTGTCGCCGGTGCGCTGCAAGACTACAAGCGCGCGGCGATCATGGGCACGCAAACCTTCGGCAAGGGCTCAGTGCAAACCATTCGTCAGTTATCTGCGGACACTGCGGTCAAGTTGACCACAGCGCGCTACTACACGCCGAATGGCCGTGCAATTCAAGCCAAGGGCATCGTACCTGACCTGCTGGTCGACGAGTACGCCGACGGTGATGGCATGAACGGCATGCGCTTGCGCGAAGCTGATCTGCAAAAACATCTATCCAACGACAAAGATAAAGAGGCCGACAAAGGCGCTGCAGTTGTCGACGAACTGGAAGAAGCCAAGCGTTTATCTGCGCTGGAAAAGAAACGTAAGCCGCTGGAGTTTGGTACCAAAGAAGATTTTCAGCTGGCGCAAGCACTCAACCACTTAAAAGGCCTGCCGGTACAGACATCCAAGACGGCTAAAGTGGATAGCAAAAAAGAGTAATTCGTTAACGATCGGGCAGTCGCCGTGCTTGTTATAGCCAGCCGACCCGATGACCGCGGCCGCACGCTCTGCGGCCGTTTTTCATTCAAGATCTGGTAATGGATGATCAACAGCTGCTGCGCTACTCACGCCACATCATGCTCGACGAGATCGGCATCGAGGGCCAGCAAAAGCTGCTCGAAGCGCATGCGCTCATCATAGGTGCCGGTGGTCTCGGATCGCCGGTGGCGCTTTATCTGGCGTCTGCTGGCGTTGGCAACATCACGCTGGTGGATGATGATCAGATCGATCTCACTAATTTACAGCGCCAAATTCTTCACACCACGGCGCGCGTCGGGCAATCGAAAGCCGCATCTGGAAAGCAAACGCTTGCCGGGATTAACCCCGAGGTGAATGTCATTGCGCTACAAGAGCGTGCAGACGAAGCGCGCCTGCAATCGCTGGTGGCAGATGCCAGCGTGGTGCTGGACTGCACCGATAATTTTCGCACGCGTCATGCGATCAACCGCGCCTGTGTGCAAGCGCGCGTGCCGCTCGTATCAGGCGCGGCGATACGCATGGATGGGCAGGTCGCGGTGTTTGATACGCGCCGCGCTGAAAACGCCTGCTACGCCTGCCTGTTCCCGCCTGATCAGGTGTTTGAAGAGGTGCAGTGCTCGACCATGGGCGTATTTGCGCCGCTGGTCGGCATTATCGGTACCGTACAGGCGGCTGAAGCCCTGAAACTGTTAATCGGCATCGGCGAATCGCTGGCCAACCGCTTGCTGATGCTGGATGTACGCTCAATGGAATGGACCACCATACGCACCGCAAAGAGCCACGACTGCGACGTGTGCGCGAGCACGACGCGGGCGATCGGCTGAGAGACAAGCGCATCAATGCGCGTCATCCCGGCGAAGGCCGCGATCCAGATTTATCCCGCCAACAAGCTGAGCTGCAGCGCTGCACCATCTGTCGGCTTGAGCTGGAAACCGCTCTTGGCGTAGCGGTGCCAGCGACCAATCACAAAAGCCATCAGTAAAGCAGCGCGGCCAGCGGCCTGGTCTTCTGCGGGCCCGCCCTGCGTGGCCGCCAACTTCCACGATTGTCTGAGTGCCAACTCGACACGGTCTACAAACTGATTCATGCGGCGCTGCAAGCGCTCGTCTTCGTTCACTAGCGCATCACCCATCATTACCTTGGTCATACCCGGATTTTGTTCGGAAAATTCGAGCAGCATGCGCGCCACTGACAAAGCCTGGTGCCGGCCGTCGGGTTCGCTCTGGGTGATTTTATTGACCAGCGTGAAAATCGAGGTCTCGATAAATTCGATCAAGCCCTCATACATCTGAGCCTTGCTCGCAAAGTGCCGGTACAGCGCTGCTTCAGACACATCCAGCTTGGCAGCAAGCGCAGCGGTAGTAACCTTTTCCGCCTTAGGGCTTTCCAGCATGCCTGCGAGTGCCTGCAGGATCTGTAATTTCCGCTCGCCTGTTTTGGAATTCGGCATGGTCTTATCAGTCCGGCAAAAGTGGAACAGCCCGAGAAATCTACGTCGCTAGCGGCGCAACCGCGAAAGATACGCCGGCAGTTTATGCAGTGATTTTACTTGCACATCGGCATAAGCCGGGCGGAAAAAAAGCTGGGTGAAAAACCACTAAACCAAACTGTGCGCATACCCAGAGATTTTGCCGACTTCAGGTTTTCCAGCGAGTCTTCGACCAGCACGCAGCGCGCGGCCGATAATCCACGTTGACGTAACACTCGGTGCAGCAGTAGCTTGGAAGGCTTTGGTCGCCACTGCTGGTGCACGCGCATCGCCTCGATCGGCACATGCTCAACAAAGTGACGGTGCAAGCCCAGTTGCCGCACTACCGCGTGCGCATAGGCGCGTGGTGCATTGGTGAGCAAGATTTTTCGACCAGGCAATCGGCGCAGCAGTCGTCCAAGGCCACGCTCCGCGCGGATCATGTCAGACAAATTATCGAACTGATGCGCATCGCGCAAAAAATCAGACGCTTGTACGCCATGGTGGCGCACCATACCGAGCAAGGTGGCACCGTAGCGTTGCCAGTAGCGCACGCGAATATCATTCACTGCGTCCGGGTGCGAGGGTAAATCTTGCTCTTGCAGCACGCGCTCGATCAGCGCGTTCATGTTGCGGTTAATCGCCGGGAAGATCGCGTGCGAGGCGTTATGCAGCGTGTTATCAAGATCGAATAGCCAGACCAGCTTATGCGCCACGCACAGCCTCATTTCGCAGTGAGTGACAGGCGCTTAGTGAGAGCGGATCATGGTGCCGAATGCTTGCTCGGTTAGCACTTCAAGCAGCAGCGAGTGCTCGATACGGCCATCGATAATATGCACCGTGTTCACGCCCGACTTGGCAGCATCAAGTGCCGACGAAATCTTTGGCAGCATGCCGCCGGAGATCGTACCGTCGGCGAACATATCGTCGATCTCGCGCGCAGAGAGATTGGTCAGCAGTTGCCCGTTTTTATCCAGCACGCCAGGGATATTGGTCATCATGATCAATTTTTCTGCTCGCAAAATTTCGGCGATCTTGCCAGCCACCAGATCGGCGTTGATGTTGTACGCCTGACCGTCTGCACCAAAACCGATCGGGGAGATAATCGGAATGAAGGCGTCGTCTTGCAGCGCCTTCACAACCGCCGGGTTGATCGCCTCGATTTCGCCAACAAAGCCGATATCAACATACTCGCCAGGCTTGTCTTTATCTGGCATCTGCATCTTGCGCGCACGAATCAAACCACCGTCTTTACCGGTCAGACCGACGGCTTGGCCGCCATAGTGATTGATCAGCATAACGATATCCTGCTGAACTTCGCCACCGAGCACCCACTCGACCACCTCCATGGTTTCTTCGTCGGTGATACGCATGCCCTGCACAAAGCTGCCTTGCTTGCCGATCTTCTTGAGCGCACTATCGATTTGAGGACCGCCACCATGCACCACCACCGGGTTCATACCGACCAGCTTCAGCAAAATCACGTCGCGCGCGAAGCCGTGCTTCAATCGCTCTTCGGTCATGGCGTTACCGCCATATTTGACGACGATTGTCTTGCCGTGGAATTTTCGGATATAGGGCAGTGCCTCGGCGAGAATCTCGGCTTTGATCTCGGGGGCGATCGCAGAAGTGGGCATTACCGTGCTGGCTGAGTGAGGGCAAAAGAGACCCGCGATTTTACTCCCAACTGCACGCCAGGCGGGTCGATTTTTCGAGACCGCAGTGACTAACGGCAGCCGCGCAAGGTAACGCCGGCGGTCTTCGTCGCCAATGATTTCAGCTGCTCGCGCTGAGCATCGTCGTCAATCATGACCTGAATGGTGTAGCGCGTGCTGTTCCACGGATACTCGCCAATGCGCGCGTCGCCCACACCGGCCGCGCGCAACTTCTCGAGATGCGCCTCGGCGAGTTCAGCGCGTGTGAAGCGCCCAAGAGAAATTCCCCAACGCCGCGCTGGCTCATCTCGAATCACGGCACTATCGTTGAAGCCTATGGCACGCAGCTGCGCCAGGCGCCGGTTAGCCGCCTCCTCATTGGCCAAAGGCGGAATGAAGATGATCTGCGAGGCGGCGGATTGCACCACGTGCCGTTGCGGGTTCAGGTTAGGCGCAAGCTTGCTGAGCTGCTGCTCGAATGCCGCGCCGCTTTGGGTATTGAATTCACCGATGTCGATACAACTGCTACCCGCCACCGCAACTGTACCTGCGCTGGATGTCGGTGCGGCACCATCCACCAATGTCAAACGCTCGGCATTGAGCTGCTGCGATACGCGGTCTGAGGCGCTTCCGAATGGGCGCGCCGCCTGCATCACCAAGAATAGAACAACGTTTGCCAGCAGCAGTAAAAAAAACAAAGCGCGCATCACGACTCCGAAGATTCTGATAATGCTGCGATATGCAGCCCACGCAGCACCAGTTGATCTACCTGCTCGATCGGCGCCGACAGATAGGGCAGCAGGTACGACGCTGCGCCGCCAGAGAGCAGGCAATGGGCATCGGGTAGCTTGGCTCGCGCTTGCGTAATCGCACCTACTTGGGCATGCAGGCAGCCGCTGACAATCGCATCTAATGTATTGTCAGCGAAATCAAGGCGGGTGTTGCGCGCCTCCACACGCGGCAACTGCGCAGTACTAAGCGCGAGTGACTGCGCCATGGTGCCAAGCCCAGGCAGTATCATGCCGCCCAAAAACTGACCTGAGGCATGCAGCGCATCAATCGTGGTGGCGGTACCCGCCGTCACGATAATCAAAGACTGCTCAGGAAACAGCCCGCGCGCACCAAGCAAGGAGGCAAAGCGATCACACCCAAGCTGCTCTGGGTCACGGTAGCCGTTGACTACACCCGCTTGCCGCGCCTGAGCGCGAAACCAATGCAATGGCGCATCTCTCAGACCACTTGCTTGCAGCAGCTCGGCGAGCTGTGTCGCCATAGCATCACCAGCAACATTTGAAATCCATACGCGACGCACCTCATGTTGGCGGAGTATTTCTTCCAAACCGCTGAGCTCTGCATGCAATAACGCACCGTTCGCGTACCAGCTACCAACATCAGCATCGGGGTCGGCGAGCGCCCATTTGACGCGCGTATTACCAGCATCGATTAACAGCAGCATCTAGGCCTCGTGGTTGGATTGCACGCGCAGCGATACATCGCCCGCCGCTACCGCTATCACGCCGTTTGTAGTGTGTAGCTGTAAACAACCCGCGGCATCGATACCGCGAGCAACGCCTTCGTATAACAAAGTATCTTGATCGGTCACAGTCACTGTCTGTCCGGCATAAGCATCCCATTGCTGCCAACGCTCGATAAACGGCGCAAGGCCTTGATTATCAAATATCACAAGCATCTCAACCAAAGCATCTGCAAGCATCGCTAACAAGGCCTCGCGGTCAACGCGCTGACCCAAGGCCGCAACCTTGTGCGGTACGCCATCATCGCGCTCGCGGTTGGGATGAATATTCAAACCGATACCTATGACCGCCCACAGCGGTGTCTGCGCATCACGGCGGCTGCTACTGGTTTCAACCAGCACACCGCCCAACTTAGCGCCGCCGAGTAGCAGATCGTTCGGCCATTTCAGCATCACCGGATAGTCGTGCGTCCGCAGCGCAGCTGCGATTGCAACACCAACCGCTAACGGCAATCCGGTGAGTCGCCCGAGCCCACGCGCAAATGGCCAGGCCAGCGAAAAACACAAACTATCACCGGGCGCTGCGCGCCACACCCGTCCGGCGCGACCACGTCCTGCGCTTTGCTGCTCAGCGACACGCAAAACCGGTCGATCTAACTGCTCAAGACGCTGCCGCAAATCGGTATTGGTAGACACAGTCTGTGAGACGACTTCGATCAACAGGTCATTGCTTGCTGCACGGCACAGGCTTGTAATTCGATTAGCATCCAGCAGCGTACTCATGTGCGCATTGTATCGATAGTATCGATACTGTCGGTACTATCGGTACCATCTGAGGCAGATGACGCCTGCCGCAAACTCCAATACACTGCCGCGCATGTTCGACGTACCGCCACCTCACGCGAGCTCAGCGCCGCGTCACAGCCGATGGGATGCCGGCGGCTCTCGTACCGTCCGCATCGGACTACTCTGCTACCTGGTGCTGGTGATCTACGCGAGTTGCTATCCGTGGGCGGGCTGGCGCAGTACCGGTCTGGCGCCGTGGGATTATGTATTCGAGGGTCTGCCGCGTTACTGGACCACGTTTGACTTGATAACGAATATCGCTGGCTATGTGCCGCTCGGTGCGCTGCTGGTGTTTGCTCTGTATCCGCGTGTAGCGGGTGCGATCGCAGTGCTGTGCGCAGTTGCCGCTGGTGTACTGCTGGCACTGCTACTGGAGTGCATACAAAGTTATCTGCCGTCGCGTGTGCCGAGTATTCTGGATCTGATCACTAACACTGCAGGCGTCTTGATGGGTGCTTTGGCGGGGCAACGACTGTCTGTGCCTGTACTTCGCCAAAGCCGCCTGCGCGCGCTCAAGTCGGATTGGTTCGGCGCGCGCTCAAGCGCCGGATTAATCGTGATAGCGCTGTGGCCACTAGCACAGATTTATCCGCAGCCTTATTTGTTCGGGCATGGTTTATGGCTACCCACCTTATCCACCATGCTGAGCGATTGGTTCGATACGCCGGTGGATATCGGCAAGCTGCTGTGGCGCGATATCAGCCTGGATATCGAGCACTTCCTGCTGGCAGAGATCGTAGTAACCGCACTCGGTATGACCGCTGCGGTGCTGACGCTGCTGTGTCAGACACGACGTCAGGCGCCGCGTCTGCTGCTGGCCATGGGCTTGCTACTCACCGCTACCATCACCAAGGCATTGGCGCATACAGTATTGTTCTCACCCTCTGATGCCTTTGCATGGCTGACGCCCTCAGCAGTGAGCGGCTTGCTGGTGGGTGCGGTAATGCTGGCAGGATTATCATTTGCACCAGTCGCCGCGCAGCGCCGTGCCGCGATTGTGGCCTTGATGATCTGCCTGCTGCTTTTGAATGTACTTCCCTCGAACCCGTATTTTCTTTCGACCTTAAGTGAATGGGTGCAGGGTAAATTCCTCAACTTTAATGGCGCGGCACAGTTTCTCTCTTTATTCTGGCCCGCATTTGCATTATGGATTTTGTTGAGCCCGACACCACGCCAAGCGTAGCGCGGTATCATTGGCAACCACGATCTGTCGATTGACTACCGCTTGACTACCGGTTGACTACCGATTGACTGCCGATTGACTACTGCTTCATTTCCGATTGACTGACCCTAGACTATGCCATGAGTGATCTCTATTACCAACATCATGTATTCGTCTGCAACAATGTGCGCGACGATGGTCGCACCTGCTGCGCAGAGCGAGGCGCCGAGGGTATTCAGGAATATGCCAAGCGCCGTATCAAGGCGTTGGATATGAATGGCCAGGGAAAAATTCGTATCAATAAATCAGGCTGCCTGGATCGCTGCGAAGAAGGCCCGGTCATGGTGATTTACCCGGAGGCGGTCTGGTACACCTATGTCGATCAACAGGATATCGACGAGATCATCGATTCACATTTACTCTCGGGTCAGGTAGTCGAGCGCTTGAAGATTTAACACCACCAATCATGTAAGCCGCGTATTGCCCTTACTATGAATGCGCACACCCAATCTTTTTCACTGCAAGGCAAGGCTGGCTCGCTTGAGTGCAAGCTTGATTTGCCAATGCAAGATGCGCTGCTTGGAATTGCACTGATTGCACATCCTCATCCGCTGTACGGCGGAAGTATGGATAACAAGGTAGTACAAACACTTGCCCGGGCCTTTGTCACGCTCGGCTATGCATGCGCTCGGATGAATTTTCGCGGCGTGGGCGAATCCGCGGGAACGCATGACCATGGTATCGGCGAGACCGATGATATGGCGCTGCTACATGCGCACATGACTAAAACGTACCCCGATGTACCAGTAGCAATGGCAGGGTTTTCATTTGGTACGTTTGTGCTTTCCAGGCTGCAGCAGCAATTAGCCGGGCAAGGTAAACCGTCTGAACGCTTGGTGTTAGTCGGTTGTGCTGCTGGCAAGTGGGCTATGGCCCCGGTTCCTGCAAATACTTTACTGATCCACGGTGAGCTTGATGAAACCATACCGCTCAATGATGTATTTGAGTGGGCGCGCCCGCAAGATCTGCCGGTCATAGTGATTCCTGGCGCCGATCATTTTTTTCATCGTAAACTTCACCACATCAAGCAACAAGTGATCGCTGCCTGGTCAGCACAGTAGTGCTAATCTCACTTGTCACTGCGGGTGTTAGCCGCTCGAGAACCGGCCTCGGCGCTATAATCGGGGCCGTATCAATGATGTGTCATCCTCTTCATTCAATGAAAAATTTTCTGGTCGCTTGCGCTGCGTTGTGTCTGCTCATGAGCGCAAGTGCGCAATCGCTTGCGCCACCTGTCATTGCCGCACGCTCATGGATGGTGATGGACGCCAGTAGCGGCCAACTACTCGCCGCGCACGAGCCTGACCTGCGTATTGAGCCAGCGTCGCTCACCAAACTAATGACGGCGTACTTGGCATTCTCTGCAGTGCGCGATAAGCGCCTTGACTTGCAGCAGACCGTGAATGTATCGGTGAATGCATGGAAAGTCGATGGAGATAGCTCGAAGATGTTCATCGAACCATCCACACCTGTTCGAATACAAGATTTGCTGTACGGGCTGATTGTTCAATCGGGTAATGATGCAGCAGTCGCGCTGGCCGAGGCAGTGGCTGGCAGCGAGGCCGCATTTGTCGAGCAAATGAATCGGTCTGCGTTAGCGCTGGGTTTAAAACATACGCACTTCGCTAACCCGCACGGCCTGCCTCATCCGGAAAATTATGCGACCGCGCGCGATCTATCGGTGCTAGCGAATCGTCTGATTACTGACTTCCCCGAGCTCTACAAAATTTACTCTACCAAGAGCTTCACCTATAACAAGATCGCGCAGCCAAACCGGAACCGCTTACTGTGGCTGGACCCGACTGTTGATGGGGTCAAGACGGGTCATACGCAAGCCGCTGGCTACTGCCTGATCGCATCAGCAAAGCGCGCGAACGGCGCGCACGGCGAACGGCGCATGCTGTCGGTGGTGCTTGGTACGAGCTCTGACTCGGTGCGCGCGCAAGAAAGTCAAAAACTACTCAATTGGGGCTTCCAGAATTTCGACACACACAAGGTATATGCCAAAGGCCAAGTGGTGCTAACGCCGACCGTGTGGAAATCGTCGATCAACGAGATCAAGCTTGGCTTTAATCACGATGTGTATATCACCGTGCCGCAGGGTAGTCGGCCCAAGATCACGACGCAGATCGAGCGGACCGATCCTTTGGTAGCACCGATTGCGCGCAACGCGCCCACCGGCACACTCAAGCTGCTGGCGGATGATCAGGTTATCAACAGCGTGCCACTACTGGCACTTGAATCTGCGCCGAGCGCAACCATAGTCGGGCGTACCATTGATACGGTGCGTTTGCTGTTACCCCATTAACGCATACGGTAAACCGCCTGTCGTGTTTCGATTCGCCCGGTTCATGAGCCAAACTGCATGCCACTACCCACAGACAGTCTGATCGAATACCCCAGTGATTTTCCGATCAAGATCATGGGCATCATGCAAGACACTTTTGCGCAGACCATGGTCGACGTAGTGCAACGCCATGACCCCGATTTCCACGCTGGCAAAATGAGCATGCGCCCCTCGTCCAAAGGGAATTATCTGGCACTCACCGTGACCGTGCGCGCTACGAGTCGCGAGCAGCTGGATAACCTTTATCGCGAGCTGTCATCCCATGCGATGGTCAAGGTAGTGCTGTAGCGCACATGCCGGAGCTGCTGATTCTGCATCGCGGCATTGAGCCTTATGAGCAGTGCTTTGCCGCCATGCGCGCCTTTACCGATACGCGCAACAGTCAGACCCAAGACCAGCTATGGCTGGTCGAGCATCCACCCGTATTCACCCTGGGCTTGGGCGCTGACCCCGCTCACGTGATTAATGCGCACCACATTCCGGTGGTTCAAACCGACCGCGGCGGTGAAGTCACCTATCACGGCCCGGGCCAGGCCATTGCCTATCTGCTATTCGATCTGCGTCGCGATGGAAGGCGGCTGCTGCCGCGCGACTTTGTTTACCGTATCGAGCAGGCCGTGATCGATACCCTTGCCACGTATAATTGTGTGGGTGAGCGTAAGGCCGGCGCTCCGGGTATTTACATCGCCGATGGTGACTGGCGCGGCGCCAAAGTGGCGGCCCTAGGATTGAAAATTCGCGCCAACGGCTGTACCTACCATGGCGTGTCGCTCAATGTTGCGATGGATCTGCAACCGTTCAACTGGATTAATCCCTGTGGCTATGCCGGTCTGGCGACGATTGATCTGCAAACCCTGGGCGTGCGAGCCCGCCTGGACGAGGTGCAAGATCAACTCGCGCGCGCGCTTGAAAGAAACCTGAAGCTCTGAAAAATGTCAGATTCCAGCGATACCTTAGATACGCCGTACGACCCGAACCAAAAGCAAAAAGGTGCAGGTAAAACTGCGCGCATCCCCATCAAGATCGTCCCTGCCGAGAAGCTCGCCAAGCCGGACTGGATTCGGGTTAAAGCAGCCTCACCCACGACGCGCTTTTACGAAATCAAAGATATTCTGCGCAAGAACCAGTTGGTGACGGTGTGCGAAGAGGCCTCCTGCCCGAATATTGGTGAGTGCTTTGGTAAAGGCACTGCCACCTTCATGATCATGGGCGACAAATGCACAAGGCGCTGCCCGTTTTGCGATGTCGGTCATGGACGACCCGATCCCCTGGATACGCACGAACCCGAGAATCTCGCAAAGACGATCGCAGCACTTCGCCTGTCCTATGTTGTGATC